>Ga0209542_10006332_pt1 | contig 23069 bp, 36 predicted proteins | sample RifCSPhighO2_01_FD_184028 | JGI IMG/M metagenome (GOLD analysis project Ga0209542, IMG submission 184028) | Soil microbial communities from Rifle, Colorado - Rifle CSP2_plank highO2_0.1 (SPAdes) (version 2) | ecosystem: Environmental > Terrestrial > Deep subsurface > Rock core/Sediment ... | reverse complement strand
ATAGACAACCAATGCGCTCCAGATTGCCAAACCAAGCAGGAACAATAAAATTTTGCCGGCGCCGCTTAAACCGGTGTAAGGAATTTGTGAAAGATAAATGAAGGCCAAAGGCGCCTTGACCGCTTTTTGCAACAAGACCACAGTCGGTTGATTCAATCCCCCACCGCCACAATTACTTTGACAACCACTGGGTGGCGGATTTGAAGGTGGCGGGTTTTCGGGTGGAGGATTGACGGGCGGTTCCGATGGCGGCGGGTTTTCCGGAGGCGGATTAATAGGTGGCGGCGGTGTTTTAACCGTTATTGAACAAGTGCGAGTAATTGTTTCAATATTACTCGGTGTAATAATCAAAGAAATTTTTACCGAGGCATTCTTAACACCGGCAGTTGTGTAAGTTTTAGAAATCGATTGAGTTATGCCAGACAAACTTTCATCGCCAGACCATTGCCAAGTATAAAAAGTACCATCACCCGGAATGGCAGTGGAAGTTTGGTTGGCAGTCCAAATGACCGTTTCGCCAATATTGACTTCAGTCGGCAAACCAGCACAAGAACCCTCTAAATTCCAAGCTAAAACCGGCGTAGTGAAAATTAACGCTCCTAAAGCGATAATGGTGCCAAAAACGATTAAATGGATAGTTTTCATAGTTTTGTTTAATTTGTATTAACAGATAATCATTATTTAATCAAACTTTCGTTTATAAAATCTGCTTCTACCACAAAACGATCGGCTCGCTTGCCGAAAGTGTCGCAAGTAGATAAAGTCAGTTTTCTTTTGCCTGCTTCAAATTTAACCAAGGCCTCGTTTTGATCAACCAACGAAACCGCCGTTACTTTGTAGGTGTATTCTTTTTTTTCAGAAAATAATTTTATTTCATCACCCAGCTGGAGTTCATTGAGTCGGTTCAGGGATTTGAAGGCCAGATTGTTAACAGTGGTCCAATTGGTACTATGACCGAAGATAAACATGTTGGTGTTACTTTCCAGCGAGCCGGAACCGGGATAGTGAACAGCTCCCTTGAGTAGCGCGTTGTCTAAAACAATCGTATCTCGGCTTTGGGGATTTTCCACCGGTGTGTTCACGCCGATTTTTTTAATGAGCAAACGAATTGGTTGTGGTCCAACAGAAAAATTGGCTTCCGTTTCCAATTCGGAATTTTTATCAGTTGTTAATGGGCCAGCCGTATTTTCCTTTTTGGTAAACAACGCCAAAACCGTCGCGTTCATTTCCTTTGCTTCAATAGGCGCCAAATCGGCAACCAAAAGCAAAGAGTAACTAGCGACGAACACAATAAGCCAGAGAATTGTTGGGGATAAATATTTCATACTTGACAATTATCTAATCGGTGATATACTGTTGGGGTCTTAATTTATTAAACCATTTATTAAATCTAAGATTCTAATACTATACACGATTTATAAAAATTGTCAATACATACGCTAATATGAATTATTCAAAAATCATCAATAACACCGCCTTTGCCGTCCTGCTTTTAACCGGCGCTTTTGCCGGCTTTATGATTGGCATTAAATTGCCGTCGGTTTTTGCTTCACTTTATTCTTATTCGGCACCCACGGCCACTTCTATGGCGTCGGCAATTTCTCCTATCGTAATTGAACCGACAATACCAATTAAAGAAGTAAAAACAGAAATTAAGTCGGAAATTAAACCAGTAATTGCTCCGGTAAAACCGAAAGCAAAATCACCAGTTCAAGCGGCCGTTGCTAATGAAAAAACCGCTGGCGCCAAAACTGAAACCCTGCAATTAATTAATCTGCCGACACCAGTCAAAGACATTGGCAAGTCGGATTTGGCGGTGAAAATTTTAGAAACCGGTGTGATTGATAAAATTACCAATATTTTTACGGCTACTACTTCTTTGCGTTCCATTGATAGAATCGCCGTCCGTTTTTCAATAGAAAATTTGGGCACCAAAGAAACCGGTTCTTGGTATTTCAACGCCGTTCTGCCGACTTACCCTTCGCATATTTATTCCGCCAACAGCCAGGTTTCGCTTTTACCCGGCGATCGAATTGAATTCACTTTAGGTTTTGACAGCGTGGAAAAAAAAGACGGTAATGTTGTTGTCATCAACATTGACCCGGCCAATTCAATTTTTGAAGCCAGCGAGAAAAATAATATCGCTCGAGTTACTATTGACGGAGTGAGTTTCTAAAATAATCATTCGCCCTTACCCTTTATCTCTTTATTGGCATACACTAACTTTGTGCGATAGCAATGAGTTAGTGTATGTATGCGTCTCGGAGGATTTTCAACTTTTTAGAAAATTCCCGCCATGGCGGGAATTTGCTATTTGCCGATTGACAGAATAACTTAAATCTGTTAGATTATTTCAAGAGCTTGAGACAACAAATCGGGCAGAAAAAATCAAAAAATAAATAGTTCTAACTAAGAGCCCATGATTCTTTCTGCCTAAAAACAGAAAGGAATATCATGAGTTCCAATCATACTCGGATGCCGCCGTCCTTGGATAAGCCCTGGAATTTTCCAGGGTGGGATAATCTTGAAACCTCAATCCCACCGTGGGAACACCGAGGGTTTTGGTACAGCAACGGAGACGGTGACAGGTTGGTAATCGTCTGGAGGTACGGTTTTGACGAGGGAGGTTACGAAACAGTGTTTGGGAAAATCTACAGATGTGTGGACATGCTAGCGACGATAAAACTGTGCGCTAGTTTCCACAAGGATGTAGATCGTGATGATGGGCAAGGTTGGGACGGTGTGTTTATTTTTCTCGGCAACCGCCGGATTTGTGAACCAAGCGTCTACGGGAAACCATTTCCACTCCCGCTCCCCGACCGGCGATGGTTGTAAGTATGAAGGTCAAACGGAATGGCCTAAAAGATTTCCGAAAAACCTCGCCTTAGCGAAAGCTACGGCGAGGTTAAAACATTTCGAGTGTATCCAGTATACGTTCTTAATTTATTTCCTCTGAAATTTCTCGGCGGTGACGAGCAGGGTTGAACCGATAAAAATGGAAGAATAGGTGCCAGCGGTGATGCCGATGATCAAAGCCAAAGAAAACATTTGAGTGGAAACAGCACCAACAAAAAACAAAACAATCAAAACAAGAATGGTGGTCAGCGAAGTGTTGATCGATCGGACAAAAGTTTGACTAATACTTTCACCGACAATTTGTTCAAATGGTTTTTTGGTGCGCGTTTCGTGGTTAACTTTCAAATTTTCTCGTACTCGATCAAAGACGACAATAGTGTCGTGAACCGAAAATCCGAGAACAACGAGCAGGGCGGTGACGAACAAAGTGTCCACCTCAATACCTTTAAAATGTCCCAAAACAGCAAAAACACCGGCAGGAATCAAGACATCATGAATTAAAGCCAAGACAGTTATTAAGCCGTATTTCCAAGAAGCCACCGGTTCAGAGACCTTGCGAAAAGCGAAAGTAATGAAAAGAACAATACAAACAATTACCAAAATAATGGAAAATAATGATTTGCGCACCGCCTCTTTGCCGAGTAAAGGACCAACAGAATCAAATCTTTCTTCGGTGATTTTTTTGCTGCCGTTGTTGGAAAGGGCTTGGAATAAAATTGCCCGCTCCGATTCTTCTAACGAGCGGGTTCTGATAAGATAGCCCATTTCGCCCACCGGTCGTATAGAATGTTCACCTAAGTTTAATTTCTCCAGATTTTTTTCAATATCCGAAACCGCTGGTCGTTCGTCGGGATAAGAAATCTCAATGATGGTGCCGCCCTTGAAATCAATACTTAAATTTAATCCCCAAACCATCAGCACAATGATAGACACACCGACTAAAACAGCGGAAATTATATAAAATATTTTTCTGTTATTTACAATTAACATTTTCTTTATTTTTTTATCTAATTCCACAACTAAAAAGAAATCTGGTAATCTTATTTTCTCCCTTGAAGCCAAGGGCGAACAGTAAAGTGCGAGAGACAGTAATGGCGGTAAGCATACTGGTTAAAACCCCGATACCAAAAACCAAAGCAAAGCCCTTAATTACCGAAGTGGAGGCGAACCAAAATAGGATTACGGCGGTAATGATGGAAGAAAGATTGGAATCGCGAATTGACGTCCAAGCGCGAGTAAAACCCTCGTGAATAGCGTCAACCAGTGTTTTACCGCGACGTAATTCTTCTTTGAGCCGTTCAAAAATCAAAATGTTTGCGTCCACCGCCATGCCGATGGACAATATAAAACCAGCAATGCCGGCGGCGGTCAAAGTAACTGGAATCAACTTGAACAGAGCTAAGTTTAAGGCGACATAAATTGCCAAAGCGATGACCGCTATCGCGCCCGGTAGGCGATACCAAAGGATTAGAAACAAAGCAATAACCAGAAAGGAAATTCCACCGGCTTTGACGCCAGCTTTAACAGCGTCGGCACCAAGCGACGCGCCGATTTTTTGAGTGCTTAAAAGTTTAATAGGTACTGGCAAGGCGCCGTAATTTAAATCGCGTACCAATATTTTGGCTTCGGCAGGCGTAAAATTACCGGAGATTACCGCGTTGCCGTCGCGAATTTCTTCACGGACTACCGGTAAAGAAAGCGGTTGGCCGTCAAGAAAAATACCCAACACCCGACCGACATTGTCTTTAGTAATTTGAGCGAATAACTCTTGACCTTCACTGGTAAAACTCAAAAGCACTTGGGGCTCGCCAATGTTTTGATCAAACTCCAGAGCGGCGCGTTTCAGCAAACGGCCAGTCAAACCGGTGGGCGTTAGAGTGATAGTTGGCGTGGTAGTTCCAACTGCTGGCGGATCTTCTTTAACCAATTTGAATTCCAGCAATGGAGTTTTGCCAATCATTGTAATAGCTTTGTCAATATCGGCAACGCCCGGCAGTTCCACGATAAGTTTCTGGGCAATCGTTTTGCCCGCAATTAAACCGGCCGATTCGGTTTGAACTAGCGGTTCAGAGACGCCGAACAAATTGACGCGTCGCTCAATGACATTGCGCAGAGCTTCCATAGAAGAAGCGATATCGCTGGTAGCCACTTCAGAAACATCGGCTTGATAAATCAAATGGCTACCGCCGTTCAAATCTAACCCCAGCTTGAAATTATAACTGGAGTCGACCTGTTCGGTTTGGTAAATAAAATAGCCAATCGCCACAGCGACGATAATTACCAATAAAGCGATGATTCTTTGCCTAAACATTTTAATTACGCTATCTTACCTATTGGTAAAAATTTCGCAAGTTTTGCGCGGAAGGATTTTTTGGTATATTGTATCAAATGAATAATGCGAGTATAGCTCAGATGGTTAGAGCGCGTCACTGATAATGACGAGGTCCCAGGTTCGAGTCCTGGTACTCGCAAAACTAAATAGAATTGTATAAAGTTTCAATTTGTGAAATCATTTTAGAGAGGCCAAATTTTGAGGTGACAGTGTTTTTCAGTACCGCGCCGAAAACAGCGCGGCGTTCAGGGTTATTTAACAAAAATTCCATAGCTTTCTTGAGTTCCGCCGGCCGGCCGGTTTGGACCAAAATACCCGATTCCATGTCGGTAATGATTTCCGGTAAGCCGCCGATGTTGCTGGCGATAATCGGCCGGCCAGCGGCACCGGCTTCCAAAATAGAATAAGGCATTCCTTCTTTAATTGAAGGCAGAAGGAAAACATCAAACGCTTTCAACAAAGAAGCAGCATTATCAATTTGGCCGACTAACAAAACTTTTTCTTGCAGTCCCTTTTTTTTAATAAGTTGTTCCAGATTTTTTCTTTCTTCGCCCCCACCAATAATTACCAGAATCGCCGGTAGTTCTTTATCCATTGCCTCAATAGCGAAGTTTAGCCCCTTGTTTTTATGAAGTTCGGCAATAGCGCCAAACCAAAAAGCTTCAGCGAGTTTTTCCTGATTAGGCAGAATCTTTTTTCGCGCTTCGTTTTTTTTCAAAAAATTTATCGCGCCGGTGCCGTTTTGGACGCAAACTATTTTTTCTTTGACACCGAGAAAATCAGTAGCTTCCCTTTTATCATCTTTGGAAACGACTATAGTTTTATTCGACAAAGCGACAATAAACCAAGAAACCAGACGAATCAAAAGTTTCCAGATCGCGCTGCGATTTTCTCTGAAAGTCCAACCGTGAGAAGTGTAGATAACACCCAATTGGCCAGCCCGAGACTTGTTCGCCTTGGGCGGATAACTTAAAATGCGCAGTTTTAATAATAAATTGAGAATGAGTACCGCAAAAGCAGAAAGACCGCCGGCTTTGGGGCTGTGAGCGTGAACAATAGCTGGTTTTTCTTCCCAGATAATTTTTAGAATTTTAAAAAACGAAATCAAGTCGCCGAAAATTTTGATATCGCGTTCCAATGTTTCCAGGATGATGGTTCGGACACCGGCGGTATCCAGTTTTTCTTTCAGTAAACCCTTACCGCCTAATACCACTACCACCTCGAATTTATCTTTGGGCAAACCGGTTGCCAAATCAAAAACCTGGCGCTGAGCGCCGCCGAAATTGGACTTGGTAATGACATAAAGAATTTTCTTTTTCTCCGCCATTTTGTTGATTTAACGATATCATAATTTTTAGAAATTAGGAATTAGAAATTATGAATTTCTGCTAAAATATTGTATACTACACTTTACTTATGGCTGGTTTGGGAAAAAGAGAATCGTTGATTTTGTTGTTAGGCGATATCGCTATTTTTATTTTATCGCTTTGGCTGGCATTATTTTTCCGCTATGGTGAACTGCCGAGCAGTGCTGTTTACAGTTCCCATTTAGTGCCTTTCCTGTTTGTTTTTGTTTTGTCGGTTTTGGTTTTTTTCATCGCCGGTTTGTACGAGAAACATACGGTGATTTTGAAGATCCGATTACCCAGCATTATCCTGCGGGCGCAATTAGCCAATAGTGCTTTGGCAGTTTTGTTTTTCTACCTCGTGCCTTATTTCGGCATCACACCAAAAACCAATCTGTTTGTTTACTTAGTGATTTCTTTCGGATTGATTCTGCTGTGGCGGCTTTACGGCTTAGCTTTATTCGGCTTTCGCAAGAAGCAAAATGCCATTATCATTGGTCGCGGCGCGGAGTTGAAAGAATTGTTTGAAGAAGTCAACAATAATAGCCGTTATAATTTGCGATTTATTTCTTCGGTCGATTTAGATAAAGTAGAGGCTATTGATTTTCAAGAAGAAATTTTAAATCGCGTTTACGGTGAGGAAGTATTGGTGATCGCCGTGGATTTACGAAGTGAAAAAGTGGAACCGCTTTTGCCCCATCTTTACAATCTGATTTTTTCCAAAGTTCGATTCATAGATACTCATAAGGTTTATGAAGATATTTTTGATCGAGTGCCTCTGTCTTTGCTTCAATACTCTTGGTTTTTGGAAAATATATCTTTATCGCCAAAATTCACTTTTGATTTTCTGAAGCGCCTAATGGATGTAGTTTTCGCGTTAGTTTTGGGTATAATTTCGCTATTGTTTTACCCTTTTGTCTGGCTGGCAATAAAATTTGACGATGGTGGCACATTATGGAGTTTACAGGAACGAGTTGGCCAAAATAATCGCTTAATTAAGCTTTTAAAATTTCGCACCATGGAGGTAGCCAATGATGGTGGCCAGTGGAATAAGAATAATCAAAACAAAGTCACCAGAGTCGGCGGTTTTTTGAGAAAAACAAGAATAGATGAATTACCCCAACTTTGGAATGTTTTGAAAGGTGATTTGTCTTTAGTCGGTCCGCGGCCGGAGTTTTCCGAACCGGTCAAACTTTACGAAAAGCAGGTGCCTTATTACAGTGTGCGTCATCTTATCAAACCCGGTCTATCCGGTTGGGCGCAAATTCATCACAATGAACACCCTCATCACACGATTGACACAGCGGAAACAAAAAACAAACTTTCTTACGATTTGTATTATATAAAAAACCGATCAATGATTTTAGATCTTAAAATCGCCTTAAGAACGATCAAGACATTATTGTCGCGTAGTGGTGTTTAAAATGAACCAAACGATTTTAGAATTTTTATACAACTTGGCTTCCACCAATCTCCAAATTACAGAGCTGACTGTTTTTTTTGCTGTTTATTTACCGTATTTGATTATTGCTTTACTTGCTGGTTTATCGATTTTTTCCAAAGATAAAAATTTTCGAAGGGATATGATTATTACTTTTATTGTCACCAGCACGCTCTGGTTTATAGTTTTTATTTTTAAAGAAATTTTCCCGACCCAGCGGCCTTTTGAAGTTTTATCTAATATTGTTCCGCTTTTTTCTCATTCGGCCGGAGAAGCGTTTCCTTCGGGCCACGCTATTTTCTTTGGCGCTTTAGCGGCCGCGTGGTTTTTTTTGGGTTATAAACGATTGGGTTTTTGGTTGGGATTAGCAGCAGTTTTGATAACTGTCGCTCGAGTAGCCATCGGTGTCCATTGGCCAGCGGATGTTTTGGCTGGTCTTTTTATTGGCTCAATCGGTGCTTGGGTTTTAGTTAAATTACTTTTTCTTAAAAGGTATCCCGATCTGTTCAAAGAAAGCTAAAGCCTCGGTTCGATTTTTGGCGGTTGTTACTATGGTTACTGCCAAACCGAAAACATCGCGCAAATCTTCATCGGCGGTTTCCGGAAAAATTGTGTGTTCTCTAATTCCAATGGTAATGTTCCCCATTTCGTCAATCGCCGTCGATGAAATACCGCGAAAGTCTTTGGTGCGGGGCAAAGCAACATTTAAAAATCTGTCCAAAAAGTCGAATAATCGTGGGCCACGCAAAGTAACTTGATAACCGATTAAATCGCCCAAGCGCGTCTTAAAAGAAGCAACAGCTTTTTTTGCGCCACGGGGTGCCGGTTTTTGCCCAGTAATTTTTGTCAGTCGAGTGACGACTACTTCGTTTTTCTTTTTATCTTTAAACGAACCGGTGCCGACACTAATAATTGTTTTCAAAAGCCGAGGCGCTTGCATCGGGTTTTTCCAACCCAGTTTTTCTTTCAGGATGGCGAACGCTTCATTTTGTTTTTGCTTGGTTGTTTTCATGTTTTTACTTTTTAGCTAATCTAACATTGGACACGTGAATCGGCATGGCTTTTTCTACAGTTTGCCCTTTCTGGTTAGCTCGGCGGGGTTTTTGGTGGTGTTTGTGACGATTGACACCCTCAACAATCACTTTGTTTTCTTTTGGTAATGCTAAAACTACTTTACCGTTCTTGCCTTTATCGGTACCTGTTATAACTTCTACCATATCTCCTTTTTTTATAAACATAAAATTTAATTAAACGATTTCCGATGCCAAAGAAGTAATCGCTTGAAATCCTTTTTCTGACAATTCGCGAGGAATTGGTCCAAAAACACGCCCGGCAATCGGTTCATTCTTGGCTTTATCCACAATCACGACCGCGTTTTCATCAAAACGTATATAAGAACCATCGCGTCGGCGATAAGCGTTACGTTGGCGCACCACTACCGCGTGCAAGACATCCTTCTTTTTAATTGGTTTGCGCGGTTCAGCTTTTTGCACCGAAAGGACCACTAATTCGCCGAGTTGAGCATAACGTTTGCGACTAGAACCAAGCACTTTGAAAATTCGGCCGATTTTACCGCCAGAATTGTCAGCAATTTTTACAATGGAACGAGGTTGAATCATAAAATTATTTTAAAGTGTTTATCTTTGGAAATCGGCCGACACTCTTCCATTTTAACTTTCTCTCCGATTTTTTTGGTATTGCCCGGGTCATCGGCTTTATACCGTTTGGTTACTCGAAAATATTTTTGATATTTTGGATGTTTAACCAATCGATTTACTTTTACCACCACGGTATTTTTCATTTTATCTGAAACCACTACGCCGGTCAGTAGGCGTTTATGTCTAAGAACAATATTATTTTTTGTATTTGAATTTTCCATGATTTTATTTAGAACTTGGAACTTGGTTCTTGGAATTTTGTGTGTGGAGCTCTGTCAAAACACGGGCGATTTCCTTTCGTAAATTTTGGCCTTCTTTAACATTGCGATTTTTGCTACCGGCAATGCCAAAACGAAACTTTCTCAATGCTTCGCGTTTTTCGGCGAGCAAATTTTCTAGCTCAGGAACAGTTTTTTCATTAATATTTAACATTATCTTAAAAATTAACGACTGACAATCTTAGTTTTAACCGGCAATTTGGTGCCAGCCTTTCTCAAGGCTTCGATGGCTTGGATTGGCGGTAAGCCATCCAATTCAAACAGGATTCTTCCAGGTAAAACCTCCACACAATAACCTTTAGGGTCGCCTTTGCCTTGTCCCATTCCAACCTCCGCCGCTTTAGCGGTGTAAGGTCGATCAGGAAAAACTCTAATCCAAATCTTCCCGGTCTTACCAATGAAACGACTAATTACTTTACGGGCTGATTCCAATTGTTCGGATTTAAGTCGACCAACCTCCAATGATTTAAGACCAAAAGAACCAAAAGCTACCGTGAAGCCACGGGTTTCCACCCGCATTTTTTTTGGATTAACCCGCTTGGTTTGCCACTTACGATATTTAACTTTTTTTGGTAATAACATAAAAATAATTAAACTTTCCGTTTTTCGCTCCTGCCTACCGGTAGGTAGGTTTAGTTTTGGTAAATATCTCTCCTTTAAAAATCCAAACCTTGATACCTATGTCACCGTAAGTCATATGGGCTTTTTCGCGTATGAAATCGATATCGGCGCGCAAGGTTTGTAACGGAACCCTGCCTTTTTTCATTTCTTCCTGTCGAGCGATATCCGCCCCACCGAGACGGCCGGAGAGAACCAGTCGCACGCCTTTAACGTCGCGGTTAGCCATCACTTTTTCAATTGTTTGTTTCATTACTCGACGAAAAGGTAGGCGTTTTTCCAAGCTTTCGGCAATCATTTGTCCCACCACCGCGGCATTGGATTCCGGTGATCTTATTTCCTCAATATCCAATTTAAAGTCCTTATCAAACGGCAATTTAAGCCGACTCATTTCCTTTAGAATTTCGGCGCGCAATTTTACCGCACCTTCGCCACTTCGACCGATTAATAAACCCGGCCGGGCAGTTTTGATGATTACTCTAATTGTTTTCGGCCCTCGTTCTATTTCTACTAAACCGACAAAAAGACTGCGTAAACGTTTAACCAAAAATTCACGCAGGACGATATCTCTTTTTAAAAAATCCCGGTATTGCTCTCGAACACCGAACCAACGCGATTTCCAATCACGAATGATTCCTAAACGATGAGCATATGGATGAACGCTGTGTGACATTTTAGTAATTATAAATTAGGAATTAGTTATTTCTGACTGTTCTGAAAGAACAACTGTAATGCGGCTGGTGCGTTTTTTAATACGATTCGCAGTACCGCGCGCCCGTGGCATCATTCGTTTCATCGTTGGTCCGGCATCCACCCGGATTTCTTTGACGAATAATTTATCCTTGGTAACTTTGAAATTTTCTCCGGCATTGGCAACAGCTGATTCAATAACATTTTTGACGGGTGAAGCGGCAGCTTTACTGAAAAAACCAAGGGTCGCTAAAGCTCGCTCTACTTTTTTTCCACGCACAAAATCAGCCACAAGACGGACCTTTCTAGGTGATTGACGATAATTATTTAAACTGGCGGTAATCATGATAAATTTAAATTTAAAAAATCGAAATAAAATTAGTGTTCTAAGATTTTTTTTCGGTAGCAGTGGCGGTAGGCGTGGCTTTGGCGGCTTGGGCAGCGGCAATTTCAGATTCTTTCTTTTTAGCTTCTAATTCTTTTTGCATCTTACCGCCATGTTTGACAAATTTTCTGGTTGATGAAAACTCGCCAAGCCTATGGCCAACCATATCTTCATTGACAAACACTTCAATGTGCTCGCGACCGTTATGGACACCGAATTTGAAACCGACCATTTCTGGCGCGATTTGACAAGCGCGCGACCAAGTCTTAATAACCCCGCTGTTTTCGGACTTTTTACCGGCAATTTTTTTAAGCAACCGTTCGTCAACAAACGGCCCTTTTTTTAGCGATCTGGTCATATTTAGAAACAAAAAGCTCTGGCTTGAGAGCTCGGCGCTATATTAACAAAAATAGCTTTTATGTCAATCACTGTTAGTAATCCGTCAACCTCGTAGGTTGACGGATGGGGTTGTGATAAATTTACTCTTTCTTTTTCCCTACTTTTCGGCGAGAGACGATGAAGGAATTGGAATACTTATTAGGATTGCGAGTTTTCTGACCTTTACCAGTCGGTTTGCCATAGATATTGATTTCGCGTCGGCGACCGCGACCTTGTTTACCTTCACCACCACCGTGAGGATGATCCACCGGATTCATTACTGTACCACGCACTGTTGGCCGAATACCATACCAACGACTTCTACCGGCCTTACCGATATTGATAAGCCAATTTTCTTCGTTGGAAACGGCACCGATTGACGCCCAACATTTTGCCAGAACTTTTCTAATTTCAGTGGAAGGCATTTTCAAAGTAGCGAAATTATTTTCGATTGCCGCTACCTCCGCGTAATTGCCGGCTGAACGGGCTAAAACGCCACCGGCCAAGGGTTTGGTTTCAATATTATAAACAAAAGTGCCAACGGGAATTTTAGACAAAGGTAAACGATTGCCGATTTTTAAAGGCGCGTTTTCCGAAACCAAAAAAGTATCGCCGACTTTCAAACTTTGTGGCACCAAAATGTAGCGCCGTTCCCCGTCTTGATAAAGCACCAAAGCGATGAAAGCGGTTCGGTTCGGATCGTATTCAATTGTTTCAATTTTCGCCGAAATATCTTTTTTATTAAAAACAAAATCAATATCGCGATAAAGTCGTTTGTGACCGCCACCTTTATGGCGCGTTGTCAACCGACCTTTATTATTGCGACCGACGGCGCGTTGAAAACCGCCGGTCAACGCCTTGTGTGGTCGATCAGCCGTTAAAAATGACTTAAAAGAAACATTGGTCATTTGCCGCCTAGATTTGGATGTTGGGTTATATGATTTCATATTTTTATACTATTTCAATCTTCTCTCCTTTTTTTAAATAAATATAGGCCTTTTTACCGCCGGCTTTGAAACCTTTTTTACCGCGGATAAACACCTGTTTGCGCGGAATTTTAACAACGTTTATTTTTACCGGCGAAACCTTGTAAAGATTCTTAATGGCATTAGCGATTTCTTTTTTGTTTGCGTCTTTTTCAATTTCAAAAACATAAACACTGTTCTGTTCGGCAGCCATTGTCGCTTTTTCTGTTATTCGCGGGCGAATTATTTTGTTCCTGGCCATATGATTGTTTGCGGTTTAATGAATATTAAAAATTTATAATTCAAAAGGGCAATCGGATTCAAACTTCTCGCTTCCATTACTTCCAAATTAGAAAAATTATTAAAAGCTCTGCTGATTTTTTCCTCTTTTGTCTGCCAAACTAGGATAGCGGTATTATTTTTTTTGGCAAGTAAACCGCTAAAACCTTTAATTTTTGCCAAAGCGGAAACTATTGTTTTAGCCTCGCGGGTTTTCGATTCTTTAAGAGCAATATTCTCCACTAAAAGAATTTCCCCATCGCGGGCTTTGGCCGATAAAATAGCGCGCAGTGCCGCCACTTTCATTTTTTTATTAATCTTGCGATAGAAATTTTCTTCATTTTGACGGGGGCCATGAGTGACACCGCCACCAACCCATAAAGGTGAACGGATAGAGCCGTGTCGAGCGCGGCCAGTACCTTTTTGTTGCCAGGGCTTTTTACCGCCACCGCGAACTTCACCGCGATTTTTGGTGTGAGCATAAGGTTTCCGAGCACTTTCTATCATTGAAGTAACAACTTGATGGACTAAATCAGGATTCCAAGCAACGTCAAAAACACTATCGGGAAGTTTTATCTTTCCCGCTTCTTTACCAGCTTGATTGTAAACAATTGATTCCATTTTAGCCTTTAATTTCTACGAGAGTGCCACGTCGGCCCGGCACGGCACCACCTAAATAAATTTCGCTTTTCTCGCTGTCAATTTTAAGTATCGGTAAATTTTTGACGGTAATTCTGTCACCACCCATTCGACCAGCCATTCGCATACCCTTTGCCACTCGACCGCCGGCGCGAGCTCCACCGCCAATCGCGCCCGGTTCTCTTTCCGAATGTTTTTGGCCATGAGTGCGCGAGCCCCCCTTAAAACCGTGTCGCTTCACTACTCCTTGAAAACCCTTGCCTTTGGAAATTGCCGAAACGCTTACCAATTCACCGGTTTGAAAAATCGAAGCATCAATTTTGTCACCGTTAGCTGGTACTTTTTCGTTTTCCGTCAACCGATACTCCCTAAAGCCTTTTTTCTTATCGCCGTAACCGATTTGCACGGCATTATATCCGTCTTTTTCAATAGTTCTAAGTAAATTCACAATCATCGCTGGTACGCGCAAAACCGTTGCCGGATAGTTCTTGCCGTCCTCGCCGAACACTTCAGTCATATTTAATTTTTTTGCGACGATAAATTTCATATAAAAACAGAGTCAGAGCGACTCATTCGTATCAAATAAGATAGCAAAAGAAGCTTAGGATGTCAAAATCTCCGCACCGTTTTCAGTAATAACAATGGTGTGTTCAAAGTGGGCACTGCGTTTGCCGTCGGCGGTTTTGTAGGTGTAACCGTCGTCGTCCAGCACAACTTTCTCGCTGCCTTCGTTCAACATTGGTTCAATCGCTAAAACCATACCCGGCAAAAGTTTTTTACCTTTACCTTTTTCGCCGAAATTTGGTACGAATGGCGGTTCATGGACGGCATAGCCAACGCCGTGACCGGCTAAATCGCGGACGATACCATAGTCCGCTGCGGTGGATTTGACAAATTTTTCAATGGTGGCGCCAATGTCGCCAACGTAACCGCCCTTGTGGGCCGCACTGATACCAACAGCCAACGCTTTTTTAGTTATTTCAATAAGTTTTTTTGCCCTTTCATCAATTTTGCCAACGGGTATCGTAACTGCCGCGTCAGTAATTAAACCATTGTGTCGGAGACCTAAATCTAAACTAACAATATCGCCTTCTTTTAAAATTTTTTCCTTTTCATTTGGAATGCCGTGGACCACTTCATCATTAATTGAAACGCAAAGCGAAGCCGGATAAGGTCGCTTGGCGCCTTTGGGCGTATAGTCCAAAAAAGCCGATTCATCGCCGTTTTCTGTAATCAACTTTTCAGCTAAATCGTTCAGATTTTTAGTGGACACGCCTGGCACGACCGCCAACGCCAGTCGCGCCAAAATTTTCGCGTGTCGCCTTCCGCCTTCGCGCAAAATCGTAATTTCTTCAGGTTTTTTTATGGTAATCACAAAATAAATCTTTTTTACTTTTTTCTAAAAAAACCGAAAAACCAATTTCGCTGTGGATAATTTGTCTTGACAAAATAAATAGTTCGCTTATACTGCTAGTGTATTTCTATGGAAAGGCACGGCGTCAGGTTTCGTCCTTACGCAGTGCTTTTCTTTTTATACTCCAATTTTTCTTTCAGATATACGCGAAACTTCTTATAATCCAGCTTCCAACCGAGTTTTTGGATGCCAAGATTCAGGTTTTGGCTGTCTATGAATGCGTAATTATTCCCGAGATTTTTCATAATTTTAAATTTCCTTTATTATCTCTTGATGAACTTTTTCTATCGCTTGCTCTCCGTTAATTGACAGAAATTGGTAATCGGGATTGTTTTCAAAAAATTTCAAAGTTGGCACGACGTCTTTTTCGTACCAAGCCAATCGCCTTTCAATTTCCGCCGGGTCATCGTCGTTTCGATGGCGCGCCAAAAGCCGCTCTTTCGCCCACTCTTTAGATACATTAATCAAAATTACGAATGGCTTATTTCGCTTGTAAAATTTCAAAGCCGAATCCAGAATCGGCGCTTCGTGAGCTCGGCGGCAAACGCCGTCAAAAACTAAATGTTCGTCGCCATGAACTTTATCCGCCAAAAATTTACTCCAGACGAAAATCGGCATAAACTCCGGCAACAATCCGCCTTGGTCCAAAACATTCTTAACCAGCTCATTCGTAAAACCCGATTCGAGCGCGAACTCGCGTAATAATTTTCCTGTTTCCAGATAAAGGGTCCGGCGGTTCGGTTCTTTTTCCGCCAAATATTTAATCAGCAAATCGGCCTGCGTGCCTTTGCCGCAACCCGACCGCCCGTAGAAAATAAAGGTTTGGGGAGACATCAAAATAATAATAACACCGATTAGCCAATTTTAATATTCCCTCATAGAAACCTGCGCTTCGATTTTTTTGACTAGGTCAATGACAACGGAAACGACGATGAGCAAAGCGGTGCCGCCGATGGCGAGGTTATTGGCGCCGGTGAAGGCTTTCATTATCAGTGGCAAAACAGCAATCACGCCAAGAAACAGCGCGCCCACTAAAGTAATGCGGGTTAAAACATTAGCAATATGTTCGGAAGTCGGTTTTCCTGGCCGAACGCCTGGAATAAAAGCACCGGATTTTTGCAAGTTGGTGGAAATGGAATCGGGATCAAAAGTTACCGCTGTGTAAAAATAAGTGAATAGAAAAACCAAGACGAAATAAGCGGCGGCGTAAAACCACTGATTGCTCAAAATATTTAAAATAAAATCAGATATTGCTTTAATGGTTGTATTATTAATCGCTGCCAGAAAATTCAAAACCATTTGCGGCAGAAGTAAAATAGAAAGGGCGAAAATAATGGGAATGACGCCGGCTTGATTAACCCGCAACGGCAAATAAGTGGAAATGCCGCCATAGACTTTCATTCCTCTTACCCGTTTGGCATAAGTAATCGGTATTGGCCGCTCGGCTTCGGTGATGAAAACTACGGCAAAAACTATGAGCAAGGCTGCTACCAAAAAAGCGAGATAAGTCGGAATTTGTGCCGGATCAAAAGTGAAAGCCAATTGGCTGACAGTGGAAGGAATTTGAGCAACGATACCGGCGAAAATTATTAAAGACACTCCATTGCCAATGCCAAACTCCGTTACCAATTCTCCCAACCACATCAAAAGCATGGAACCAGCGGAAACAGTCAAAATATTAACAATAAAACTGAAAGTGCCGACATCCGGAATCGCACCTTGTTTTTGAAGGAGCAGTAAAAATCCAAGACCGTTGGCTATACAAAGCGGCACTGACAATAAACGCGACCACTGGCTAAATTTCTTTCGGCCGGCCTCGCCTTCCTCGTGATAAATTGCTTTCAATTTTGGCGACATCATGGTCAGAAGTTGCATGATGATAGAGGCGGTGATGTAAGGTCCAACACCAAGCATCACGATGGAAAGATTGGAAAGACCTCCACCGGAGAAAATATCCAAAAGTCCTAGGAATTGATTATTGGAGAAAAAGGCCGATAGTTTTTCGTGATCAATGCTCGGAATAGGAATAGAGGCCAACATCCGAAAAATTACCAGAATCGCCAAAGTGAAGAGCGCTCGCTGACGGAGTACTTTATCCTGAAGCATCAGCCTTAATTTTTCAAAAAATTTACTTAACACGATTGTATGAATGGTACCGATTATACTAATTTAATTTAACGGAGCCACCGACTTTTTCGATGGCTATTTTGGCGTTTTGGGAAAATAAACAATTTTCGATAACTAACTTTTTGGAAAGTTGGCCATTGCCCAGAATTTTGACTCCAGGCAATCGTCCGTTTACCGTCTTAAGCAAGTTTTTGGCAACCAGCGTGGTTGGGTTAATTATTTCACCTTCGGCGAACTTTTTTTCCAGAAAATTAATATCAAAAACCACCGGTTTTTTTTCAAAACTGCGGTTAATATTTTTACCGCGGCCTCGTAATTTCGGCAATTTTTTAATCATATCCCGAATTTCCGGCCTAACTTTGTGGCCAGCGCGGGCGGTTTGACCCTTACCGCCACGGCCCGAAGTTTTACCCCGTCGGCCGCCACGGCCGACGGAAACCGAACGTTTGTTGGAATGGATTCTTTTAAGATTATGAAATTGCATGATTTTGGCTAGTTGGTAATTCCGATAGTGCCTTAAGAGTAGCCCGGGCAATATTTAATTTATTTTTGCTGCCAGAAAAAATTTTACCGACGACACTCTTGATACCGACCAGTTCAATGATGATTCTAACCGCACTACCGGCAATAATGCCACGGCCGGGGGAAGGTTGAAGCATCACGATGGCGCTGGAATATTTCGCTTCTACTCGATGGGCGATGGAGTTATTTTTAGTAAGATTGATTTTAATCAAATTTTTCTTGGCATCTCTGGTTGCTTTGTCTATAGCCAAGGCGGTATCAGCGCCCTTACCAAGTCCGACGCCGACCGAACCCTTGCGATTACCAATTGCCAAAGCGACACTAAAGTTAAAACGTTTTCCGCCGGCGACAACTCGCGTTACCCTTCGGACCTCAAGAGTTTTTTGATCAAATTCTGATTTAACACGACTGTCGCGTGTTTGACCACGACCATGACGATGAAAAACATTTTTGGGTAATCTGGTTGTTGGTGCCACTACCCCGTTTTTTTTTATTTCTGGTTGTTCAGACATATTAAAGCTTATCAAAATTTTTCTAAAAAACTAAACCACCTTCACGGGCGCCGTCGGCCAAGGCTTTCACTTTACCAGTGTAAACATAACCGCCGCGATCAAAAACAATTCTTTTAATTTTTTTCTCACCGGCTCGTTGGGCGATTGTTTGGCCAACTTTTCGCGCCTCCTCTTTTTCTTTTTTACTAAACTCCAAAGACGAGGCTGTTGCTAAAGTCCGACCAGTTGTGTCATCGATAATTTCGGCATAAAGATATTTGTTGGATTTGAAAACTGACAAGCGCGGCCGCTCGGCTGTGCCGGAAATTTTTGCTCTGATTCTCTTATGTCTCCTTGTTCTTTTGTCAGGTTGTTTATTATACATATATTTAATTATACCGTTTTCTTTCCTTCTTTTCTTCTAATCACCTCCCCTTCATAATGAATACCCTTGCCTTTGTAAGGTTCCGGCTTTTTTAATGATCTTATTTCCGTAGCAAAACGGCCAACCAATTCTTTGTCTGCTCCGGAAACGGTTATGAGATTTTTTACAGCAGTCAAAACCAGTTCTTTTGGAATCATTTTTTTTACTTGATGGGTGAAGCCTAATGAAAGTACCAATTCATTGCCTTTAACTTCTGATTTAAAGCCGACGCCTTCAACAATTAATTTTTTTGTAAATGGCACAACTACTCCTTTAAGCATGCTTTTGATTTGCGAGGCGTAAGTGCCCCAAAGGGCCAAAGCTTCTTTTGTTTCATTGTTGGGAGTTAAAACTACGGCATTATCTTTTACGCTAATGGCAATGTTGGAATTAAATTGTCTGGTTATTTCGCCGGCCGGACCTTTTACTAAAATTTTAGTGCCATCGATATTAATGGACACTTTTTCCGGAATGGTTATAGGTTTTTTAGCTAATCTTGACATGTTGTAAATTACCACACTTCAAACAGGACCTCGCCACCGAGTTTTTGTTTTCTTGCCTCCTTATCTGTTAAAAGACCTTGATTGGTAGAAATAATGGCCGCGCCAAAACCATTTCTAACCGACCGCAGATCTGCCGTTCGACGATAAATTCTTTTGGCTCTGACGGAAATTCGCTTAATGTTTTTAATGGCTGGCATGCCGGATTTTTCCAATAATTCCACTTCCACGAACTTGCCGCGCTTTTTACTTTTCTTAGTAAATGATTTCACAAAACCGGCGTGTTGCAGAACTTCAGCGACGGCAAGGATTAATTTTGATTGCGGAAACAACATCGACGGTTTGCCGATGCGACTAGCGTTTTTCAAGGCGACTATGAAATTGGATAAATTATCTTTTGTCATGATTTTACCAGGAAGATTTTTTGATACCGGGAATCATCCCTTCGTTAGCGTATTCGCGAAAACAGATTCGACACAAACCAAAATCCCTCATGAAGCCATTTTTGCGACCACAGCGAAAACAGCGTCGGACAATCCGACTGCTGAATTTCGGTTTTTTAAGCGCTCTGGCTATGACAGATTTTTTTGCCATATTGATCAAAACGAGTCCATCGGGACTCATTCATACCATAAAGGTAACAAAAGTGCCGTAAAAAGTAAAGGGCGCGGACTGTATTTGAGTAGAAAATGAAACTACAATTTTTATTCTAACGATTTTTTAACTTTTAACTCTCAATATCTGGAAATATTTGAATATTATTAAGATCCACTTGATAACGGTTGTTCCTTTAGTAAAAGAGCCTGAGAGTCACCATCTCCAAAAGATTCTAGTCCGATGTATTTCAAGCCCATTGTAGAATATAAATCCTCGAGGGTTTTTCGTTTTTCATTTGGCATGGCTTTAATGAATACTTCTCGTCTATCAGGATATTCATCAAAATATTTATTTACAATTTTTCCCAATGATCGATTCGACAATATGAATCCCCCAGGTAATAAATACTGTAAAGTCTCAATATTTTCAGACGGATCTTCTCCCTGAAATACTAAAATTGCACCAATATTTTTATGTACTACAAAACGGTCTGATTCTGGAACGGAAGAATTCTCTTTCCCCGCATATATACGGGGGTCAATTGTAATTACAACTTACTCTTTGCCTTGTCCAAAATCAAACTTGAAATAAAAATGACCATCATTCTCGGTAAACTGGTTTTCGGTAAGTTCGCTTATTTTTAAGCGTAATCTTTCAATAACACTTTTATCTTTAAAGATAGGATCAATCATCACAATATTCCTTGCTCCAAAACAAAGTGGATACTCAATATCCAATCCTGTTCCGATATATAAAGTTGCAGAGTGCTTTAGTAGTTCTTCGTTGAGAACATTTTTTTCTCGAATCTCCAGCACATTTTGTTTCTTTTCCAGCACCGCTAGATTATAGAGTGATAATGTAGCAGCACTTAAGGTGCTGAAAGATCTACGAAGGTCTTTAGTAGGGAGAACCCCATTAATTCTTTCTGGAGTTAATACCAATTTCCTTTTTTCAGCCTCTGCTTTCAGACGTCTTTCAAAAGAAGTAGACCTTTCGGGTTGCTTTGTTTGACCGTCGCACCAATAACCCATTTCTTTCATTGCAAAAGTATATCAAATTAGAACCAAATAATGTATGTCTGGTTCGGGGCGCGGACTAGTGAACAAAGTTGGAACTAGAATACGAGAGCATAATGGGTATGTTTACATTCCCAATCTACAAGAAAACTTAAATATTCGTTAGATATTTACTGGCTTCTTCCAAAAACGCAATATCCCTAGGAACAATATAGGTACTTCCCTCAAAGTTAGTCGTATTACTCTTTTCTAGGGCATCCAGTGCTTCTTTATAGGATAGCCATACTGTTTAAAACCATTTTCTTTTTCATCATCCGTAAAATCTGGGTTTCCTTTTTTACCCTTAACTTTTGCTAAATAACAATATGAGGTTTGTTTTAGATTAAAAATCCTTCTGTATTCAACAATAAACCCAATTTCACCAGTTATTTCAATATCACACCCTAATTCTTCCAAGCATTCACGCCTAAGTGCTATAATTTTATCTTCTCCTTCCTCTATACCGCCACCTGCTAGTTTATAGTAATTTTCTTTTGAAACGTGCAATAACCCAATATGTCCATTTTCATCAAGAACAATTGCACGCCCCGCTTCGCGTACACGATAGTTTTTCACTTCTTCTTCAGAAACGTTCTCCGGATTTATCAATTTAATAAGTTTCATAATTATATCTTTTCCACTCCTTAACTTCGGGGTGAAAATCAACCTGATAAGGTGGTATACCCAAAGAGATACCGTATTCTTTTGCTTTGTCGTATTGTTCTTTACTATTCCTGTCTATTTTAAAAACTTTATCGTGAAAAATTATGAAATGTATATTTTCGTTTTTAAAATCGGCATACCAAGGATGCTCAGATTCCAGAGATTTACTAATTTCTAGAGCTGTATTTTCTGCTTCATTTTCAGATATTTCAACTGTATGTAAAGTCCATTGTTTAAGCCAAGGAGTTTTATGTTTTTCAATCACCTGTTCAACTTTAGTTGAAATTATTTTAATATTTTTAAGAATATCTTTTTTATCCAAACTTTCTTCAATTATTACTCCTTTATAATCCATAAATAATTATTTCTTTTTCACATCATTTTTTATCATTTTAACTATCTCTGGGAACTTAGGAACACGGAAATGTCCGTTTTTACTTTCATAAATAATGAATTTTGCATTCCTCAACTTATTTCTGTATTTTTCAGCGTGGGTCACTGGAACAACATCGTCATCTTTTGAAAAGATGAGGGTGGTATTTTTACAATTTTTCTCAATTAAAGACAAATCAGACTTGAGCTTAAAACCGCCAACAAGAGCTTCGGTTGGTATAGTATTATCAAAAGGTGGGCAAATTATATAAGTGGTAAGTATTTTCTTTGGAAATTTATTTTCTGACAAGTATTTAGCGAGGAAGATACCACCCAAAGAACCACCAATCAAAATTACATTGTTTCTTAAGAAAGGAATGTATCTTCCAAACCATATTTTCCAATCTTCGTATTTAGCATTGTCTTGAAGAGGCATACGAGGTCTAATGATTTCAAATCTTTTTCCTAGTTCCTTATCAAAATAACCCTCAGACCACCGAACTTTCTTTTCAATAGAAACTTTCTTTGTTTTCAAATACTTCAAATAGTCCTTCTTATTTTCAAAAGTATTTCCACCGTGAATCATTAAGATTTGTATTTTCTTTTTCATAAAGTCATTTTAGCACTTTAGTCATAAAACAAAAAACTTCCAAAATGGAAGTTCTTTGTTAGAGTAGCACTCTTGATACACCCGTAAGCCAGTTATCGCTTTTCACCGCTACTTTCTGCCATTTCGGACAAATCCGCTGCACAAGGCGAATGACGGACTTAATTCACGACCCCTGTTTATAATCGAAGCTATAAAATACCAACTCTCACTACTCTGTATTTATTATACTCAATTCCCACTTCATTCGCTAGCGCGGCTGATGGGTGCTGACCCCACGACCTCTCGCGTGACAGGCGAGTGCTCTACCGTTGAGCTACAGCCGCATTACCAATAAAAACATCTTATCAAAATAATTTTCCAAAAGCAAAACCCCTCCGATGTTCATCGGAGGGGTTTTGCAATTACTTGATTTCCTCTTCACCTTCTGGT
>Ga0209542_10006330_pt1 | contig 23070 bp, 32 predicted proteins | sample RifCSPhighO2_01_FD_184028 | JGI IMG/M metagenome (GOLD analysis project Ga0209542, IMG submission 184028) | Soil microbial communities from Rifle, Colorado - Rifle CSP2_plank highO2_0.1 (SPAdes) (version 2) | ecosystem: Environmental > Terrestrial > Deep subsurface > Rock core/Sediment ... | reverse complement strand
TGAGAGGAGATGCATGGCCGACGTCAGCCTGTGTCGTGAGATGACCAGTTAAATCTGGTAACAGGCGAGACCCGTGTGTACAGTTACAATGAACACTGTACAGACTGCCTTGGTAACAAGGAGGAAGGTGCGGGCTACGTTAGGTGAGTACGTCCCGAATGCCCTGGGCTACACGCGCGCGGCAATGCTGCATTCAAAGGGCTGCGACACCGAAAGGTGAAGCTAATCTCATAAACTGCAGCTTAGTTCAGATCGAGGGTTGCAACTCACCCTCGTGACGCTGGAATCCGTAGTAATCGGATTTTATCAGAGTCCGGTGAATAGGTCCCTGCTCCTTGCACTCACCGAAATAAATGTGCTTGGCAGTACAATCAACTAGTTGGTGCGAATCCAATGCTTATTTTTCATATATTCCGAAAGTGCAGAAAAATAGGTTAGTCAACATCGCAGGCGTAATGAGTAATCATTAAGCTGAAGGGCGTGAGACAAAATTCAGCCCCCATCTCGCAAGAGATATCATAACGACATCTGAATCGGGTCGGTGGCAGATGGAAGTGATTTAAGGGAAGGATGAATGAAACAGTTGATTATATGACCCAAGGAGATCCTGTTAGAAGGATTTATATAGTTGTAGAGGTTTTAGATAACATTAGATGGACTGGCCGGGAATTAAACCCGGATTTCAGGATTGACAGTCGAGAGTCTTAATCATTAGACGACCAGCCCATCTAACTTATTTTATTCTACATCATTATAAATTCGAGCTGTATTTATACAGTCATAACAGGAAGTCAGCTGGTTTCATAGTAACTTTCTAATTAAGTTTAGAAACGAAGGGAACCAACCGAAAGGTTTTTAAGAGGCATAACGAAGTAGTTTTATGGCATCGTTAGAGAATTTAGCAATTGGAGATATTGTGGAAGTTAGGTTTAGAGATATAACCATGGGGAATCCAGAAAACATGGTGGGCTATTTTGACTATCATAGTCATGTGCACATCAGGTTAAGGAATAGATCTCCTAGAAATGGGGAATATCATGGACATAACTTTTACGACTGCAATATAGAAGATCTAATATCTATAAAACTTCTAAAAAAAGCTTCTAAAAAATAACATTTCGGGCTCGCAGTATACGGGAAAACCGTCCGTACTGTGGGGAACCAAGTAGCTCTTATACAATAAGAGTGAATAAGGAAATGCCCGTCAAACCAACCGAGTTTTGCATTGGCGAGGCCCGTAAGGGACGAACCTTTGTAAGACAAGGTAGGTTAAGTCGTCACAAGGTATCCGTAGGGGAACCTGCGGATGGATCACCTCCTAAAATTTAATAGTCAGAAAAAGTACACAACTAGTACTTATGCATACCTTCGGTTACTGTTGTCAAATGAATCTCCTTCGGGAGAGGATGCACACGAAAAGATTAAAAACCGTTTCGACGAAGCTAACATGACAATCTAGTTTGGAAGGGAAAACTCCTAGAAAAACCGTAGGTTGTTGTAGGGGCCCATAGTCTAATGGTAAAACACCTGATTTGCAATCAGGGGCTCCGTGTTCGATTCACGGTGGGTCCATTTTTCGGAATGGGTGTTTTAAAATAATCTTTTCATTCATAGTCACTTTTGTGATGCTCGGCGACGAGTTAAAACATCGGCACGGGTGCGTGATCTTGTAATCACGTATCAGGCAGAGATATATTCAATGAAGCAAGGAGGAAGGCAACCCAGTCAATGGAATATCAAAAGTACGAATGCTTAATTGCATATCGTGCTTTGGATGGTCAAGGAACATAAAAATTCCTTGACATGATAATACTCAAGCTACACGACGGATAGCTTGGTCTTGACGAAAACACGGACGCGGCAAGCTGCGATAAGCCTGGGGGAGACGCATGCAGTCTTTGAACCCAGGATCTCCGATGTGAGAACATGCTCGTTAGAGCAGCCCGAGAGGGCCAACAACGCTGGGAATTGAAACATCTTAGTACCGGTAGGAATAGAAAATAATAATGATTCCCCTACTAGCAGCGAGCGAAAAGGGAATAGGGCAAACCGAATCTCCTTTCGAAAGGAAGGCAGAGATGTGGTGAAGTATACCTGCTTCCAGATAGAGCCGAAGTGTCCTGGAATGGACTACTGTAGAGGGTGATAGTCCCGTAGGCATATATGCTGATGCAGCGCTTCAATAGAATAGGGCCCCCTGGATTGGAGGTCTGAATACAGCGGGATTAACCGCTAACCCTAAATAGACGTCGAGGTCCGATAGTGAACATAGTACCGCGAGGGAAAGCTGAAAAGCACTCTTAATAGAGGGTTAAAAGACTTGAAATCGTGTAGCGACATTATGGATACAGCATTACGGTGTTGTATCGTGCGTTTTGAAAAACGAGCCAAGGAGTTGTACTGCGTGGCGAGGTTAATAAACTGAAGCCGTAGCGAAAGCGAGTCTGAAAAGGCGTTAGTCACTCGGTGCAGACCCGAAGCCAGATGATCTACTCGTGGGCAGGATGAAGTTTTCCGAAAGGAGAATGGAGGTCCGAACTAGTGCTACATGCATGTGCTTGGATGACCTGTGAGTAGGGGTGAAAAGCCTATCTAATCTGGCGATGGCTGGTTCCTGTCGAAATATGCCTCAGTATAGTCTTCGTGAGCTTTGCGGGCGGGGTAAAGGACGGATTGCGTTTGCAGAGCCGTAAGGCTACGGAACTCGTTCCAACTCTGAACCTGTTCGCTGCAGTCACGAGGAATGGCGGGCGGTGCGTAAGGTACCGTTCGAAGACCCGAACAAGGGAGACGGGAGTTAAGGTCCCAAAATCGAAACTAAGTGTAACAAAAGGTGTCTTGAACCTAAGACAGTAGGGATGTAGGCTTAGAAGCAGCCATCATTCAAAGAAAGCGTAACAGCTCACCTATCGAGGTTCGAGGCCCTGAAAATGGACGGGGCTCAAGTTTCGTACCGACACTTCCGAGGTACTCGTAAGAGTACGCTGGTAGACAGGCGTCTGTTCTGCGTAGAAGTCCTTTCGAGAGAAACGATGGAGCGGGACGGATTGAGAATCTTGGCGTGAGTAAGGTCAAATTATCCTGAGAACGGATAGCGTCGAAAGAGCAAGGTTTCCTTGGCACTAGTAATTAACCAAGGGTTAGTCGGCGCCTAAGTGACATCTTAACTGCGTGTCGCGAATGGACATCCGGTTAATATTCCGGAACTGTGTATGCTCGTTTAGTGCACGCTGACGTGTGTGGATAAGCGGAATCCCGAGAGGGCTTTCAGTATAGAAAGAGAGGGAGCGTAATGCTACGATCTCTAAGAATATGCTGACGTGAGCCGCTGACTCCGTGCGCCCATGAAAATAGTGTGTATAGAGTATGCATAGCCGTACTGAGAACTGACACTGGTGCTCTAGCTGAGAAGGCTAAGACGTGTAAGGTATAAATTGGGTAAGGGAACTCGGCATATTGGCCCCGTATCTTCGGTAGAAGGGGTGTCTATAATCGTCTTTGAAATACTAAGGCGATAGTAGATCGCAGTAACAAGGACCGCCCGACTGTTTATCAAAAACGTAGCCGGTTGCAAACCCGAAAGGACATGTATAACCGGTGAGACCTGCCCAGTGGTGGTGTTTCAAACCCTGGTTCAACAGGGCTAAGACCCATCAAACGGCGGGCCTAACTATGAGGCTTGAGCTTGTGGTGTAAATCCACTAAGCTTGCAAGTTGATAAACAGAAATAAATAAACCAAAATAAGGGCCTCAATAAATTTGGCTATATGCTGGAACATTTCATAATTTGTTAGTAGGAAGTTATCGTCGCGAGATGATAATGCTAAGAATAAATAATTCTTTAACTGAAAATCTAACAAAAGAAACAATCAGCAGGAAAGACTAGAAACATTTAAATATAATATATTATATTTCTACAAGTGGATTGGATACTTAATTCATTTTGGAAAAAAACAGTATATGTTTTAGGATGGATTAGTGTTGTTAATATCTTTTTAGCTATAATCGCTATGATTTTAATAACGTTTCTATTTTTGAGATAGTGTTTAAATAATTCTAGAATCCTCAGAGACTATACGCCAAACTTACTTTTAATGTTGTCTGTTAGAAAAGAAAGATTTATATATTTCAATGAATAGTAAATATGATTAGATGGACTGGCCGGGAATCAAACCCGGATAGCCTGTGTGACAAACAAGAGTCTTAATCGTTAGACGACCAGCCCATCTGATACTTTATTTTTCTTTAATATTATAAATTCGAGCTGTATTTTAACAGTTGTAACAAAAAATGTAAGATGATATAGTCCAACAAATAATGCTATTTGTGCTTAAGGTAGCGTAATGCCTTGTCATCTGAATGGTGACGTGCATGAATGGTTTAACGAGGTGGTCACTGTCCCTATCCAAATCCTTCTGAAATCATTGACTGGTGAAAATGCCAGTATCGCCTAGTGGGAAGCGGAGACCTTGTAGACCTTTACTGCAGCTTGTTGTTGTATGATTAATGGAGATACATAGCATAAGTAGGAGCGTCGATCGTTAGCTTCGGCAAAACGGGAGCAACCATGTAATACTACTTATTTTTGTTAGTCGTGCTCACCCGAGAGGGGACACCAACAGGTGGGCAGTTTGGCTGGGGCGGCACCCTCCCGAAAAGATATCGGGAGGGCCTATATGGTAAGCTCATTCAGGTTGGAAATCTGAAGTTGAGTGCGAAGGCAAAAGCTTACCTGACTGTATCCTGCAAAGCAAGGGATGCAGAGACGAAAGTCGGGCTTAGCGACCCCACGTAGTCTTTTAATAGGACTCGTGTGTGACAGAAAAGGTACCTCAAGGATAACAGGCTCGTCGCGCCCGATAGTTCATATTGACGGCGCGGTTTGGTACATCGCTGTCGGCTCTTCCTATCCTGGTTGTGCATAAGCAACCAAGGGTGTCGGAGTTCACGCATTAAAAGGGATCGTTAGCTGGGTTAAGAACGTGAACATAAACTAACGAAAACCAGTACTAAATCGCAACTATCAAAAATGCGGCGTTGCGTGCGAGTAATTGCACGAAAAATAAAATCAGCTCATATCGGTGAAATCCTTCTATACTAAAAGGTATAGATGGCAACCCCGAGGGAAGATCACGAGCAATCGTGTATCCCCGTAGAGACTTGGATGATCAGTAACATGATCTAGGAACCGTCAGTTCCGAACAATCCAGACTTGTCTAACTAACAGGTAACACGCTGATCCCCTAAAAATTGAGAAGTAAAAATCTCGGTTTGTAGGGTGAAGGTATAGTCCATACCATACCGAAAAAATAAGGATGGAGAAATATACGCGAGACAGTTTGTATGATATCTACTAGGCGCGCAGTTGTTTGAGTGGAACGAGTATTTAGTACGAGAGGAACGGTACTCGGGTGCCTCTGGCGTACCGGTTGTTATGAAGCAGGCCGGGCAACTACGCACTGTAGGGATAAGTGCTGAAAGCATCTAAGCACGAAGCCCTCCGCAAGACGAGACAACATAGGCCGTCAAAGAAGATGACGTTGATAGAGCTGGTGTGTACGACCCAAGAACACGAGGGTTTCAGCACGCAGCTACTAATAGCCACATTTATCAAATTCAAGCGATATGGTTGCCTTCCTCCTTGCTTCTTGTTTTTTCTTTTATTTTTTTATCGCCTTCCTCCGTTAATAGGTATCTTCTCATTTATAATATAACTACAAAGTAGTAACAAATAGAAAGGTTTAAATACCGTTTCTCTTCACCTAAAATATGATAAATCCAAGTAAAAAGAATAACCTCAATTTAAAAGAAAGCAGGGTTACAATCAATACAGAAAATGAAGAAATTTTTATTGAAAATCTAACAATATCAAATCCAGACACCTATTGTTTTCTAAAAGATAAAGAAAATTTAGTTGACTGGACAAAAAAAGCATTAATTATTGGTTGTGTTGGTTTAAGACAAATGACTTTAACAGAAAATATAGATTTTGTTGAAAAAGAATTTAACAAATTTATAGCTAAGGCAAAAGAAACTTTTGAAAAACAAGCTGATAACATTAATGAGAAAATTGAGACTACTTTCAGTTTGAATAATACTAAAAGTCCTTTATTTCAGATAAAAGAATTAATTGACATTTACTTTAATAAAGATAAGGGTCAAATAAAAAGTATTATTGATGAAACCTTCAATATCGATAATAAAAAAAGTGCCTTGTCTCTTCTAATCGAAGAAATAAAATTAAACTCAGAAGTAGATGAAAAGAAATTACAAGAACTGCTTGACCCAAATAAAACGGATTCTCCTGCAAGGCAACTTAAAGAGCAAATATTAAACAAATTAAATGAGATTAGAGACAAAGAAATAAAAGACATTAGAGACCAAGTCTTGAAAGAGAATGCCGTCAATATCGAAAAACAAAGGGGAACTTCAAAGGGATTTGTTTTCGAAAAAGAAGTTTATAAAACACTGCAAACTTTAGCAAGCTTTTACGAGGATACTATCAGTCTTGTTGGAGACAAATTAGGAACAGGGAATAAAAAGGGCGATATTCTAATTGAATTAGAAAATAAAAAGAATATTATACTTGAGTGTAAGTATAGTTCAAACTACTCGTCTAAAAGAACAATAGATGAAATTAATGAGGCGATGGAAAATAGAAAAGCCTCTTTTGGAATATTTCTCTTTGCTAAAAGAGACGAAATGCCTAGAGAGTTTTGTCCCATTAAAATCACTGATAAATATCTTATAACATACCACGATGAAGATAATTTACATTTTGCTTATCGTATTGCTAGACTTTTTGTTCTGAGAAATAGAGGAGATTCAGATGATAATGTTAATTTTGAGAAAATTTCATCTGAACTAAGTACTATCGAAGATAATTTTAAAAATATTGACGCAATCCAAACAAAGGTTACTACCATAATCAATTCTGGCGAATATGTCAGAGAAAATTTGAAATCGTTACGAAATAGTATTGATGGAAGTCTTATAAAGATAAAAACTGCCTTAGGAGAAAAATTTGAGGAAGAAGCATTGAATATTGTAAAAAAATAGTAAGTTTAAAGTCAAAACAGTGTTTATGTAGAACTTGATTTTTTACCTAATTCTTTGATTTCCTCTTAAAATAAAAGCATTTAAATAAAAGTAAGATTTATCTTATTTATGAATATAGATACAACACGCATGAGTTCACGAGGACAAATAGTCATCCCCATAGATATGCGTAAAGATATTAATGAGGGAGACAAGCTAATAATAATCAGAAAAGATGATGAGATAATTCTAAAAAAATCCATTCCAGAAACAGCGCTACTATCTGAAAAAGCACTCTCAAAAGCCTGGTTTTCAAAGAAAGATGAAGAAGCGTTTGCCTATCTTCAAAAGAAATGAAATACAAAAAAGAAGATATAGTTCTTGTTCACTTTCCATTCTCAAATCTTAAAGAAAGCAAAATCCGACCAGCTCTGGTCATTATACCTCTAGAAGGAGAAAACATTATTCTCTGTCAAATATCAACTAAAAAGAGAGGATTGGCTGAATACGAAGTCCCGCTCAATAAAAGTTCTTGTGAAGGAGATATCAGATTCGATTCTCATATCTATATCGATATGCTATTCACGCTCCATGAAACGTTAATACTGGGTAAAATAGGAAACATTAAAGAAGATACGATCAAAGAAGAACTTGAATCTAAACTGAAATCAATGCTTTTTGATTAATATAATGTAACTTTAAAGTAGTAATAAAAGGAAAGATTTATATACTAGTTTTGCTTCTACGAACTATGATAAATGAAACAAAGATTAAAGAGGATCTAAAACCAAGAGGATGCAATGAATATGGAAGAGCATACGCTTTCTTTGATTGTACCGCAACCAAAGATGAAATAGAATCAGAATTATCTCATATTAGAGATATGACAAACACTCCTTCTGAATTAGAGTTAACGTTGGTAGAGGGAGTTACTAACCTTAAAAGGGACGATCAATTAGCAGAAGTAGCAAGACAAGTTCACGGTGATGGGATGAAGTATGTGCTTCAAGCCTCTTATCCATCTAAAGACAATAAAACAGCAGCAGATGAACTAGGAGCAATAGGTAATAATATGTATGCTTGGCGAGAATCTCAAGGTGATACAACCTTCACTGGCAGAATAGTCTACAAAGATGGAAACGACTACGTCTTCAGAGAGTAAACAAGCGCAGAAATCTATTTAAACCCCTTTCTCCAAAAACATCTATGAACATAAAGATAACCAAGAAGCAGCAAGATCTAGGTTGGGTTATCTTCAGAGTATTAGTAGGTTTTCTCTTCTTCACACATGGCGCTCAAAAGCTCTTCGGCTGGTTCACTGACAAAGCCGCAACACAACTTACCGTCTCAAATATTATGTTTTGGGCAGGTCTCATTGAAACTATTGCTGGTATTGCGATTGCCCTCGGTCTTCTCTCTCGATTCTTTGCTTCAGTAGCAGCGCTCGAAATGCTTGTTGCCTATTTCAAAGCACACGTACCAAAATCCTGGATGCCAACCGCAAACGGCGGAGAACTCGCACTATTATACTTCGCAGCAATGCTCATCATAGCAATCCACGGCGGAGGAGCATACACTCTCGATAAACTCTTTAAGAACAAAACTGACCCCGTTATTGCTCAGACACCTACAACGACAGCGAAGAAATAAAAAATCCCAATCACAGCAAGCTATGGGGTATTTTTTAAGCCTCAAACTGGGAAACCTTTATCGCACCAAGGTGCGGGGTATTAAACCCAGTTCGAGCAATAAAGATACCTTTATAATCTTCTTTATTTTTTTCATATAATGAATAAGATAGTTGCAATCGGTGGCGGAGAGCTAAAAGAATTAGAAACGCTGCCAATAGATAAAGAAATTGTAAGCCTTACAGGAAAAAGAAATCCTAGAGCATTATTTATTCCCACAGCAAGCAATGATGCAGAAGGATACTGGAAAACATTTCAAGAAGTATATGGGAAAAAATTAGGGTGTACACCTAATGTTCTCTATCTTATAAGAGAAAAACCAACAAGAAATGAAATTGAAGATAAAATCCTTAACGCCGATCTCATTTATGTGGGGGGAGGTAATACATTAAAGCTCTTAAAAATTTGGAAAAAAGTAGGAGTTGATAGGGTACTAAAACAAGCCTATGAAAATGGAATTGTTATATCGGGGCTCAGTGCAGGTGCTATTTGCTGGTTTAAATATGGTTGTAGTGATGCACGTAGATTTTCAAGACCAGAAGATACTACATTTATGAGAGTTAGTGGGCTTAATTTAATCAATCTAACAGTTAGCCCCCACCACATCAGAGAGAAAAATAGAGATGATGGTCTTATTAAATTAATGAAACATACTTCAGGGGTAGCAATAGCCCTTGATGATAATTCAGCTTTAGAAATTGTCGGAGATACATATAGAATAATTAACTCACAGAAAGAGGCAGGAGCAAAAAAAGTATACTATCTAAAAGGTAAACCGTATCAAGACAAAATAGAAATAAAGAGAGAATACCATCCCCTATCAGATTTAGTCAAAAAATAATATCTCTATCTAGTAAGCATTAATTAAATAAAGCTATATCTCATCATCAGTCGTTGCATCATCGCTGAAATACTCGTCCGTCTCATCATCATCTGCCGTGGGGTCATCAGGATATAAATCAATCGCATCAAGTCCAGATCCAGAATCACTGTCTGCATCATCTCTCTCATCCCCACTAACCGAAGGGCAATTCTCTCCACAGAAAATACTCACCGAAGCACCAGAGGCATATAGACCATACCCTATTACTCCCAGTAAGAGTACTACCACTATACTACTCACAATAACTTTCCACAGCGAGATTTCTCGTTGGACATACAATCCAAGGCTAACCAAACTAAAACTCCACAACACTAAAATACCAAAAACACCCGCAACGACTCCGCCAGAAATGCTGGTACTTCCCTTCAACATAAACAGAACCGATCCAATAAGAAGCAAAGGAGTACAGCCATAAAGCATACTTTTAGTGCAGGTGTAAAACGCTTCTCCACTGCCCAGTACCTTCAACATACCCTGATACACTATCGAACTAAACCACATAAAAACGGGGATGAGTAACAATAACGCTGAACCAAGAAAAATCATTTGTAGTACCGATACAAATAAGGCAGAATCAGCCAACGCAGGGGAAAAGAGCTCCAAAAAGTCACTGCTAAATAAGTAGGTAGAGGGCTTTGCGATAAACAAATACAGTCCCAAAACGAGATACAACACCAAGGCGATAATATAATAGTAGATAAACTGTCCATGGCTTTCCCCTTTCGTTTTCAAAAATAATGAACGAGGAAGCACAAAACTTCTCCCGAGTTTACTAAAAAGACCTATTTTTTCTTCACCCACAAAAGCCGATGCCGCTTGAACTTCTTCAGCTGGAAAACCAGCAGCCAAAAGCCGCTCCTGCAAAAAGGGCAAACCAAAACCTCGTGTTTTTCCCTCACGCAGATACTCAATAATATCCTGCCTCACCATCACCACTACAAAGAAGGGAAGTTTATAAGAGTTACTCTCATAAAATCATCCGAAAAAAGCACTATAACAAACTATAAAAATTGAAAAAAGAAGCAACTGCATGAAAAACCAAGAGAAGTATACACCAAACCGCCAAGATGATTAGAGAAGCGATTCGGTTACATAGCTTAGTTTCCGATCTAAGAGAAATGACTCGTGAAGATCCTCGATGCGGTGATGGTCTGAGAGAAACCATTATAAATTCGTATGAGGCAAATATTCCAGCAAATATACGAGAGATACCATGTAGAGAATATATCTTACAGGACTAACTCTTTAAATAAACATTCCCACAATAGGATATGACTTCAACCAAAGAGGAAATGCGACGTATACAACAAGACATTACCACTCATCTCGATACCGATCGTTCACTCTACGATTTTCGTTCAACAGACTTCATCCCCATCTTCGGCTTAGAAAACTATTGTAAAAGAACCAATCGCCATAATGGAAAAACCATTCTTCCTCTCGATGATCGCTACTCTCAATCAACACAAGAAAAAGCCGAGAGAAATGGAAAGATCATTGAAAACTATAATGCCTTACTGATAGTAGCAGTAATTGTAGGCAGTCTTATCTGTCTCGGCTATCGGTTTTACAACCTTGCCAACCGACAGCTTTAAAAGCCCACCTCAATTTCCATAACTGAGTCGGGCAGCTGATTACGGGCGTTCTCATTCAATTGAGAAGGAGTGAATATGACTTCTACGCCTGAGGAAGGTCCGGACATCCCTCGTAAGAGGACAACGCGATCGCTGAAAGGCGCCTGTCGTGAGGCAGAGCTCCAGTACAGAAACGATATAGCCTTTAGGGAGCTATGAGGTTCAACCGAGCTGAGAACTAAAGTGTCTACTGAAACGACTGACTTCGCGGATGCAAGAGCCCTCGCCGCTCGCATATGTTTGATCACGAAAGTGTCTAACATACAGGGGAATGTAAATTCTCCTGCAGACTGATGTCAGCACGATCTGTTCGCACAACGAAGATCGACAGAATCTGGCCTACGCCCGACTCGTTTTTTATAAATTAAAGTACAAAATCCCCCCCCAAAATTTAATGTAGAAAAGCTTAAAAAGAAGAATCTTTCTAAATATGTATGAGCATTATGGATTATAAAGATAGACTTGATGCAGAAAGAGCATTAGAATTAGCAAGAAGCCATGGGGATAGCGATAGTATTGCAGCTTTTAGAGACAGAATGGACGCCAATCTACTTGTAAGGGAATATAATAAGACGCAAGCAACTTTAAAAAAAATACCATGAAAGAATGGGAGAAGAACCCATAGATAAAAAAAGAATTGGTTATTGCAAATAAATTATTTTTTTTAATAGTCCAACTTTCTAGGATCTTTATAAATCCGCAGACGAAAGTCTGCGTTACCGATTCAACCTCTCATCTCCAGTAATAAACCGAAGCCCCATAACAGTACCATCATCCCCATACTCAACTATATAAGCATGCTGTTCAGCCAAATCACAAAAACTCCTAAATACAGAATCAGCATACCGCGCTTTAACAGGCCAATACTCGCACAATTCTCTCCGATCATATTTCGTGCAAATAAATTCAATCGCACAACAAGATCCAGAACGATTTCGAAGCTGATACTGCCTGCGAAGCATAATCAACAACGTCAAATCACCAGAAATCTCAAAAGCGCGCACAGGACACTCATCAACCTGCAAAGCAGCACGAGCAACCATATTCCAAAAAAGCAAAGCCCCTTTTAACCATTTCTCTCTTTGAGAACATAGTATTCTATGTAAACAGATTCATCATTTCCACCATAACTATCTTTTTATACATTAACTCCTTCTCAAAAAGATGGATTCAAACAAGGCACACTACGTCGTTGCCACAGGTATTCTCATAAAAGACGGAAAATATCTCATTGCAAAGCGCTCTGAAAAAGAAAAGGCCTTTCCAGGAAAGTGGACTGTGCCGGGCGGCAAACCTGAAGTGACTGATTACAAAGACCGACCCGCAGATACCAATGCAGGTCAATGGTACAACATAGGCGAAGACATTGTAAAGCGTGAAATGAAAGAAGAAGTCGACCTATCTATACAAAATATTCGCTATCTAGCCAGTCTCGTCTTTATTAGACCCGATGGTATTCCAACACTCGTGCTCAGCTACGCAGGAGACTATGTAGATGGAGAAGTAACGCTCTGTCCCGACCTGACTGACTACAAATGGGTAACACTGGAAGAAAAAAAATCCTACGACCTCATTGACGGCATTTGGGAAGAGATAGAAATGCTCGAGCGCTCTCTAAAAGGGAAGGAAATAGGAATTTGGCAGAAAAAGCAGTCTAAAAACATTTAAAAGTCTTCGTATCTCGCTTTAAATCGGGAGTGTAGCTCAGCGGGAGAGCACACGATTGAAGCTCGTGGTGTCGGGGGTTCGACTCCCTCCACTCCCATCTCTCTAGAATTTAGAGGGAGGAACTCACTTCAACACTGTTGAAGTTCCCACGGCACGAACGTGCTGTGCGGACCTCCACTCCCATCGTTTTAAAAAGGAGGGAGTCGCTCGACTACTACAATCACGTCAGTGTTGCAGGATCCGCGGAGCAAATCTCTGCGTGAGACCTCCACCCCTCATCTTCAAGAAAGAAGTCGTTTACACTCACCAGTAATCAGGAGTTCAGCTTCTCTCCACGAAGACACATCCCATCACAGAGAAAGATTTAAATAGTTATATGTATCATATAATCATATGATAAGTAAAAACATACTAAAACAAGTTCATCATCACGGATTCGATGAAAGAGAAATGTACGGAGCCTACAAGATCTTCTTTGGAACATTAGTTTCCGAATCTAGATTGAAAATTATTAACCTCTTAAGAAAAACTAAAAAAAACGTTTCTGAACTTATGATCGAATTAAAAATGGATCAGACTGCCGTTTCCCACGATTTAGCGAGATTAAGAAAATGCGGATTTGTCAAAGCCCAAAGAGAAGGAAAATTCATATATTATAGCCTAAAAGATGATACCATAAGACCCTTGATGGATCTAATAGATACGCATATGTCCCGCTATTGCGTCCACATTTTGCATGAAACAGGAGGAAAAGAAAATGACTAAAGAAAATAATACTATTCTTCTTCCAATACTAATTACCTTACTTATTCTAGTAGTATTCAGCGGATTTGGAATGATGGGATTCGGAGGGTATGGGGGTATGTATGGAATGATGAGTGGATGGTACGGTGGTTTCGGTTTTATGTGGATGTTCGGTTGGATTATCATGATACTTTTTATTATTGCATTAGTGCTGGTTATTGTATGGTTAATCAGGCAGTTAAGTGGATCCACTATTCTAGAAAGGAGGAGGAAGTAAAATGGAAAAAGAATTGAAACCATGGAAACTAGGAGTTTCGCTTGGATTAGTATTTGCAATACTATCTTTCTTATGTGCGCTTTTACTTTCAGTCGCACCAGAAACCACATTTAACCTTGCCAACAACCTATTTCACGGTGTTGATTTGGCTCAAATAGCCAAAGATGTCTCATGGGAATCGATTAGTATAGGTCTTGCAGAGATATTCATTATTGGTTTTCTTGGAGGATGGCTCTTTGGAGTTATCTACAATAAGCTAGGAGATAGAAGATGAAAAAGATTAAACTAACAATCCAAGGAATGCACTGTGCTTCGTGCGCTTCAAACATCGAAAGAAGCCTTTCCAAAGTAGACGGAGTTAAAAATGTAAGAATCAGTATGATCATGAAAAAGGGTTACGCTGACATTGAAGATAGGGTTAAGGAAGAAGATATAAAAAATGCAGTAAAAAGGGCAGGATACATAGCGTCTAAACTGGAGTTTGAATGAAATGGAACATGAGCACCACCACGATTCTGCCGTAGAAGATGAAGAGATACAGTTCTGGAAAAAGAAGCTAATTGGTGCTTGGATTTTTGGCATACCAGTCATGATACTGATGCTCATAACCCGAATTTTTCAGATAGAAATAATAAATGAACAAATAACCCTCATACTCTTCTTGATCATGGCCTTTCCAGTTGTATTTATTTTTGGATTTAGTACTTTAAAGGGCGGACTACGAGGGTTATTTACGTTCTATTTCAACATGGACTCTTTAATTGCACTAGGAACAATAATAGCATATCTTACAGGAGTATTTGCATTGTTTAACTTGGTGAGCGATTATTCTGGTGTTTCAGCAGCAATTATGGCTATTTTTATTACAGGGAAGTACATAGAATCAAAAGCAAGAGGCACAGCTACCAAGGAAATTAAAAAACTGCTTGAGTTAGGGGCAAAAAAAGCAAGAGTTCTACGAGGAAAAGAAGAAGTTGAAATTCCTATTGAAGAAGTAAAAGTAGGAGATGTTTTAATAATAAAGCCAGGCGAAAAGATTCCTACCGATGGAGTCGTACTAAAAGGAGCAAGCGCGGTTGATGAATCAATGGTGACGGGAGAATCAATGCCTATAGAAAAAACAGTGAAGAGCCCAGTGATTGGGGCAACAATAAATCAAGACGGAATTCTCTATGTTACAGCAACAAAAATAGGAAGAGATACGTTCCTTGCTCATATTATCAAGCTTGTTGAAGAAGCGCAGGGAACAAAGATTCCCATACAAAAAGTAGCCGATAAAGTGACAAGCATCTTTGTTCCAACAATACTAGTCTTGGCGGTCGTATCGTTTATCGCATGGTTAATAGTTACTAACGATGTAAGCAGGTCAATTGGTGTTGGAGTCGCGGTTCTAGTGATTGCATGCCCTTGCTCTTTAGGTCTTGCCGTTCCTATATCTCTAACTGTTGGTTCAGGAATGGGTGCAAAAAGAGGCATCTTAATTAGAAAGGGTGAAGCAATTCAGACAATGAAAGAAATTAAATTTGTAGTGTTTGATAAAACAGGAACTATAACAAAAGGAAAACCAGAAGTAACTGACATTTATTCAAAAATGAAAGAAAACCATATTTTAGAATTAGCTGCTTCCCTAGAAAAACTGAGCGAACATCCTATTGCAAAAGCAATTGTTGCTAAAGCCGATCTTAAACAATATAAAAAAGTAAGTAAGTTTAAAATTCTCAGAGGGAGAGGGTTAGAAGGAACAATAGGAAATAAATTCTATCTCATAGGAAATAGAACACTGATGAATGAAAATAAGATTTCATTAAAAGGATTTGAGGAAGCAATAAGTAAGTACGAACATGAAGGAAAAACAACTATGGTTGTAACAGAAAATAAAAAAGTTATTGGGGTAATTGCAGTTGCTGATGCAGTTAAAGAAGATTCTCAAATGGCAATTAGGGCGCTGCAGAGGAGAGGTTTTAGAACAGTTATGTTAACAGGAGATAACGAAAATACAGCGAAAGCTATTGCCGCTCAGGTAGGCATTGATAAAGTAATAGCCAATGTGTTGCCAGAAGACAAAGCTAAGAAAGTAGAAGAGTTGCAAAAATATGGGATGGTTGCGTTTGTAGGAGATGGCGTTAATGACGCTCCTGCTCTGAAACAGAGTAATGTTGGCATCGCTATGGGGACTGGAACAGACATAGCCATTGAAGCGGGAGATTTAGTTTTAGCTAAGGGTTCATTAATAGGGGTCGTGCAAGCAATCAATCTTTCTAAGGCCACCTTCAAGAAAATAAAGCAGAATCTTTTCTGGGCATTTGCTTATAACGTGCTTGCTATTCCTTTAGCAGTATCCGGTCTTCTGCATCCAATTATAGCAGAAGTCGCTATGGCTTTATCAAGCATTAGTGTTGTCACAAATGCTAATTTACTAAGGAGGGTAAGGATTTAAATAAGTTAAATAAAGGATACTAAAATGGGATTTAAAGAATTTGTAAAGGAACTAAACGGAAACAGAGTAGAAGGAGAACTAATAAAAACAATGTTCTATTCATTGCTAACTTCATTTATCTTTCTGAGCGTGGTTTATTTTTTGAAACTCAAAACAATTCAAGATTTTATACCGAAATATGGATTTTATTTATTTTTCAGCGCTTTAAGTTTTGCACTTATTACGCCAGCGATACGACAAGTAAGAGCGTATAAAGAATTTCCTTGTATGAGTGGAATGATGATAGGCATGACCACAGGAATGATAGCTTCATTTCTCTCTGGATTTTATGTTGCATCCACAAACGGCATGTTTATAGGGGGGTTCTTTGGAGTCGCGATAGGAATTACTCTAGGTATTTGGAATGGTAAATGTTGCGGAGTTATGGGTTCAATGGAAGGAATTATGGCTGGCTTTATGGGCGGTTTAATGGGAGCAATGACTGCCTTTATGTTATTGAACGATCATTTAAAGATAGCAGGCGTATTGGTTTTTGCAATAAGTGCCATAATAATGATAAAATTAAATTACTTGATATTCACTGAAACAAAGGAATCTGAGAGGCAGAAGCAGGAAGACCATTTCTTTACTATCGGGCTAACAGCTATATTAATGGCAATAACAACCTGGCTTATAGTGTATGGTCCCAGAGGAGGAATTTTTCAATGAAGTTCAAATTCATAAGATATTTAAACTCGAACAAAGGAGGATATATATGAAAAATAGTACAATCATACTGGGAATTGTTATTTTAGTAACACTAGGCGGATATTTTGTATTTGCTAATTCACAAAATGAAGAAGTCACCCTTAATGGAAATGTTGCTAACAACATTGAGGGCGTTCAAAATTTTGTTTTAAGCGTTAAGGATGCCAATTATTATCCAAACGAAATAAAAGTAAAAGCTGATCAACCAGTCAGTATAACTCTTGATTCTAGTGTTTCGGGATGTTTGCGCTCATTCACTATAAAGGGGTTGGGAGTTTCAAAATACGCGAGAACTCCCAGCGAAACAATTGACTTCACTCCAACAAAGAAAGGGACGTTTAGATTTGCCTGCTCAATGGGCATGGGTTACGGAAATATCGTAGTTGAATAAAATGTTAAGAGTCTTTAAAAAACCATACAGGTATTGGGCTGTAGGTATATTTCTAGGTTACATGATTCTTAATGTCTTAATCAGTGGGTTTTATAGCACTCTTCAATTACTAGTTATCTACGCAAAAACAGTCAATTGGCTCGCACTAGGCATCTCAGTTATATTCTCTTTAACTATTGGCATACTCGTTGCGATCAATGCGGTATACGGTTACCTACGCTACAAGGAACGCAAGAACTGTCTAGAAGGCACTACCGCAACAGGTATCGGAACCGTAGGAGGTCTACTAGCTGGAGTGTGTCCCCTATGCATCACCGGTCTATTTCCGTTACTATTTGGACTGTTTGGTCTCTCATTTTCATTAGCAAGCTTGCCATTTAAAGGCCTAGAAGTGCAAGCAAGTGCGATTGTGTTACTCTTAATCGGACTATATCTACTAAAAAGAAAAAAATAATTTGATTAATCAAAACTTTCTATATTAAAACATTACATCTAATGTGGCATTGCTTCATATACTTCAATATCACAACCGTTTTCTTGTTTCAAATGAGGATGATCCATTAGCAATTTTTTTGCTTCATCCATGCTATCTGCCTGCAGGATTGAGTAACCTACTACATCTCTCTTACTAGGCAAACTATCAGACCCACTTAATTTTTGTCCGTTAACCAAAGGAGTCCCCATATCAAGTAATGCCGACGCACACCCCTTAGCCCATTCCATCCACTCTTCCATTCCCTGTTTATGCTGCTCAGGACTCATAGTTTGCCATTTTTCCAAAACAGAAGAAGGTGCATGATAAATCACTATAAATTTCTTCATATTCTATATCATTTAAGATCTTATTTAAACGTATGTGTGAATAGGAGTTATAAAGATATAGATAATTCCCTTGGTTAGAGTAAGGTTTAGAGAATTATCGATATTACTTCAAGGTGATTAGACAATAATCACAACAAAAAATAAACATGGGAAAAAGCCGTTTACTCTATAAAAAATGTTACAACAAAAGTAATAGGGAACGCTTCCCTCAAACAGAAAAAGAATGCCTGCTAGTAGAGACGAATGAATATCGAGCTGTACTGCACGCATGGAAAAGAGGATACAACGCTCTAGGTTTCGAAGAGTACAAGGAAAGCGGTCGAATCATGATCAAATCAAAGCCAATTAATTCATCGTTCCAAACAAACAACTATTATTCGATAGATTTCTGGATCAAGCGTATAAGGGGAACAAAAGATCTGAATCGTGAGATTTAGAACATCGAACTCTCCTTAAAGAATGCTATCGGTGCTTCGACTGATTATTCTCTGGATGACATATCAGAAGCAGACAAACATTTTTAATCTCTCCCTCATTCTCCTAGCAATGTTCCTAAAAGAGTATTGGCGGGCAGTCAAACAACTTCCACCCAATCTAGGCTGTCTGTACATTTTCTCTAAACTCTTACTCGGCATAGGTCTTGGTCTCACCTTTGCCACCAAAATAAGAATCGCTCAATCACTCGGCCTCGGCTGTATCGTAGTGGCCATCATTTGTATGATTCCAGCAGAAGTGCTCTTAGCAAGAACCATGAGAGAACTAATCAGAAAGAAAAAGAACAGACGTTAGTCCAAAACCTTTATAAAAGACCCCCACCTCTTCCCTGAATGAAAAAGGGAGCGATAGAACTGTCAGTTAGTACGATAGTGATCATCGTACTCGCCATGTCTATGCTTATTCTCGGTCTGGTTCTAGTCAGAAACATTTTCACCGGAGCAACCGAAAGCGTTGATGTATTAGATGATAAAATCAAGAGCGAAATAACTAAGTTGTTCACCGAAGAAAGCAGCAACGTGGTCATAAAGTTAGGAACCGATAAAACAATCGTAGTAGAGCCAGGCGATCAGAATATAGGGGTAGCCATTGGTGCTCGAACCTATGATGGTTCAGAAGTTGGTAGAAGCGAGCGATTACAATATAAGTTAAGTCTCGACACCAATGACAAAAGCTGTTACAAATTTTTAGGCGAAACAAAAACAAAGAATTTATTCTTTACTACGGTTGGAAGAGATGTTAATTTTGATTCCTGGCAGGGGTCAAACGCCTATGCACGAATTGTATTAACTATTCCTGATGGAACACCAAGCTGCTTGCAAAAAGTAAATGTGGCTGTCCGAGATAATGATAAAACCACCGGGACAACCAAAGAGATTGGAGCCGATGTATTCTATATAGAAATAAAGAAAGTAAGTCTTATCTAAATACGCTTATAAACTCCCAATCAATTAAAAAAGGTGATAGAATACAAAAAATACCGTTGGTTTTTCACGAAGGCAGACAAGCTCATTATAGGAGGAAAAAGTGCAAGCCAGAATGATGAACTACTCTCTCAGCTCAAACAACAGTCTAACGACTATATCATCCTACACACCACCGCTCCCGGCAGCCCCTTTGCAATCATTCTAGCAGATCCTCGTTCAATTATAGATGACGATAAGGAGGAAGCAGCTATTTTTACAGCCTGTTTCAGCCAGGCTTGGAAGCAAAAAAAGAGCCCCGTCTCAATAGACCTTTTCCTCCTCTCCCAACTCTCTAAACCTACAAAACTCAAAGAAGGTACCTGGATGGTACACGGTTCAAAAGCCCAACTTCAGGTGCCTCTCGAGCTGGCACTCACTACTCAAAAAGAAGTGCTCAGAGCAGTCCCACTCAAAACCCTAGGAAGAAAAAAACCACTCGCTCTTCTAAAACCCGGAACTACTGAAAAAAAACAACTCATAGCAAAACTACATAAACTCCTCAAACTACCTCTTCTAGAATTAGAATCGGCACTTCCTGCTGGTCTCTCACAACTACTATGATAACTGAATTTCAAATAGGCAAGGCTGGAATAACTGAAGGAGTACTACTCTCTCTAGCAAATGCCTTTAAAACACACTACCAAGTCAGAATTCACCTCCTTCCCTCATCAGGAAGAACCTCACCAACGATGAAAACCTTTGCAGATGAATTATGTAACAAACTCCCCGAAAAAGAGAAAGGGGTCTACCGAGCTCGTATTATCGGCTTTACCATTATCCTCACCAAAGGCAAGAAGTAAGATTTAAAAGGGCTCATTTTCATACACACCAATGGCAGATATACGAACAATCGAACCAGGTAAATATAATCTCTCACTTGCACAAGCGTTGAAAAAACTACCTGAATTTCAGAAACCCGAGTGGGTTGATTTTGTGAAAACGGGAGCACATAAAGCTCGTCCAAACATTGATGACGAATTTTGGCACAAGCGAGCAGCCTCCGTTCTCAGACAAATTTATATCAACGGTTCGGTCGGTGTACAAAGACTACGAACTCGCTATGGTGGAAGAAAAAATCTCTCAGTCTATCCTTCACACTTCAAAAAGTCAGGTGGAAAAATAATCCGTGTCTTGCTCCAACAAGCAGACGAAGCCGGTTTAACAGAAAAAGTCAAAGCAAAGAAAGGAGGCAGGCAACTAACTGTCAAAGGAAAGCAGTTCTTAGAAAGCCTCGCATAACATGACAACACCAACAATCGAAACAGATCGTCCGAGAGGGTTGACGCTCAATCTCACCAAAGATCAAGGCATATATATTCTAACGGAGGGATTTCCCCCCGGTTATATTAGAGTAGATAATCGAGGATCAGATATCATTCATAGAATGTGTATCACTGCCCCCCGTGAAACACATACTATCTATCGTAAAGCTTTACTTGAAGAAGTGGCCATTAGAGAGCATGAAGAATTAAGAAAGCATTTAGAAAATCACGAACCAGTAACAAGAGAGATGATCGATGAACTTAATTCTCTCTGTAAAAGCCAATATCCTACCGGGAGCACACAATAACATGACAAAATCATATACAAAAAAAGTAAAACTGGCAGTAAAAAATAAACAAACACGCTGGGCTCCGTTCTGGGCAGTCGTGCGAAAATATGGAGCAAAAAAACAAGTACATCCTTCCCAAATGACTGCTCATCGCAGACACTGGAGAAGAACCAAACTAAGAATTAAACCACGAAAGACTCCAAAGAGTCACCTAGGTTAACATGGCAGACACAAAAACACTCGAGCGAGAATACACGATTCCTCTCAGACGAGTCTGGCTTCGTTCTTCTCAATATGACCGAACGAGAAAGGCAGTCATAGCAATCAAGCAGTTTATTGCTAGACACATGAAAGTAGAAGATAGAGATCAAGATAAGGTAAAACTAGATGTCTATCTTAACAATGAAGTCTGGTTCAGAGGAAGAGCTAATCCTCCGTCAAAGATAAAAGTCAAAGCAATAAAAGAGGGAGATATAGTGAAAGTTACATTCGTAGAAACACCTAAGCACGTAGCATTCTTAAAAGCCAAACACGCAAAGAGACATCAGCCTTCTCAAAAGAAAGAAGAGAAGAAAGAAGAAAAAGTTGAGAAAAAGACTGAAGAAGAGAAAACAAACGAAAAAGAAAAGGAACAATCAGTAGCCGAACAGCATTCCAAGGAATTCAAACAAGACGCCAAGGCCGAGAAGCATCTCACGAAGTCAGAAAAAGTAATTCATCCACAGAGAATGGCTTTAAAGAAGTAATGGGAAAAATAATCTCTTCAAAATCAGAAGCAGAAAATACCAATAAGGTAAAACTAGAAATTTTAAATGATTTTTTAAAAGATTCAAAGCTAACAGAAGAGGATGTTGAGCAAATAGGTGCAAAAATAAAAAAAGACATAGCCAAACGGCATACTTTTTAAATTCATAATTCCAAGAGTTATTATGTCTCTCACATCCCTCAAAACCGCTCTCAAAAAAGCAGCAACGCCCCAAAGAGCAAAAGTTTCCCAACGATTCTTTAAAACAGGAAAAGGCCAATATGGAGAAGGTGATGTGTTCATAGGCATCACCGTCCCCGAAATGCGAAAAATCGCCCATGCCTTCAAAGATCTCTCCCTCCCAGAAATCAAACAGCTCCTTGAATCGCCAATCCACGAAGAAAGATTCGTAGCACTAGAAATCTTAGTCCATCAATTTGATCATGAAAAAGAAAGACAAAAAGAAATCTACGAATTCTATCTTTCTCACACCGAAAAAGTGAACAACTGGGATCTTGTGGACACCTCAGCAGAATATATTGTAGGTGCCTATCTCAAAGATACAGACACTTCAATCCTCACCACACTTGCCAAATCTTCTTCCCTCTGGGAACGTCGTATAGCGATAGTTTCAACCTTCTATTTCATAAAACACAACCAATTTCAAGAAACACTCAAAATAGCCTCTATCCTTCTCAAAGATAACCACGACCTTATCCACAAAGCAGTAGGCTGGATGCTGAGAGAAATCGGCAAACGAGATAAAACTACTCTAGAAAACTTCCTTAAACAGCACAATACATTCATGCCTCGTACCATGCTCCGTTATGCTATTGAACGCTTTCCCAAAGAAGAGAGGGAGAGATATCTAAAGAGCAATGCATAGAAATATTTATATAGCTATATACTATATAATAAAATGGTTACAACAATACAAGTAGACGAAAAAACTATCTTACTCTTGAAAAAGTTAAAAGAAGCACT
>Ga0209542_10006329_pt1 | contig 23070 bp, 22 predicted proteins | sample RifCSPhighO2_01_FD_184028 | JGI IMG/M metagenome (GOLD analysis project Ga0209542, IMG submission 184028) | Soil microbial communities from Rifle, Colorado - Rifle CSP2_plank highO2_0.1 (SPAdes) (version 2) | ecosystem: Environmental > Terrestrial > Deep subsurface > Rock core/Sediment ... | reverse complement strand
TTCCCACTATCAATTCTAGTAAGCTTGTAATCTCCAAGAGATTGATGTGAATTTTGCTTTCCATAAACTATTGCCCTATTATTTAAAGACATTTGTACCATTTCAGAAAATTTCTCAACTTTTCCTCTAACCTCATCATCAAATCTTAAGAATACTAAATATCCAAAATCCGTCTTACCTTCTTCTGGAAGTTTTGACACTAGTCCTGTTTTTCTAACTTCTTCTCTTTTAGCTCTAAAATTATTGTTAATAATTTGAGCTTCTTTTGCATTAAATTCTTCTTCAGTCATGTTTTAACCTCAACTATATTGCTTTTAAACCTTTCCTGAATTTTTCATTTTTATAAGTAGTAACTAATTAATTAGCATATTTCGTTGGGTCGTTAATCCCTGCCCAATAAAATCCTTCTTGCCTAAGTTTACAAGCTAAACAATTTCCACAATGTATGTTTGGTCCAACATAACAGCTAAAAGTCTTAGTCATATCAATTCCCATCTTAGACGCCATTAAAACAATATCTTCTTTATCCTTGTCTATCAAAGGAGCTATTATCTCAAAACCTCCAGAGTTATTTATCTTGCCAATATTGTTCATAGATTCGATAAAATTCTTAGTTGTATCTGGATAACTCTCTTTCCCCTCATTTTTGAATCCGACAAATATATCATATTTTTCATTCTCCTTTATGTATAAAGATTCAGCAACTGAAAAAGCACAACTAAGAAAAATACTATTTCTGTAAGGCACATACCATTTTTTACTTTCTTTTTCAGTATTTCCTAAATCCTTTCTATTTATTTTCTTAGCTTTATCATTAGAATTAATCATTGAATCCGAAAATCTTCTGACCCAGTCAAGATTTATCTCAATAAATTCCGCTCCTAAATCTTTTGCACATTCTTTAGCCGCCCTTCTTTCCTCTTCTAATGTTCTCTGGCAATAATTAAAGAATAAAATATTAATTACCCCGTATTTCAGCACCTTTTTAACATAGTGAGCAGTAGTAACACTATCCAAGCCTCCAGAGCATAATACTAATGCGCAGTCCATAAGTTTGCAATTGCAATAAGCTTTATAAATTTAAATCCTTCAAATTATTTAATGAAAATCAAAGCAAATGAACTAAAGAAAGGAGATAAGATAATTGTTGCTGGCAGGAAGTTTACAGTTGAAAATATAGAACTATCTGATATAGGTAAGCAGGGGACAAAAAAGTGTAGACTAGAGTTAATTGACGAAAAAAGAGAAAAGCTTGTTGTAATTCGTCCAGAGGATTATCCTTTCGATTTAGCATAAAATGATTCATATTGTTATAACTTCCTACAAGGAGCCAAATGCAACACTAAGGGCAGTAAAAGCTTTTCTTAGTCAAAAAGTAAAAGATGAGTTCGAGATAATAATTGTTGACCCCTTCCCCGAAGTAAAGGCCTTTTTAAGTGCTAATTTAAAAGATGAAAGGGTGAAATTCTTCCTAGACCCAGGAGAAGGAAAGTCATATGCCCTTAATCTTTTATTGCAAGAGTATCCTGGGAATAAAGAAGACATATTTATCTTTACTGATGGAGATGTTTACGTTTCAGATAATTCAATAGAAGAGATATTAAATAACTTTAAAGACCCCAAAATAGGGTGTGTTACTGGAAGGCCAGTTTCAATAGATTCCAAGAATGAGAAGTATGGTTATTGGTCTCAGGTTTTATTTAAAGGAATAGACAAGACTAGAAAAAAGTTTTCCAAAGAAAAGAAATTCTTTGAATGTTCGGGTTACTTGTTTGCAATAAGGAAAGGAGTTATATTGGACTTTCCAATGGAGACCTCCGAAGATAGCATTATTCCGTATTTATTCTGGAAACAAGGCTATAAGATAGCTTATGCAGACAACGCAAATGTTTACGTAAAGAATCCATCAAATTGGAAAGATTGGTTAAATCAAAAGGTAAGAAATATCAAAGCACATGAAAACTTAAATAAAATTGCAAAGGATATGCCTCGCACTAAGTCCTTCTTTAATGAAATAAAAGAAGGAGCCTTCTTTGCAATAATGCAGCCGAGGACTCCCAAGGAGCTCTGGTGGACAATACAATTATACGTTGCAAGATTATATCTTTATGGAAAAGCATTTAGTGAACTTAAAAAGAGTAAGAGTTACAAAGATGGATGGAGAGAGAACGAAATAAACTCTACAAAGCCTCTTGATTAAGGTTTCTTCTTAAAAACCCTCAAGATTTAACTTAAGTTCTTCAAGACTCTTAACAATCTTCATGCTTCCTATTAAGATGGCACTTAAATAGTCTAAAGCGTCAGAAACAGTCTCGTCTGTCTTTAATCCAATTGCAGGGATTCCCTTTGAATAAGCGTACCCCAGTTCCCATGCAGTCCCCGCCCCAACATGCAATCCATCCAGCACCGCAATAATAAGTCCACAATCTCTAAAGCCTTCAATTATATCTCCTTTGAAAACTCTCTCTACGTCACTTATATCTTTTACTATTCCAACATCCCTATGTGGAAGAAAAGTCTTAAATCCTAAAGATTTGCAAAGAGAATCCACTCTTTCAAGCAAATCTTTCTCATTTTCAGTCCCTAATTTACCTGCAATATAAACTCTCATAAATTTATTGAAAATCTCTAAATTATAAACTTATGGATAAGATTAAAAAGTCTATACATGAATAAAATTACATGAAGATAGCAGTAATTAAATTAGGAGCAAAAGGAGATGTTATAAGAACTTTGCCTATAGCAGAAGCAATTAAGAAGAAATATCCAAATTCAGAGATAAACTGGATAACTAGAGATAATATCAAAGAATTAATGACCGGAAATCCATTTATTAATAAGATTTCTTCAATTCCATTAGAAATAAACGATAAATTTGATATTTTATATAATTTTGATATAGAAGATGAAGCCACTTTTCTTGCTGCCTCTATTAAATCTGTTAAAAAATATGGCTTTTACTCAGAAGGAGGTTATCCTATATCTTTCAATCTTGGAGCAGAATATTATCTTAATACTCTGTTTGATGACGAATTAAAAAGAAAAAATAAAAAGACCTATCAGGAGATGATGTTTGAAGCAGCAGAATTAAAGTTTGATAAAGAAAAGCCAAAAATCTATCTAAATGAAAAAGACAAGAAATATGCAGAAGATTTCATAAATAAAAACAAGATTAATACTGCTAATTTAATAGGAATTCATATGGGTTCCTCTCCAAGATGGCCTTCAAAGGTATGGTCTAAAGACAAGGTAAAAGAATTTATAATTGAATCTAACAAAATAGGTCAAGAAGTTCTTTTATTTGGAGGTCCAGACGAACTAGCCAAAATGGAAAATTTGGTTAGTGAACTAAAAGAGAATAAGATAAAGTTCTATCAGAACAATCCTCACAATTCAGATAAAGAATTCGCCTCTTTAATAAACATCTGCCAGAAAGTAATTTGTTCAGACAGCTTTGCCCTTCATGTAGCCATTGCTTTAGGCAAACCTACAGTAGGCTTATTTTTCTGCACCTCTCCGAGTGAAGTTGAATCCTATGGCATTCTAAAGAAGATAGTTTCCCCTATGTTATATGAATTCTTCCCAGAAAGGCAAGATCAATATAGTGAAGACCTGGTGAATAGCATTTCAAGCAAGGATGTTCTGGACGCCCTGAACAATAACAAATAAAAACCCTCTATCTCTTATCCGTCAATGGAAAATGGTGGGCTAAACAATGAAGTTATAGATAAAAGAAAAGAGAAGATAAAAGCATGGTTGAAGAACCCTTATCATCTCATTTTTATCATCATTCTCATTCTAGGAATATGCATACGACTTTATTATTTTAATCTCACAAAAAGTCAACCAATTTGGTGGGACGAGGCAGATTATTTAGCCTATGCAAAAAATATTGCAGGCATCGTTCCTTATTGGACAATTACAAGTCAGCATAACTCAATTCTTCCTTATCTGGTTGCAGTATTTTTCAAAGTAGGACTTTCAGAGGAGATTGTAAAATTTTTGCTGGAGTTGATTCCTTCTATAATTCTGATATTTTTAGTTTATAAAATATGTTTGCTAATGTATGAAGATAAGAGAATAGCTCTTATTTCCTCATTTTTAATGGCAGTCTTATGGGAGGTTCTATTCAATAGCATGAGATTTCATGTAGATATTCCAGCTTTAACTTTAGGATTGCTCGCAGTTTATATTTTTTGGCAGGGTTATGAAAAAGGAGAGAAAATATTTGGCAAAATAAATCCGAAATTTTCTATTCCCCTGGCAGTATTTCTAGTAATTTTAACTTATAGCATGAGAAGGGGTTATTTCATATTTGGAATATTCTTTTTATTATATATGGTCGGCACAAGAAATATAAAAGATTTAATAAAAGATAAGTACAATTGGATAGCATTAGGTTTCTCCGTATTTCTTTTCTTGTTTATTGAGAAATTTATATATATAACCTCTGAGGTAAAAAATGTAGGCATATATTATCATGGAGAAAATCCAATTAATTTCCTTCCCCTACAAGTGTTTAACTCATTTTTTATTTCTCAGCAGGGATGGCTTAATTTTTTTCTTTATCTATTTTGGATAGGCTTTATATTAATACTCTTCAATGTAATCTTATCTTTTGGCTACATAAAAAAAGCGCGCAAAACAAATGCGCAAGCTGATCTTTTCGTTATTATAACTATCTGTATTACTTTAGCTCTCTTTATTTTTGTTTTAAGAACGCCCGGTAATTTTGGAGAATCAAGATGGTATTTTCCTCTTCTTTTAGGAGCCTTCATCTCAATTTCAAGAGCTTCATTAACAATAACTGACTTTATAAAAAGTTACAATAAATATTTAGCTGTAATAGTGCTGATAGGGTTGATGATTATAGGGGGATATTTTCAATTTAGCCAGGCTGATTTAATAATAAAGAACAAGGTATCTTCCTTTGAAGGGATAAAGCAAGCAAGTTTTTATGTCAAAGAAATATCTTCTCCAGAAGATGTGATTGTGAGTGTAGCTGTTCCGCAAGTCGTCTATTATGCTGAAAGAAAAACAGTGCAACCTGATAAGATAGCAAACTGGGAGAATAGTCAAGTTCCTTTAGATAAATTCCTTGAGAAACTCAAAGAAATGCCTGAAGCAAAATATCTATTTGTATCTTTGTCTCAAGTAGGACACCCCGACTGGATGTTAAAGCTATATGGGGTCAATGGACAAATTACAGGGTGGGAAATACCCTTTATGGACACGAAAGCCGATCTTGCTACCAATAAACAAGATATTAGGCAATCAAAAGTTTATGGGGACATAACTTTTGAGCTTTTGAATGTAAAGAGCGACGTACTAATTTACACCATTAAAAGATAAACTTCAAATATACAGATTTAAATTAAAATACTTCGCCGCCCATTTCTTTAATTCTCTTTTCCATAGACACAAGCTGTTCCATCCATCTAATATTATAATAAACAGGATCCTCAAGTTTACTTAATTTCCCCCCTCTTTCCATAAACTTTTTTATATTCTGTGCCATAATTTTTACAGATTCTTCAACAGGCACTCTATATTTAAACTTCAATTTTTGTTCAATCTTATCATTAGATATCCTATAACTTCTATCAATTCTTCCACCGCTATAATCAACATCCACTTCTGTCGCTTGTATGTCTCTTAAAGATTCTTTTACTCTATGCGCCAAATCAATCATCTGATAATTATCGTACACAACATTGAAAATTTCTCCCCTTACATCTTCCAACTTAGCCTCCAAGCAAGCAATATGGGCCCTTGCAACGTCTTTTACATCAACTAATGGCCTCCATTGCAGTCCTCCGCAGAATACTTTTATTCTACCTTCTGCAAAAGAATTTTTTACCATAGTGTTAGCAACCAAATCGTATCTCATTCGTGGACTCTCTCCATATACCGTTCCCTGTCTAAGTATAACAGGACTAAAATTTTTATCTTTATTCATTAGTTCAATAAGTGCTCTTTCCCCTCCATATTTAGATTCAGAATAAGCTGCAATCGGTTCAACCGCGCTATTTTCATCTAATAATATATTATTCTCACGTAAACCTTTATCGTAAATAGAAGCGGTAGATGCATAAGTAAATTTACTTATTCCTTTATCTATACATGCCATTGCAAGAATCCTTGTCCCCTCCTGATTTATTTGCTTATTAGCTTGAGGATTAAATTCTGCGGTAGGATCGTTTGATAATCCAGCCATATGAATTACGGCGCCCACATCGTCCAGAATATTCTTATCCATCTTTCTCATATCCCCCTGTATCAATTCTATTCTACTTCCATAGCCACTTTTATCCAAATGTTCTCTCCCAAAATATAATTTATCAAATACCTTAACTGCATATCCTTTCTGTAATAGCTCAGAGACCATCACACTGCCTATATAACCCGCCCCCCCAGTAACCAAAACTTTCATCTTCCTACCACCTCCCAATTATATTCAAAAGATGTAGGCGGAATTCTTGCATCATCCGGATTATCTCTATTATAGGGAATTGATGTCATACCAACAATTAACGTATCTCTAGTTAAAGACATCCATCCGTTAAAAACTCCAGATGGAACTATAAGAAGCGCCTTATTTAATCTACTTAATATAAATTCGTTCATCACACCATAACTATCGCTTTCAGGTCTATCATCAACCAAAACAAACTTTGCACTTCCATGGGCTGCAAAAAAAGAGTATCTAGTACTAAGGTGTTTATGAAATCCCCTAATTATACCTCTTTCTTCATTTTCAACAAGATAAACTTGACTTATCGAGTCATTAAATCTTTTATGATATTCCTCATCAATTCTATAAATCTCAGTCAAATGTCCTCTATCATCGCTATAAGTATTTCTTTTTACAAGACATGCCCCATTTATTTTTCTCTTATTATTGGGCTCAATCTTTCTACTTATATCTAAATTTGAAGCTAGACTCATCTTAGCAAGGGGGCGATTTCAATGCTTATAAACATTTATTTACAAGGAGATATATCTTCAACAGTTATAAAACCAAGGTTATTTCATAGAAAGATAATCTTTTTATACACAACTTATACTAGTATAAAAAATGAATATAGCTATAATTGGCTCCTCGGGGTTTGTAGGAATGAATCTCTTCTATAAACTGGCCAAAAAGCACAAGGTTTATGGAATATCGAGGACAAAATCGGCCACAACCACTAACCAGGCAGATATTACCCATAAGGAGATAGGAGATTTATTAAGTAGAATAAAACCAGATATTATTATTCATTCCGCCAAATTGAGAGAAGGAGCCGATTATTATGAGACTCATAAAGAAGAAGCAGAGAGGGTCGAGATTAGGGGGGCAATGAATTTAGTAGAATGGACTGCTAAATACAATAAGAAATTTATTCTTATCTCAACAGATTACGTATATGAAGGAAAAACAAATAATTATGATGAATCTTCAGAAACAAGACCGGTAAATTTCTACGGTCTACTTAAGCTTAAACTAGAAGAGATTGTCTCTCAAAATGTCAAAGATTACGCTATTTTAAGACCCACAGTAATTTTTGGATATCTCCCGGGCGATACAAATTTCTTAATGCAGATTATTAATGCAAAAGAAAAAAGAAGAATACCTCACGACCAAATAAGCAACCCTACTGATATAAGGATACTTTGTGATTATGTGGATGGAGTTATAAAAAAAGAAGCTAAAGGGTTGTATGTAGCTACAGGGGAAGAATCCCTAAGTCGATATGAATTTACACAAAAGATAGCTAAAGTTTTTAATAAAGATATGGGTTTATTTCAGCCCGTTTCAACAGAAGAGCTCAACCCAATCGCAAAAAGACCGCTAAAGAACAGAACAGACTCTTCTAAAATAAGAAATTATTTAAACTACAATTGTCCGAGAATAAGCGATTCTTTGATATCAATAAAGGAGGGTGGATGAGAGAACCAGATAAAATTAAGAAGGATATTTTAGAACTAGTTGGAGAATATTATAATTCGGCTTTTCCCGATTTAAAATTTCAGCCAGGAATAACAAAAATAGACAATTCGGGTCCTTTAAGAGATGCACAAGAGTTTAAGAATTTAGTAGAAGCGGCTTTAAGTGGAAAATGGACACAGGGTAAATTTGCCATGGAATTTGAGACAAGGCTTGCAGATTACATTGGAGTAAGATATTCAGTTTTTGTAAATTCAGGATCTTCGGCAAATCTCTTAGCTGCAAGTGCATTGACCTCAAATAAACTAGCAGAAAAGAGATTAAAAAAAGAGGACGAGGTAATTACTGTCGCAGCAGCATTTCCTACAACAGTAAATCCCATAGTGCAAACAGGGGCAGTTCCAGTATTTGTAGATATAGAGCCATTAGAAACAGGAAGGTATAATATTGATTGTTCAAGATTGGAAGAAGCGGTAACTGAAAAAACCAGGGCAATCTTTTTGGCCCATACACTGGGTAATCCTTTTAATCTAGAGAGTATTTTAAAATTTAAGAAAAAATATGATTTATGGCTTATTGAAGATTGCTGCGATGCTTTAGGCTCAAAATACAAAGGAAAAAATGTAGGTACATTTGGAGACCTTGCCACAATTAGTTTTTACCCAGCCCACCATATAACAACTGGCGAGGGGGGATCGGTAATAACTGACAATGGAAAGTTAAATAGGATTGTTCAGACTTTCAGAAACTGGGGAAGAGATTGTTGGTGCATGCCTGCTAAAGACAATACCTGTGGAAAAAGATTTGGTTGGCAATTTGGAGATTTGCCATTTGGCTACGACCACAAAAACACATATACGGAATTAGGATACAATTTAAAAGGAACAGAGTTACATGCATCTATCGGATTGGCACAACTAATAAAAGCGGAAGGATTTGAAAGGAAGAGGCAAGAAAATTTCAATTATTTATATAAGCACCTAGAAAAATATCAAGACGAGATCATACTCCCACAACATTTACCAGATGCAGAGCCCAGTTGGTTTGGTTTTTTAATATCTACAAGAAATGCCTCAAAGTTCTCCAGAGATGATTTAATAAGCTATCTAGAGAAGAGCAATATTATGGTGCGTCCTCTTTTTTGTGGTAATATCATTAGACAGCCTTCTTTCTCAAAATCCGATGTAAAATATAGGATTATTGGAAACTTGGAAAATAGCGATTCTACTATGTATAGAACATTCTGGGTTGGAATTCAGCCAAATATTACAGAAGAAAAAAGAGAATATATGGCACAAACATTCGATTCCTTTTTTGAAAAAATATAGCCGATAATCTGCTTTTCATTAATCTTGCGCGAGCCATTAAATATCTATTTTTTTACACTAGAAATAGCAAAATATGCATAGATAAAAATCAGTCCAAATGTAGCTATAGGATGAAAAAACCATATAAAAGAAGGTTTTCTAAAAAAACCAGTAATACTATCTTTTAAAACAGGAAATAAACAAGCAATATAAAGGGCTGTTTTTATTATATCTTTTTTCTTTATATCATAATTATATCTCCAATTAATCTCGCCATTATATCTTCTTTTAATTCTTCTTAGTTTTTTTCTGAAAAAAGTTTTTACACTTCCATCCTGCACATGATATAATGACTGCTTTACTTTAGCCATTTTTTCATATCCCCTATTTACTAAGTCATAAACAAAAAGCGGATGTATAAAGGGATCATTTGGCACCTTATCAAATATTTCCCTTCTAAAAAAAAATCCATTCGAACCTATCGCCGGGATCTTATTCTTCTTAAATTTAATCTCTATATAGTAGCCCTTGTCCTTCTCCTCGTGCGGCATTCCAGTCCACTTATTATTAAAATAGCATAATCTATCATTAATGCCAAAATAGGTAGCTATTGGATCATCTCCACCAATACAAGCATTATATTTAGTGATTAAGTTATCGTGCTTTCTAAAACCATAATAAAGCGTATCTGTAGCAAATATTTCTTTATCGTTAAAAGGCATTATCATCTTTTTTAACCAATCTTTATTAGGGGGAATTATATTATCTGAGTCTATAGATCCAATTATTTCTCCTTTTGCAAATTTTTTAATGGCATAGGGTCTGCCCTTTTCTTCAACCTTAAACTTGTTTTCTATCACCTCTGCACCAAGCTTCCTAGCTATTTCAACTGTTCCATCTTTAGAGCCACCATCAGCAACAATTACTTGAATTAATTTCTTAGGATAATCTTGTGCAAAGATAGATTTTAAGCAACTACCGATATTTCTCTCTTCATTATAAGTAGGTATAACAATGCTTACCGATCTAAGTTTCTTCATACTTTTTCAGAGACTACGACTCTTTAAATCCTTTATCATTTTTTAAAGAATATTTAACTATCAACCCATATATAAATCCAAAACCATAACTTAAGTGCACCACGAGAAATAAAAAAGGCATTAGAAAAATTGCCGAAGGATCTTTATTTTTTGAAATCTCAAAAAGACTAAAGAGAATATTGAAAGATAGATAAATTAATATTGGAGCTAAAAAAATCAAATTTAAACTTATCAATGTAGGAAGAACCGCAAGATACAATAAAAAGATACTAGGCACCAAAAATAAAGGTTTTTTAGACGTCTCTAGGAATCCTTCCTTTTTTGTTCTAGTAAAACCATAATTAAACACTTGCTTAAACAATTCAGAGACATTCTTCCTTCTTTTTTGATATACTCTTATATTTGGAGAATATGCCACTCTAAATCCAGATTTTATCGCATCGTCTATAAACTTTGGATCCTCTCCAGGCCATAAATTTTCATCAAAAAGAACACTATTAAATACCTTTCTTCTGCATATCAAATTGGCGGAGGTAAGATGCTTTTCGTTGGCATTTAAGTCTAAGTTCTTTATTTTATATCTGGTTCTAGCCTCCCCTGTGCCGAATATAGAACTCAATATATATCCACTTGCCCTCTCAAAAATTGGGTCTTCCTTACTTGTAAGCTGGGGCCCGCCAACTATGTCTATCTCGGGATATTCTTTGAAGAACGTCTGAACTTCTTTAGTCCAATCTTCAGTTAAAGATGTATGGGCGTTTAAAAATGCAACAAACTTCGTTTTAGTTTTTTTAATCCCTCTATTTCTATTTTTAGAGGGATTTGGTCCTCGTTCTATAATAAAATTAACATCTGCCTTATTATCTTTTAAATTATTAAGAATATCCAAATCGCTTTCTAAACCTGCAGGAATAATAGCACTTATCTTCATTTTTTTATTGAACCAAGAAATTTATCATATATTTTTATAAATTTATTTAAAGGAGAATTTAAAATCCTCAGCCTAATAACGCCCAAAGCCATCCATGGCCCAGCTCTCAAAAAGTTAATCTTTGAATATTCACGATCAATCCATTTTGTAGGAACAGAAATTATCTTATATCCTAGTTTTTTTAATTGATAAAGAAGTTCAACATCAAAAGCCCATTTAGACATATTTAATCTGGGTATAACCTCTTGAAGAGCTCTTTTTTTAAATATTTTAGCTCCACATTGGGTGTCTTTATAATTAATAAATAAGACTGCCCTAATAAAATAATTAAAAGCTCTCCCAACAACGAGTCTTCTAAAGGTAATTTTTGGGAAGACTTCAGAATTTTTCAGATAACGATCAGCTATAGCCCCATCGTAAGCGTTAATATTTTCAATTAACTTATAAAATTCTTCAGGTAGCGTAGCCATATCTGCGTCCACAAATCCTATTAAATCATTTTCGCCTTTGAGAGCATACTTAAATCCTTCAACAACCGCAAAACCTTTACCTCCCCTCTCAAAATTAAGATAGTTTATATTGGGATTGGTTCTTTTATAATCCTTAACTATCTGTTCGGTCTCATCTTTTGTATTGTTTATTATTACGATAATCTCGTAATCTAGCTTTCTATAATTTTTCAGCTCATTAAAATAAATAGAATAAGCATTAAGGGTTTTACCTATTCTTTTTTCCTCATTATATGCAGGAATAATTATCGCAATTTTCATTACAAAAAATATAAAAACTCTCTCTTTTAAACATATCTAAGATAGATGCACTCTGATTATTGGTTAAAAACCCATTGGATATATTGAAATGAGATCAAATCTAGACATTGTTAAATATGCAAAGATGATTAATTATAATCTAAGATGTGAAAGGACATTTCTGAGATTAAAGAATATAACCCCTCTCAATAAGTTATCTTTTATATTTAAAAAGTACTATTCCATTGTTTTTAGATTAGATAATATAAAATATCTTAATAATTTATTCTTCTATGATAATAGATTTGTTCCAGCATTGTTGCAACTTTATCCAGAAGAAATAAATGAGATTGATAGGGCAATTAAACTAAAGAATATTCACACTGTCTTAGATATAGGTGCAAATATAGGCCAATGGGCCTATACATTAAAGAATTTCTTTCCTCAAGTAAGGGTTTACTCTTTTGAGCCAAATAAAGATATATTCGATATCTTAAAAAAAAATTCATCTTACTTTAGTAAATGGGACATCCATAATTATGCATTAGGGGATAGAGATTCCAAAAGAATACTTTATTATTCAACTGAGGCATCTGCAGAAGGGGGTTTTTTTAAGGAAAATCTCTACCAAAATTATATTAGAAAAAACATTAGGGAAATACCTGTTAATATGATAAGATTGAACGAAAATAGATTGAAAGAATTAAACATTTATCAAAAAATAGATCTTGTAAAAATAGATGTAGAAGGATTTGAAACAGAAGTATTAAGATCGTTAAAAGATATAGATTTTAAATATCTTTACATCGAGATATCTTTAAGAAGAAAAGGAAATTCCACCATCGATGATATTAGAAAGATTATCAAAGAAGTATATAAGAAAGAGGCCGAACTTATTTATTATAATATTCCCGATAGAAAATCTCTTAATGCAAATGTTATCTTTTCATTAAGCAAAGTAAAATAGTATTTATATACTATTAATGCAAATCAACATTATGGCTAACCAATTAACTGATAAAATTATTGATGGTCTTTTCAACATAAAAAGGAATACACTATATATAATTCTTATATTCTTATTAGGGTTTATTTTAAGATTGGTTGCTGCCATAAATTTAAGCGTTGCTGCCGACGATATGCATTTTGTTACCCACGCAATAAACTTCTTTTCTTCAGGAAGAATGATTACATACGACCAATCTGCAGGTTTGTGGTTTGCTTTTACGAGTATAATTTATAAGATTCTAGGAGCAACGCAGTTAACTTCAAGATTCGCTGCATTATTATTCGGATCTCTTTCCATAATAATTTTATATTTTTTAACAAAAGAATTCTTTAATGAAAAAATATCTTTAATCTCCGCATTTTTATTGGCGATTTCCCCATTTCTTATAAAAAATACTCTTGCAGAGATGGATGCAATGGCGATGTTCTTTGCTCTATCAGCCTTTTTATTATTCATTAAAGCTATAAAACTAAGGAAAAAATATTTGTATATTTTAGCAGGAACATTCATAGGATTAGCTATATACACAAAAGTTTATCCTTTATTATTCATACCTTCATTACTATTATATTTTGTTTATATTAAAAGGAAAGAAAATAATAAAGTATTCACCAAAAAGAATATTCAGTATATTTCTTTATTTTTAATATCTGCCTTTATATTTGTAATACCTGCCCTAACACATAATTACCTATTATATAAGGACAAGGGATTTTTAGATCTGCAATTTACTAGGGCAACTGGATTAGGCAAATCCATTTCTGAGCAGTACTACGGATGGGATTATCAATTTAAAGCAAAGAATGACTGGAAGGGCTTGATATTTGGTAATTCTATTCATCAGGGGGGAAAAGGTTCTCCTCTTTTATTACAGGCTATAGACTTTGTTCGGATTAGCGATCCAGTTAATTTTTATTTAGGTATGCTAGGTTTAATTCTAGTTCTATTCCTAAGAAAAGAGTATAAGTTGTACGTTGTATTCTTTCTTCTAAGCATATCCTTTGTCCTACCACTTTTAGCATCGATTATATTATTGGGAAAGCATTTCATATTTTTAGATATATTATTAATACCATTTGGGGCAACTCTAATCAAGGATTTAGGCAATAAAACATCAACTTTAAATAAGAATTCATTATTTTTAGTTTTGATAATTTTATTATCCAGTTCACTTTTAATGCTCGGTCTTAATCATGGTTTGGAGCCATTCTATTCCAAGAGCCACATAGGGCAAGTTATAGAATTCAAGGAATCAAATATTCCAAAGAGCTCCCTAATAATAATGGATAGTAGAATATATAGGGGCAGAATAAATTGGATGTCTCAAGGCAGACCTTATTTAGAAGGTACAGAATTCTTATCGATTATAGGCCAGCAAGACAAACTGCTCGGCAAGACTGCTCTTTTTGATATATACTATTTTGAATGTATCCCTGGCGATTGCGGTTGGGGTACGATCAATAATCAGCCCGAATTTAACAAAACCATGGCCGATTTGACAGACTTCTTCAAAAAAAATGGAAAACTAATCAAAACAATTGAAGAACCAGAAGAGAGGCCTTATTATCCAATACTAAAGGGGAGCAAGACGAAAATTATCAATATATATAATGCCAAGATATCTGCGAAGGAATCTATCTTGACATTAGCAGATCAGCCAAAATCTTGGTTCTTATATTCAATAGGTTATCGACCTTCAAAGGATCAATTTGATTATTATGAGCCAAATAATATTTTTGATAAATTATTAGATAAAATAGCCCATCTGATAGTGTTAATTTCTTTAATATTGACCTTTTTAAGCCCACTATATGTTATTAGTCTGATTTTCAAAGAATGAAAAAAATATCCATAATCATACCTGTATATAACGAAGAAAAGACAATAGTTAGAGTATTAGAGGCGCTAATTAAACTGAGATTGGGTTTAAAGAAAGAGATAATAATTGTGAACGATGGAAGTACAGACAATTCAAAGAGAACTATAGGGGCATATATAAAAAAACACAAGGATAAATCAAATACGACTTTTAAGTTTTTATCAAAGAAAAATGGTGGAAAGGGTTCTGCCATAAAAGAAGGTTTCTCTTTATCCACCGGAGATATAGTAACGATACAAGATGCAGACTTAGAATATAATCCAGAAGATTATAAAAAACTAATAATGCCCATTATTAGTGGTAAGGAAAAAGTTGTTTACGGATCTCGTTTTATCATGAAGCACAAGCCCAAATATAGACTTTATTTTTTTGGGAATAAATTTCTGACCCTCATTACAAAAATTCTTTATAATACAAAGATTACAGATATGGAGACGTGTTATAAGGTTTTCGATAAAGCTGTAGTAAAAAATATTCGGATTAAAGCAAATAGATTTGATATAGAGCCAGAGATTACTGCAAAAGTCTTAAGAGCAGGGATTAGGATAATTGAAATCCCTATAAATTATGCTCCCCGTACTATAGAAGAAGGCAAAAAAATAAATTGGATGGACGGAATAATCGCCATTTGGACTTTAATTTACTGGAGATTCAGGAAGATTAATCTTTCATCATCATAACCACTCCCCAAAGAAAAATAGCAGAAGCCGTCATGAAAGCAATAGAGTATTGAAGTAAGTTTTTAGAAAAGTAGCTTAACAGCAATATCTCAATTATTATAAATATAAAGAGATTGAGATATCTCTTAACTTTGCCAAGAGAAAGTTTATACAATAAGATTAGGTTTGTAATTGAAATAAAACTAAATGCTATTCCAACATAAAACAAAATAGACGCAGACTCCGAAATAACTCTTCCAGAGAATATCTTTATTATAGGTCCTGAAAAGACATAAAACATTACTAAAGCGGCTAATATGCAAAATATAACTGTCCCAAATGCATTCAAAAATAGATTTTTTGATTTATCTTTTTCCAAAGATTTGCTTGCAGACATAGGGAACATAGCCTTACCTATTGGAAGTGTCCCCCAAAATATAATTTTTCCTAATATGGATGAGAGGGCATAGTATCCTGCTATTTCCGAAGGAAAGAATATCTTGGCTATAATGATATCAAGACTATAAAATATGACTGTAATCGCAGTTATAATAAAAGCAGGTTTGGCATAACCGTAAATATCGGGAGTTTCCATCTTTGTTCTTTTAAATTTTATTATGTCTGTCAGTTGTACAAATGATAATAAAAGAGCAAAAAATCCGCCAAATAATACTCCAGTTATCGCACCATAAACTCTGAATCCAAGGTAGACAAACAAAATGCCTATAACTAGCTTAATTGACGCCTCAACAATCATATTTAGACTAAGAGATCTAAATCTTTCTCTTCCTTGCATAATGCCTCTATTAATTGGTATAAAAATAGCAAGAAAGATTATCATGCTACTGAACAATAATAGAAGAAAATCTATTTTTAATACATAAGATAAAGGAATAGCTAAAAGTATATAAATAACAAATAAAAATAGCGAAGGATACAAGGCTTTACCGAAGGATCTTTTAAGTAAATCCTTTAATTTTCCATTATCGACCGCGCCTGCAGAGTATTTAGCAATTATTATCTGTATAGACTCTGTTAATACGGATAAAATATAAATAATGGAAAATAAAGTGGCCAATATTCCATAATCGGAGATAGAAAGCATCCTTGCCATGAAAAGTTGGAATAAAAAATGGAGAAAATTAAAGATACCAAACGCTACTAAAAGAATAAGGCCTCCTTTTAATAAGCCTTTATTAAACTTCATTTAAGTATCCCGTCTCTGAAAATAACAAATCCCAAGATAACTACTATAATTTGAAATGCCCAGATTGCAAAAACAACTTTCTTCTCCGTGGGCCTTATCCTCATTTTATTCATAAGGGCTATACTCGCATGTTCAAGCCCATATATCTTGTCATATCTCAAACCAAGAGAACCATCTGCCATAGGCTTTCCAAAACTTTGTTTAACTAATTTGCCCCTCAATTTAAGAACAGCCTCTATTATATAAGGTGTAAAAAAGAATAAGGCTATTTTCTCAAAGTTTCCTAATATTGCAATTATTGCGATTAAACCCCCGACTGCATAAGTAAGCGAATCTCCAGGAAAGGCTTTAGCAGGATAAAAATTGTAGATGAGAAATGCAGACAAAGCCGCAACCATACAAAGAGATATTATTAGTAGCCAGGAGTTCCCAGTCAGAAAAGCAACAATCCCCACAGACAATAAAACTATTATTCCCTGACCTGCTTCAAGACCATTAAATCCTGCTAAGATATTAAAAGTAGTAGTTGCACCAAGAATACCAATGGGTATGAAGATTAAGGGATATGCAATGCCAAGTTCAACACTTCCCAAGAAAGGAAGAGATATATCGCTTCTTCCAGCATTTATTGCAATTAAAGGTATTGCAGAGAACAAAAACATCAATAATCGCGATCTCTTAGATAATCCTCCATGCTGCCACCCAAATAAATCATCCACAAGGCCTATACCTGCTAAAATTAAGACTACATTTAGCAATGCTAATGTCTCTATTAAATGTAAATTATAACTCTCCAAGTAAAATACAACGTATGCTATATACAATAAAACTCCTATGATAAATCCCAGAACTGCAATTAATCCTCCAGAACCTGCAACCATACCATTTGGCAACTTATTCATATCCTCCCACAGAAGCCCTATTTGTCTAGCTTTCCTTATCCAAAAAGGTACTAAGAAAATAGTTATAAAAAAGCTTGCAAGAATCGGTACTAGCAAAATACTATTTCCCATGTTATTGAATTAGTTCATCTTCAGGATAGTATATCTGGAGATAGTACTTATTTAGTTTTATATCGGAAGGATAGTCTATCTGCCAGATTTTTATTGGTCCTCTTAATCCTCCAAAATATACGAATTCTCCTACATTTGGATTTTGAGCCTTTAATTGTGAAACAATCAAATCATCTTCACTATGAACTAATTTAAACCCTCTAGTCTCTTCCCCATATAAATAGAGTTTCGCAAGTTGAGACATAACAGTTCTTTTAGAAAGATAAAGCATCGCACCATCTTTTACTATATTGACCTGGTTGCCATTTTGATCAACTCTTGGGAAGATAAATGCCCCTGCCTCTATTCCAGAACCAAAGTCAATCAGTCTATTATTGTAAAATATGTATCTAAGTGGTAGTCTATACTGTTGATTTTGATAAACAAATATACCTATTGGCTGATTTATTATCTCATTCAAGGAGTTTTTCTCAACCAATACTGCTCCAACTCCCGCCTTTCCTCCAGGCAAGAATATTTTACTGCCGTTATACTCGTAAACTAAATCTTCGTCTAATGCGGTTCCTCCCCCATATAGGGCAATAGTAGAATTTTTTGTCTCCTGAGTTTGTTTATCATCTTTCAAGAAAGTAGGAATCCAGCTTCTTCTATCATATCCTGGATCCGAACCAATACTAGAAAATGCAGCATATTTTCCTATATCTGTAGAATCAATAAGAAAATGCGTCCCATTATGGGCATAAAGAAATTCCAAAGCTTCTGTATTATTAGTGCCTGTTAAAGCATATCTTCCCATCATATGATTCCAATGACCTTGAGAATTACCTCCATCTAATATTGTAGCTCTTTCCCCAATAGACTGTAGCCAGTATCCATAATCCCACCAGTGACCAAATACAGCATCTTCTGAAGTATTCTCTCTTACCCAAGCCATAGCTTTCTGCCATTGCTGAGTATAAATGGAAGGGGCGTAATTGGCTGACTCAGAATTAATCTGTGCATAAAATTGCAACCCTGAATAAATTAAAGACAGAGCGATTAATCCAAAAATAACCCACGCAACAGCCTTTAAAGTCCCATCTTTAATCTTTTTTAAATCGTTAAAAATAGCAACAGCAAGATAAGAAGCAATTATCGAAGCAGAAGGAACTAGAACCATAATCGTTCTCACAGCACTTCTAGCAGCCAATATACTAAAGAAAAAGAATACAAATAGAAGGATAAGACCTATTTCTATATCTCTTAACTTGCCTTCATGCCCTTTCTTATGGTATAGATAATAATAATATCCTAAACTGCCTAGAAACAATAGGAATCCCGCAGCATAAATAAATATACTTATAAAATTTGTGCCATTTAAGGTACTACTAGGAGAATACCTGCTAAATACCAATGAAAACAAAAATATAGAGTAAGATAATGCTACAAGAAGCCTCTCTTTTTTGGTCAGTACACCAGAAGTCATCTTATAAGATAGATAAATAGAACCAAAGAAAAACAACCAAAAGAATAAAGGGATTCCCTTTACGATTGGACCAAAACTTCCAGACCATTCGATGAAATAAGGCTGTTTGTTTTCAGCAACGGTTAATAAGAGTCTTGTGCCAGAAGGACTGACTATATTGCCTAGTATGCCATTAATCTGAGATGTAATAAAAGAAGGTCCCAAAATAACTGATGTGAAAACCATTATACCCAAGGTTACTATTACAGTAGACAGAATCTTTGTAGGTATCTTGCTTAGTTTACCAGATGAAAATTTATTCTTTAAGTAAGGCTCAAAAACAAATATATGAAAAGCAGAAACAGCCCATATTACTGCGACAGAGCCAGTAACATACGAAGTGAACAGATCTTTTATACCAAATCTGGAAGAAAAGGGAGACATTAAAGCAAAAGAGGATAGAATCCAGACGCCATAAATCCAGAGCTTATCTCTATTCATTTTTCCAAGTAAAAATGCAAAAAAAGCAGCAGGCCCTATACCTAAGAAGATAAACATTGAACCGCCCCAGACTAAGGACATTCCTGCAGTAGATGCTCCCGCCAACATGCCTAAGATAATTCCACTTCTAAATTTTTTGGCTTCCCAAGCTGACAGAAATAAATAAAATGATAAGAATAAAAACAAGAATCCGACAGACTCTTTTTCAGGAATGCCTGCAATTGTTCTAGGCAAAAGAACAGGTATTACTGAAAGAAAGAAACAAGAAACTAAAGCTATTATACTTGCCTGTTTTTCTCCCAATGTTTTAATAAATATTTTTCGAGTAAACAAAAAGAAAGCAATTACAGTAAGCGCAAACATAAAAACAGGATAAATAACTGCTGATTGAGTTACAGAAGTACTTCCAAAAAATACTGCTATCTTATGAAAGTAAGCCATCATATAAGGATGCAGTAATAGTTCTCCTCTAACATTAAATCCTAAAGGGACATACCTCATCTTATCAATGGCAAAAAGGGAACCATGCTCTACTATATATTTTGCCCATCGTAAAAATAAGAAAGGATCCAAATCAGGGCCCAATGTCCAACCGCCAGTAGTTATATCCTTTAATTTGCTCAAATTTAGCGTCCTAATTCTAACAGCCATCCAAACAATAAAAGCCAGTATAATATAGACAATCCAATCATATCTTGTTTTAAGAAATTTAATTACTTTCTCTTTTCTCCTTTTAAGCAGTTCTTCTTCACTGAAATGGGCTCCAGTTTTATCTTCAATAAGTTTTTCCTCATATTGCGCAACTGTCTTTATTTCTTGTTTCAACGAATCTTGTTTTATCTCTTCCATTTTTTTAATGAAATGATATGAAAATAGTCTTATATAAATCTTTCAATTTAACCACAGAATTCAGGGACAATAAAATGTAAAATATAAATGTTTATATACGCCTAAAAGATGCGACAATATGGAATTTCAAGAGTTCTTGACAAAACAAGAAGAAGTATATCAAAATTTTAAAAACAGTGAAGAAACTGTAAGAAAAGAAGGAATAAAGGCTCATGACTCAAAGGGGGAGAGCGCCTACTTCATTGCTTTTAGACATCTTCCAGAAATTGCTGAGAAAGTAGAAGAATTCTCATTAAGAATCGCAAGAGAGCTGCCTTCTCTTACATATATGAAAGAAGCAGTACACACAACTATCTCAGATTATAATGTAAGGAAAGACTTTACTTTAAATCCAGATATCTTAAGGAAACTCTCAACAGCAGTTTATTCTATAAGAGAAGAACTGTCTCGAGTCTCAATAGATTATACAAAATGGCTTTATAATCAAGATACATTAATAGCAGCAGGAATGCCTAATGAATCTTTTTTAAGAAATTCAGAGATAATAAGAGATGCAGCCGTAGCAGAAGGATTAGAATTAAGGCTTCCTTGGGGGGCGCACATAACCACTGCTAGATTTGAAGAAAGTTTATCTCCTGATAGTCTAAGTGATTTCTACAAATTGATGCAGGAAGCCGTACCTATTGGAAATAGCATCCCATTTGCAATTGATATAGGAGTAGGCCATATAACTGAAGAATTTGAACTTAATACATACGAGCGCTTTCAATTAAACAAAAGTTAAAACAATAAAGGTGTTACAAAAACCTCTACAAGCGCTGCTAAAAATAGGACAACTACGGCTATTATAATCAAGTTCAGTGAATCTTGAAGAACGTCCCAGAATTTCTCAGTCCCCGTCTCGTGCCTTATCACGGCGACAGAAACCATTCCTCCTGCAAGTGCAACAATGAAGTAAGATGCTATCTCGGGAATTCCATGAATCATATATCTTACCAGTGCAACAGGAAGAGCGCTCAATTCAGAATGCGTGAATATACCTATTGCTGCAGCTATAACGCTTGCATTCCAAGCAAGTACAAAAATAACTCCTGCCCCAAATATTAATGAAAAAACTAAGGTAAATATTAATACGTAAATATTATTTGTAAATATTAAGAAAAGCCTTTCCGTATTAGACAAAAATCCAACAGGAGTAGTCACATCTTTTATGTCATATTGATTAACACATGCTTCAAAATTAGATGGTCTGTTTATTAAACAGTAAGTCTCTATTTGTGCTCTAAAGCTTTGAGTAGAAGAGAGAAGCATATACCAAAAAGACAAAGCAACAACAAATCCCAAGAAAAGCCAAACAAAAGCAAAAATGGCTTTCTTATGTTCCCTTAATAAAGCAATAGTCCCTATACTCTTAGTTATCTTCTTTTCTTCCAATCTAAGAGTATAATAAACAAAAGGAATCGACAGCATCACAGTGAATGTAACAACTAATATCCCTGAATATCTAGATAGTACGGCGTCCTGAGAGAATATCCAGTTTACTAATAATATCGATAAACTGGCGTAAAAGGCGCCAACAAAAAACAACTCCCATGATTTTCTTTCGGCCTTTTTAGGATTAATGAGCATTTCTAACATAACGTCACCTTAACTCAATCATGATAACGCGCTTAAATAGTTTTGGTACTAGGGCTGAATTTAATTGCTAGTCGTTCTAATAAAATCATTCAGTTCATTGTGATAAATTTCTATCTGTTTTGAAATCTGTATCTTTGCCTCTTGCAGTCTTTCAATTTGTTCATTTACAATCTTTACCGTCTCCTCAGGGGTTTTTCTAACAACCACTCCTGCTCCAACATCTACAAAAAGTTTACTCGAGTCCTCTATAACTGCTTTAATATAAACTCTCTTTCCAATCGAAGAAAGCATCTCCTTTCTTTTAGACTTGGCAATCTTTCCCAAATCGTCCTTAAAGGCTTCAAGCTCTGAAATTTGAATATTTATGTAACCCATATTTTCCTCTAGACCTCTGGCCTGTTGCTCCATTTCAGCAGCCCTCATTATTGTTTCTTCATCCATATTTTTGACTAGAATAAAGGAGTTTTAAAGCTTTGCCCAACTAAAAAGTTCACACCAGAAATTAACCTAGTTATAATAATAGTACTCACTGATAAAAGCTTATTTTAATTATTTATTATTTTATAATTATAGACTATTGAAGCGTAATTGTTTTCTATCATATACACAAACTCTGTTAAATTATACAGTTGCCCTAAACATTAATAAAAAAGAAAAAATAAAGAAAAAGAAAAAAAATAAAATTTGTCTATTTAGACGCAAGCTCCATCAGAACAAGTACCTGTCAAATTTCCAGCACAGCTTCTAATCTGGTTAAATGCCAAACTAGTACTGCAATAGTATTCTCTTACACTCGTACTAGTAATGTTAATTGATGTGATACAGGAATCTGTATAACTATAAGCTGTCCCGTTTATAAGGCCGCTTACAGTTCCTTTTGTAGATATAACTAGTCCTCCATCTGTATCAGCGCA
>Ga0209542_10006328_pt1 | contig 23071 bp, 27 predicted proteins | sample RifCSPhighO2_01_FD_184028 | JGI IMG/M metagenome (GOLD analysis project Ga0209542, IMG submission 184028) | Soil microbial communities from Rifle, Colorado - Rifle CSP2_plank highO2_0.1 (SPAdes) (version 2) | ecosystem: Environmental > Terrestrial > Deep subsurface > Rock core/Sediment ... | reverse complement strand
CCTCCAAATTGCGCGTTGACTTTGTCGATCCATTCCTGCTTGTCGTCGACGACGAGAACGGACTGATACCGCACGCCGCTGGTCTTTTCGAAATTCGACCAGTCGTACTGCGCGAATCCGTTCTCGATAAGCTTCACCTGACTCGGCATGAAAACACCGAGCGGAGAAAGCGTCTCACCATTGAGGATGACAGCGCCATTTTCGACACGCATGAGTTTGCCGGACTCCTCGGCTATCGCGTAGGACGCGAGAGCTTCGGAGTTCGAGAAATCACACATGCCCATGAACGCGCCGTTGGTGTAAGCAACTTTGTCGTCCACGTCGATGAGGTCAAACAGCATGCCGTTCACAATGGTGCACTTGGTCGAGTTGACCTTGTAGCCGCCATTGATCATCACGGTCTTGGGAGCGCACGTTTGAAACTTATCGTGGCTCATGAGTCGGACTCCATCGAAGAAAGCGCGGCCACCACCTCGTTCACACCCAGAGCGAGCAATCGGTTTGCCGTCGGGTGTGATATCGATGTAGATGTAGCCGTGGACGCCGTTCAACTCGAAGAGTTGAGTATCAGTCACTATTCGCCGTTTCTGTGTGTTTTTGAAAGCGAACAGGATAGCGAAGTGCCCGAAGCCGACAGCAATGTTGGTCGCATCCGCGCCATCCAAGTTCTCGCGAACCTGTTCGGGTAGAAGCGGGAAGATGTATTTCTGTACCATCTGCCCATTGTTGCCGTAAGGGAAGTTATCCCTCTGCGTCATGCCGATCTGCCGGCGAATCTCGGGGTTGTAATACCACCAGTCGCCGAGCCAGAACAGAAACAGATCCATCGGCTTGAGACCTTCGGTATTCCGCCGAATTGAAGGCAGAATCGTGTCGAAGATCTCCGCGCCGCGCTGATGCCGTTCTGCTTCCGAAGCTTTGTCGTATTCTTCTTTCGAATCGTACTTGAAGACGAAGCGTTTGCGGAAGTTGTCGATGTGCGCCTCGATGTCCTTCGTGAGTTCATCGTTGTTGGCGTACGCATTGGCGAAAGCTTCTGGCAGAGCGCGAAGCTCATTGCAGATGAATCCGCCGTTATTGTCTGTTGTGAAAGTCAAAGTACCGCGCGTGTAAGTCAACATGTCTAATCTCCTTTTTGCCTTTATACCGTATAGGGATTTGTGAACATACTGCGTTCTACCTCTATTATAGCATACTGGTTGACTTTGTCAAGGACTTATGCTAAACTACTTTTGGAGGATCTTTTAGAGATCTAAACAGGCAAAAAGGTACAAAGGAGTGTTTGTATGACTGATCAAACTCGCGTGAGGGGATATGTTCTCGGGCAAGATCCCTTGAACGATGTTCCCACATGGAAAGTTTGTATCACTGACGATTCGTCTCCACTCACTGGTGAAAAGATTTTTGTGGCTTCGGTCGCGAACAATCTTCAATTGGTGAAGGGTCTCGAGGTGACGTTTCTGCTCGGAGCTTTCGGTGGTCGTGGTGGAGAGACTTACTACAAGGCGCTCGAAGTTGCGCCAGCACAGGTAATTCCAAACTGCGATTTCTGCAAAGCAAAGGCAGAGATTCTCATCGAAATCAGTGAATACGAAGACCGTGGGTCTGCGGAAGCAATGCGTTGCTGTATGCCGCATTTCATGCGCGCAATTCAGCAAGGTCAAAGCTCTCCAATCATCAAAGCGAAGACCAAACTGTTCCGTGTCATCAACATCGCCGCTGGCGATAGACAATGGCGCAAGCTCGAAGGTGTGTTTTAGATATCTTGATCGATAAGTGGGCCCCGTGGAAGTCGCAAGACGGAAGCGGGGCTTTTCTATTTTTTAATCATTATTTTTCTAATAAGTTCAATAACTACTCTAGCTTGTGAGGAATAATTTTTATAAGAATCGATCATGTTGGTGTTTGCTATTTCATAATTTGTTGGAGATATACCATTTTGAAATGATAGCTGAAAATAAAAACGAGTATCATCCACAATTTCATTTATAAAACCAATATGGGTTTTTATTTCGAGAAGATGACCTCGTAAAACTGCATCAAATTTTGATAATGAAGTTAAATTTGATTCTAATAAAGCCATGGAGTATTTTTTCAGGGCAATCCCAGAATTTGGTACATTTTTTTGCTGTGCATATTGTGAATAAGTTTCCATTTCTTCGTTGGTAAGTTTTAATAGTGGGCCTATTGTTCCTAATAAAGTCTCACTGGAGTTTATTCCATTATATTCATTCAGGATGTTCTGGGCCCATTTGAAAAAATCATGGTTTATTGCTCCGTGTTTACTTTCTATGTGGTATACCATCAACATTAATCTGTACTTTAATTCATCCAATTCTGTCATTAAAGCTTCTTTTAATTTGGCTATTTCACGTCTATCTTTTATTGCATTTATTATTGCCGGAGACAATAAGCCAAAAAGCCAACCTAGTACGAGAAGTGCTATTTCTTCTTTCATACATCAAAATCTAACTCAATTATGACAAAAAGAAAAGTGATTTATTTCTAAATCCTAGTCTGCCATTCTCTCTTCATTCTTCCCAATGGGCCTTCGGTTATATTTAGAATAAAGGAAATCATTCTAATACTCGGAGTGGATTTGCCTTCAAGAGCAATTCTCAACATGCCTCTAACTAGCTTTCTTTGATCGACTTGATTCTCAATGCCTTCGGTTTTCCAAATGCTACCCATAAGTCGAGTATTCAAATTCAAAGAACCCTTTATTCTACCGCCAATCTTCTGGTGGCCCTTGATAAATCTTCCAGTCTTCCTGTCTTTTACATGCGTTTCCACTAACTGGCCACTAAAAACGTGTTTATGGACTTCTTTGGCTGGGACAAAAAGGGTTTTTGAGGTGTTTTGATGTGAGTTCATGGCGTATATGTATAAGATTATCTAATACGGAGATTGTGCCCCTTTATTAAAATTAAACTAAGCATTCTCAAGGGCTTTTTGTAATGAGGAGCTATTTTTATAAAAATCCCAAAAGCCAGATAGGTAGCTTTTTAGGCGGTTCGAAGTTTGGTATGATGTGTCCACCAAATTTGGTGCATTTTAAAATTTATTTTCTCTTACTATCTGATCAATCTTTGAGGCCAGGATGAAGTCATTTTCGGAGAGGCCGTCTATGGCGTGAGTTGAGATCTTTATATCCACCTTTCTAAAATCGTGGAGTTTGATGTCCGGATGATGGCCTTCGTTTTCGGCTATTTTGCCAACCTTATTTACAAAGCTTAAGGCCTCGCTAAAATCTTTGAATTCGTAAGTTTTTTCTATTTCCCTGTCTTCGACGAGTGTCCACTCGTTTACTTCTTTCAAAAATTTCTCGGATTCTTCGCGGGAAAAAGGAGAAACGTCGCCTTCGCAGGGAATGCAGTGTTTTTCCGAAAGGGAGGTCAAAGGTCCTTCGGCGTTGCCTTTTTTACCATTACTTCTTTGGGGGTCTTCGGATTTTTCATCGTATTTTAGGCCTATCCGCACCGGCGCATGTCTTATTGTGTCAAGCATTTTGTCTTCGTCGTCTGTTATGAGATAGAGATTGAGATCCGTCTCTTCTATCATGTTGCCGGGAAGAAGATTTTTTTTGAAGAATTCTTCTAGTGGTTTCCAATAGCTTTCTCCAAAAAGTATTATCGGCACCTTTGGTATTTTGTTGGTCTGCACCAGAGTTAGTATTTCCAAAAATTCGTCTAAAGTGCCGAAGCCCCCAGGGAAAAACACGTAAGCTTCGGCGGAAAAGGAAAGGCAAACTTTTCGGCTGAAAAAATAGTGGAAGCCGATTTCGTGAGTGAGATACTTATTTGAAAGTTGTTCGTGAGGAAGACCGATATTCAAGCCCAAAGAATTGCCCCCGGCCTCATACGCGCCTCTGTTGGCGGCCTCCATTATGCCCGGGCCTCCGCCAGTCAGCACCGAATAGTGAAGTTCTTCGACGATTCTCTTTGCCAAGTTTCGCGCTCTTTCGTAATCGTACTCACCCTCTTTTGTCCGCGCTGAACCGAAAAAGGTGACCGAGCGAGGATAATTTTTTATAAATTCGAAACCATCAGTAAATTCTTTTGAGATCAAAGCCACTCTTTTTTTGGCGGCTTCGCTCAACTCAAGCAGGGTTATCGGTCGGTAAAAAGCATCTTTGTTGTCATTCATATCCTCATTTTAATGGTTTTTAATAATTAGGCAATATGGTATTATCAGTTTGAAAGTAAAAAGTTACAAGTAAAAAATAACATATGAGAAATCTTTCTAAGATCGAGTGGATCGCCGTGGCTGTGGCCGTTGTTTTTGTCGGCTACACTTTGTTTGGTGGAGATGTTACCAGATTATTTCAAAACAATACTACGATGAACGATGATTCTTTGGCCGCCGCAAACTTGGGCGCTAGTGGGGCGGGCGTAATAGTAAATGACATAGTCGCCGGCGGAGGAGTTGAGGTCAAACAGGGAGATTTGCTCTCCGTGCATTATATACTTTCTCTCTCTGACGGGACTCAAATTCAAAATTCTAAAGACTTTGGGGTGCCGTTTCAGTTTGTGCTTGGGGCAGGGGAAGTTATACAAGGTTGGAAGCAGGGTTTTTCTGGGATGAAAGTCGGCGGGGTGAGGACGATAGTGATTCCTCCGGAGCTCGCTTATGGCGATCAGGCGGCAGGACCGATTCCCCCAAATTCAACACTTGTCTTTACTGTAGAGTTGGTTGACGCGACTGAAGTGCCTCCACAGCCAATTCAATAACTCACCCCAGCCCTCTCTTACATTAAGAGAGGGAGAAGGATATGCAGTTTAAAATAGAAAAAGAGCTAAAAGGTTCTCTTGCCAGAGCCGCTGTTTTGGAAACATTTCACGGGGAAATAAAAACACCGGCTTTTGTGACAGTCGGAACCAAAGGCACCGTAAAATCTCTTACACCCGAACAGGTTGCAAGCGCGGGTGCTCAAGTTGTGCTTGCAAATACATATCATCTTTATCTAGAACCAGGGGATGAAGAAGTGAAAAATATGGGAGGTCTGGGCGAGATGATGAATTGGGGAGGCCCCACCATGACTGACTCTGGTGGATTCCAAGCATTTTCGCTTGGTGTGGCTTATGGTGAAGGTATAGGAAAGTTTATCGGCAAAGACGCGCCGGAAAATTTGACAATGGAGACAAAACAAGAAAAGGCGGCGAAAGTAAACGAAGAAGGCGTGGAATTTAAATCAATCATAGATGGGAGCAAGCACTTTCTTTCTCCGGAGAAATCCATACAAATTCAACACAATATTGGGGCGGATATTATCTTTGCGCTTGATGAATTCACTTCTCCGCACGCGAGCTTTGAAAAGATCAAAGAAACGATCGAAAGAACCGAAAGGTGGGCCAAACGTTGCCTAATTGAAAATTCAAAATTCAAAATTGAAAATTCAAAACCGCAGGCATTGTTCGGTATTGTCCAAGGAGGCAGACATGAAGAGCTTCGCAGAATGAGCGCCAGACAAATTTCAGCACTCGCTTTCGATGGATTTGGCATTGGTGGCACTTTTATAAAAGAAGACATGGCGACTGCTGTGCGCTGGGTAAATGAAATACTGCCAAAAGAAAAACCCCGCCACTTGCTCGGGGTTGGAGAACCGATGGATTTGTTTTTAGCGGTTGAGAACGGATGCGATCTTTTTGACTGCGTGGCGCCGACCCGTATGGCGAGGAATGGCACCCTTCATACTACAAAAGGCAGGATAAATATTTTGAACGCAAAATTTAAAGAAGATTTAAGACCAATCGATGAAGAATGCGACTGCTATTCATGTCAAAATTATTCTGCGGCCTATCTCTCGCATCTTTTTCGAGCAAAGGAAATGCTCGGGGCAACTCTCTCCTCCATTCACAATCTGCGTTTTATAATAAATATGGTGGACAAGATGCGAGAGGCAATATTGAATGACAATTTTTTCGAATATAAACAGAAATTTCTTGACAAATATTATCCACAGTAAACTCTTGACTTTTTTAGATATAAGTCCATAGTAGTCCTAGAGCTTCTCCGACCACCAAAGACGTTTCCTCCAAGACGTAGAGGTCGTGAGTTCTCAATGGGCTAGGGGGAACTGACCTCCCTAGCCCTATTATTTTTATGTGGATAAGTGTTTGACTTTAATTGTGTCTTTAAATATTATCAAACTAGAATTAGTCAGCTGACGAGAGAGACGGGGGCGCACTCAATCCTCCGAGCCGCGCCCCCACGCATACTGAAGAAAAAGTTCCATCAATTCCAGTTCAACTTCTACAAGGCGAGTTAGGGAAATGTCAGCTTTTCGTAAGCTGTTGCTATTGTGGTGGAATTAACGACTAGCGCTTGTCGCTAGCTCGTAAACCTCGTTGCTCCTTTTTCAGCAGAGATCGTTCTGCTAACCCATAACCCCCTCTGGTTTCGACGTTCTGTACCCGGTGGCGCTCGTATGTCTGGAAGCATGCGAGCGCCTTTCCTTTTGTCTCCAATTCCATGCTATATTTTCTCCATGAATTTTAAAATTAGTTCCAAATTTCCACCGGCCGGTGATCAACCAAAAGCTATCGAAAAGTTGGTAAGGGGGGTAAAAGACGGAAGAGAACACCAAACGCTTCTTGGGGTGACCGGAAGCGGCAAGACTTTTACCGTTGCGAATGTGATCGAAAAGATAGGCAAACCGGCTTTGGTTATTGCCCACAACAAAACACTGGCGGCGCAATTGGCTCAAGAATATCGGGAGTTTTTCCCGGAGAACGCTGTGCATTATTTTGTTTCCTATTATGACTTCTATCAACCGGAAGCTTACATGCCGGTGACCGATACTTATATAGAAAAAGAGGCAATGATCAACGAAGAGATCGAACGTTTGCGACACGCTTCGACCGAAGCTCTTCTTACAAGAAAGGATGTGATCATCGTCGCTTCCGTTTCTTGCATTTATGGTTTGGGGTCTCCAGAAGAATATGAGAAAGTGAATATAAAAGTTTCAAAAGGCGACAAGGTGGAGCGTGGAGAATTTTTGCGTAAGCTTATATATGTGCATTACGAACGCACAAATGCCGATCTTTCACCCGGCACTTTCAGGGCGATTGGGAACACTATAGAAATCATGCCGGTGTCAGAAAAACAAGTCTACAGGTTAGAAATAATAGAAAATAGGGTAGAAAAGATAGAAAAAATTGATGCGATAACTAGAGAGGTTTTGAATGCTCCAGAATCTTTTTACATATTCCCGGCGAAGCATTTCATCACTCCGGAAGATGAAAGAAATCGCGCCCTGAAGGACATAAAAGCGGAATTGCAGAACCAGCTTAAGAAATTTGAAAAAGAGGGCAAGCTTCTCGAAGCCGACAGATTGAAGAGGAGGACCGGCTACGACATGTCTATGATAAGGGAGGTTGGTTACTGCACCGGTATAGAAAATTATTCGAGGCATTTTGACGGTCGCAACGCTGGCGAGCCGCCCCACACCCTGCTCTCTTATTTTCCGAAAACAAAAGACGGAAAACCGGATTTTCTGACTATTATCGACGAGTCTCACGTTACCGTTTCTCAAATAGGAGGGATGTATGCTGGTGATGCCTCAAGGAAAGAAACTCTCATAGAGCATGGCTTCAGATTGCCTTCCGCCAAAGACAATAGACCTCTTAAGTTTGAGGAATTTAGCCAGCGGGTAGGGCAAATAATTTACACGTCCGCAACTCCGGGTAAATACGAATTGGAGAAAAGCGGGAGTGGTGGTGTGGCCGAGCAGGTCATCAGACCAACCGGGCTTATTGATCCGGAGGTTTCAGTCAAACCAGTGTCTGCTCGGGAAAGCTCCTCTTCCGGCTACCCCGGCCAAATTCAAGATTTTATCAAAGAAGCCATAAAAGATGTGAAAAAGGGAGGGAGAGTGATAGCTACCACTTTAACCAAAAAAATGGCAGAGGACCTTTCTGAATACTTGAAGGACCCTTCGACTGGCTCAGGGCGAGCCAAAATAAAAGCCGAATATTTGCATAGTGACATCAAAACGATCGAGCGTATTGAGATTTTAACCAAGTTTAGAAAAGGCGAGTTTGATGTTTTGGTCGGCGTCAATCTGCTTCGAGAAGGGCTTGATCTTCCCGAAGTATCCTTTATTGGTATTTTGGATGCTGATAAAGAGGGATTTTTAAGGAGCGAGACATCTTTAATACAAATCATTGGTCGGGCGGCTCGCAATGTGGACGGTAGGGTGATTCTTTATGCCGACCACATGACCGGCTCGATGCAAAGGGCGATCGACGAAACCTTGCGCAGGCGAAACTTGCAAATTGCTTATAACGAAGAGCATGGCATCACTCCGCAAACCATCAAAAAAGAAATCAAAGATATCACCGATCAGCTTCAAGCCAAGCACAAGAAAACAGTCGGCGCTCTTTTGGCTGTTGACACCAAAAATCTAAACCCTTCGACAAGTTCAGGGCTTAGAAATCTCCAAAAGCTCATAAAACAGAAGGAAAAACAAATGAACGCCTCTGTTAAAATCTTGGACTTTGAAACCGCCGCCATTTTGCGCGATGAAATCAAAGAACTGGAAAAAATATCTGTAAAATAAGGTTTTTTAGACCATTGACTCCTTTTAAGATATTTGGTAGCTTTATTGGGCAATGGCAAAGAAGTCAGTTATAGCGAGAAGCCTTAAAAAGCCCAAATTTTCAACAAGGGCTGTTAACCGTTGCTTCAAGTGCGGAAGAGGCCGAGCTTATATTGGAGACTTCGGTCTTTGCAGGATTTGCTTTAGGGAGCTTGCCAACGAAGGCAAGATTCCGGGGGTAAAGAAGTCCTCGTGGTAGATACGAAGTAACGAATAAGTTAACGAATTGCTACGAATTCAGAAATCAAAATTAAAAGATTTGAATTAATAAAAAGTAATACCAGACGGGAAAGATACAAAAAAGAGTATAATTTCTCGACTCAAACAGAATGAACGACCCAATAGGAGATTTTATAATAAGGATTAAAAATGCTAGCAGAGTTGGCAAGCCCTCTGTCTCTGTGCCTTTTTCAAAGGTAAAGCTCTCGGTGGCGGAAGTTTTGCATACCAAAGGTTTTATCGGAAAATTTGAAAAGAAATCAAAAGGCAAAGCCGATTATTTAAACATTGAACTTCTTTATGGAGAAAATGGCAGGCCCCTTGTGAGTGAAGTAAAAAGGATTTCAAAGCCCGGGCGCAGGATTTATGAAAAATCGAAAAATATAAAAAAGTTTAAGAGAGGTTTTGGTTTGTCGATATTTTCCACTCCAAAAGGCATAATGGCTGATATGGATGCGAAGAAGGCGAACTTGGGCGGAGAGTTTTTATTTAATATTTGGTAATGAGTAGAATAGGAAAAAAAGGAATACCGGTAAGTGACAAGACTGAAGTTCAGTTTAATGCTGGCCGTCTTTCTGTTAAAGGGCCAAAAGGATCTTTGGAAAGAGATTTTCGTCCGGAGATAAATATTTCTGTCGAAGGAAAAATCATAAACGTATCTCCGGTGCGCGAGACAAACGAGACCAGAGCTCTTTGGGGCGCTTACGCCTCTCATATAAAAAATATGATCAAGGGCGTAAATGAAGGTTTTGAAAAAAAGCTGATTCTCGAGGGTGTGGGATACAAATCTCAAGTAACCGGAGACAAATTGATCCTCTCTCTCGGATTTTCGCATCAGGTTGAAGTGTCAATACCAAGCGGTTTGTCAGTTAAAGCCGAAAAGAATCTCATTACCGTAGAGGGTGTCGACAAAGAAAGCGTAGGAAGCTTTACGGCAAAAGTCAGAGCTTTAAAAAAACCAGAGCCGTATAAAGGCAAGGGCTTCAGATACCATGATGAGGTTATAAGAAGGAAACAAGGCAAGAAGAGTGTTTAGTAAAAAGTTATGGATACAAAGATAAAAAAAGAAAAAAGAGAGAGAAGAAGAAAGCGAATACGAGCCAAAGTATTTGGGACTTCTGCGGTGCCGAGACTTTCTGTCTTTAAGTCAAATATGTACATAAGCGCTCAAATAATAGACGATACAAAAGGCGTTACTCTCGCATCAGTTACCAGCAAGGGTCTGAAAGCCAAAACAAAAATGGAAAAAGCCAGAGAAGCGGGAAAGATTATAGCCAAAAACGCGCAGTCCAAGGGAGTTTCCAGTGTTGTGTTTGATCGTGGCGGATATATTTATACAGGTTCCGTTTCCGCTCTGGCTCTTGGGGCAAGGGAAGGCGGTCTTAAATTTTAATTGATATGGTTGAACAGAAAAAAGAAAAAGAAATAGGAACAAAAGATTCGTCTCGCGATTCGGGAAGGCGCAAAAATGAGCGCAGACCTTCGAGGCGTCCAGAAAGAGTGAGACAGGAGTTCGACAACAAGATCATAAGCATTAGAAGGGTGACAAGAGTTATTGCCGGAGGCCGAAGATTCAGCTTCAGTATCGCCGTGGTGGTTGGAGATAAAAAGGGCAGAGTAGGAGTTGGTATTGGCAAGGCGGGAGATACTCCGATAGCTGTTGACAAAGCCGTCAGATCTGCCAAAAAAAACATGATAACCGCTCCTCTTACCAAGCACGGCTCGATCGCTCATGAGGTTGAGGCCAAGTATTCAAGCGCCAGGATCCAGCTTTTGCCGGCTCCGGGCAAAGGAGTCGTAGCCGGAAGCGCCGTGAGGACTGTTCTAGAGCTTGCTGGAGTCAGTCAGGTTTCTGCCAAAATTTTGTCTAGATCGAAAAATAAGCTAAATATTGCCCGAGCGACCATTAAAGCTCTTTCTCAACTCAAAAAATAAATGCAAATACATAATCTAAAAAAGAATACAGCTAACAGAAAAGCCAAACAGGTTGGTCGAGGTGGCACGCGTGGCAAAACTTCGGGGCGTGGCACAAAAGGCCAAAATGCCAGAGCTGGCAGAAAGAAGAGGCCGGAGATGCGTGATATAATAAAGAAGATCCCAAAACTTCGGGGGCGAGGTAAAAATTTCTTGAAATCAAGAAAAGAAAAATCCTTGGCTATAAATGTTTCAAGAGTTAAAAAACACTTTAAGGATGGCGAAGAGATTACACCAAAAGCTCTTGCGGAAAAAGGTTTGATAAAAACAAAAAACGGTAAACTTCCAAAAATAAAAATTTTAAATGGCTAGTTTTGCTCATAAAATAAGACTGGTGTTTGGCGACAAGATTTTGCGAAGCAGGATTTTGTTTACTTTGTTTATTTTGGTCCTTTTTAGACTGATGGCCACAATCCCAATACCGGGGATTGATACTTTGAGACTCGAACAATTTCTTTCCGGCAATGATTTCTTTGGTCTTCTCAATATTTTCTCTGGAGGCGGTCTCTCCAATCTGTCTATCATAATGCTTGGAGTTTCTCCGGCTATCACGGCTTCGATCATAATGCAACTTCTGACCGTCATGTTTCCAAAGCTCAAGGCAATGTACCAAGAGGAAGGAGATGCCGGGAGGAGGAAGTTTGCCCAATATTCCAGATTGCTGACAGTCCCTTTTGCTTTGATTCAGGGCTACGCTTTCACTGTGCTTCTTCAAAACCAAGGCGTTTTAGCTCCTCTTTCTACATTTGGGCTTGTCACTAATTTGGTGATTATTACCGCAGGTTCGGTTTTGCTTATGTGGCTTGGTGAACTGATAAGCGAATTTGGAGTCGGCAATGGCTTGTCCCTCATAATTTTTGCCGGCATTGTCTCTGCTCTGCCGTCTTCCGTGGGAAGACTGCTTTTGGCTTTTGATCCAGCTCAACTGCCTTCTTATTTGGGTTTTACTATCGTAACACTTCTCGTCATCTGGGGCATTGTGGTTATTACTGAAGCTGAAAGGCCGATACCGGTAACTTACGCGAAGCAAGTAAGAGGCAACAAAGTGTATGGCGGAGTCTCAACTTACCTGCCTTTGAGAGTCAATCAAGCTGGTGTGATCCCGATCATATTTGCTTTATCAATATTGGTGTTTCCGCAGATGATAGTCAGATTTCTCGCAAACGTAAACAACGCCATAGTGCAAAAAATTTCCTCGACAATACTATCCCTCCTTTCCAATCAATTGTTCTACGGCATAGCCTACTTTTTCCTTGTTTTTATTTTCACTTATTTCTATACCGCGATTACTTTTGATCCTGACTCCATTTCCAAAAACCTGCAAAGAAGCGGAGCGTTTATCCCGGGAGTAAGGCCGGGGGCTTCGACTTCAAGCCACATTGCAAACACCCTCTTCCGTCTCACAATGGTTGGAGCGTTGTTTTTGGGGGCTGTTGCAGTCTTGCCTATCGTGGTTGGCGCATTTACCGGTATAAGCGCTGTTGCTATAGGAGGCACCGGACTTTTGATTGTTGTTTCCGTTGTGATTGATTTGATAAAGAAAATAGACACGCAGATTTCTGTGAGGGAATATTAAGAGCAGACTTTAAATAATAGGTTTTAGTTTTTGAAAATGAATCCGCAAACTTTTATATTTTTTGGTCCGTCCGGTTGTGGCAAGGGTACTCAAGCCAAGCTTCTTGTTGAACAGTTGAAAAAAAATGATTCGGAAAATGATGTGATTTACATCGAAACAGGCCAAAAATTCAGAGAATTCCAAAAAGGCACTTCTCTTACTTCTCAATACGTCAAAGAAATACTCGATCAGGGCGGACTAATACCGGAATTTATGCCCATATGGATTTGGACGCAGGTTTTTGTCGAGAATATCAAGACTGGCAGAGAGCACATGATACTCGATGGTCTTTCGCGAAGGGCGGACGAAGCACCGATTTTAAATTCAGCTATGCAGTTTTACAAAAGGGAGAATCCGTTTGTAATCTCGATCGAGCTTTCTGATGAAGTGGCGGCGGAGAGGTTGCGAAACAGAGGCAGGGCAGATGACAACAATCTAGACATCGCAGCGCGTCTCAAATGGTATAAAGACAACGTAGTTCCGGCCATCAATTATTTTAGAAACAATCCTTACTATAAATTTATCGCAGTCGACGGCAATAGACCGATCGAAGAAGTCCATAAAGAAATTTTAGAGAAGACCATCGTTGATTAAAATGGAAGTTAAAATATTTTTGGTAGTACAAGAATTTATAGATGATTTAGACGAAAGAACAAGCGCTAAAGTTTATAAGTGCATCAAACTATTGAAGGAATTTGGTAAAAAACTTGGTCCTCCATATTCAAAGAAAGTTGGAGATGATCTGTATGAACTAAGAGGTTTGGGGAAAATTAACGTGAGATTGCTGTATTGTTTTGAAAATAATTTTGCTTGGATTTTACATGGTTTTATAAAAAAGACCAACAAAATTCCTAAGAAAGAGTTGGTATTGGCTGAGAAGAGAAAACACAATTTGCGCTCTGATAACTAATTTGATATCATATAAAATATGAAAAATAAAATTAAAATATACAGAAAAAATGGATTAGAGTTTGTGGATTTTGACGACATGGAAAAACAAGCTTTGAAGAATAAAACTTTTAAGAAAGAATATGATGCGCTTGAATTCGAGTATCAGGTTATTCGTGCTTTGATAAGAAAAAGACTTAATAAAAACTTGTCCCAAAGAAGTCTAGCTAAAAAATCTGGTATGCATCAGTCAGCAATTGCTCGATTGGAGTCTGGAAAATCGAGCCCGACTCTTACTGTTGTTTCTCGACTTCTTTCAGAACTTGGCGCTAAAGTGAGCATCAAATAAAATTTATGAAAGTATATTTAGCTGGCTCGGTACCTAAAGGTGATAAGGAAGCAAAAGATTTTGTGGATTGGAGGAAAAATTATACAGAAGCGATTTCGAAAGTGGTTGATAATGTAGAGCTTTTTGATCCAAATGTGTTTTATGCTCTTGAGGGGGATTCAAAAGGGGTTGCTGGAGCTGATTGCTGGAATATACAACAGAGCGATATTGTAGTCATTAATGCTGAAGAAAAAATGGGTGCCGGTACTGCTATGGAAATGGTGGTGGCTAAATATTTTACTAAACCAGTGATTACGGTTTTACCAAAGGATACTCATCACCGAAAAACAAACTTGCACTTTGAAGGAAAACTTGTTGAAGATTGGATCCATCCTTTCATTGATACTTTTTCTGATGTTGTTATTGAAGATATAAAAAATTTTAGCGTAGCTCTAGATAAAGTCAAAGATATACAAACAAAGAATATCAGGATCATTGACGAGTCTATTGATTATGCTAAAAATTTGATGGGTAAAACATAAAATGGCCATCAAATACAAAAAAGAAGAAGAGATAGAGATAATGCGCGAGGGGGGTAAGATTCACGCGCAGATTTTGAAAGAGGTCGCCAAAAGAGTGAAGCCCGGAGTGAAGACCGGAGAGCTGAATGCCTATGCGGAGAGACTTATAGATGAAGCGGGTTGTACCGCGGCGTTTCTCGGCTACCAGCCATATGACGCCAAAAGACCCTACCCGGCTTCTCTTTGTGTTTCCATAAACGAAGAAATCGTGCACGGCATACCGAACGAAGGAAATAATGGGATGGGCAAAATTTTGTTTGAAGGCGACATCGTTTCGCTTGATTTGGGGCTCACTTACAAGGGCTTTATTACCGACGCAGCTGTTACCGTGCCGGTCGGCAAGATAAACGAAAAAGCTTCTGTCCTGATTTCTGCTACAAAAGAAGCTCTGGATAGGGGAGTTAAAGCTATGCGTCGCGGGGGGCATATAGGTGATATCGGGGACGCGATTATGCAAGTGGCAAAGAAGCATGGGTTTGGTATCATAGAGGGGCTTTCGGGGCATGGTGTGGGCTATAGCGTGCATGAGGAGCCGTATGTGCCGAACAAAGCCAAGAGAGGCGAAGGTCCCGAGCTTCGCGAGGGGCTCGTTATCGCGATAGAACCGATGTTTAGTTTGGGCAGTCGCGACATCAAGCGTCTTTCCGACGGCTACACTTTCATCACTCGCGACAAGTCCCCCTCTGCTCACTTTGAGCATACGGTGGCAGTCACCAAATCTGGAATTGAGGTGTTAACAAGATGATGTTGAAAGCAAAATAAGTTTTGATATATTGACCCACGTGCATGTCTCGTGTATTATGCTGGCTATGAAAAATAGTGCTACGATTTTGTTAAATACCACTGATTTAATTAAAGAAATAAAAATACCAACTTCTAAAAGTTGGGTTAAAGCCGCTGGTTCATTGAGACGTCACAAAAAAAGCTTGGAAGAACATGTGAAAAAAATCAGGAAAGAGTGGAGTAGTTCTCGACTGCAATGAATCTAGACTCGAATAAAAATATGAATCATCCAAAAGAAGAAAGAACCTTGGTCGTGATAAAACCAGACGGCATACAGAGAAGTCTCATCGGTGAGATTATAGGAAGATACGAAAGAGTCGGTTTGAAGATGATTGGTGTCAAGATGGTGGTGCCAACGGAGGATTTTGTGGAGAAACACTATACTCTTGATCCGGAATGGAGGAGGGTGACAGGAGAGAAGACCATTAAGGGTTATAAAGACAAAGGGCTTGAACCGCCTTTAAGCGACCCCTTTGAAATTACAGCCAAGATTTTGGCAAATCTAAAAAAATACATGACAAGCGGACCGGTGATCGCCATGGTCTTCCAAGGAGCTCATGCGGTAAAGATGGCGCGCAAAATCACCGGAGGCACGGAGCCTTTGGCGACTGATGTCGGAAGTATCAGGGGGGATTTGGTGATCGATTCTTACCAAATGTCCGACGCTGACAATCGAGCTATAAGAAATTTGATACACGCGTCCGGTTCTGTGGACGAGGCAAATATGGAAATAAAGCACTGGTTTAAGGACAACGAGCTTATAAACTACAGACTAATTTCCGAACAAATTCTTTACGATGTAAACTTGGATGGTTTGCTGGAATAGGAGTATAATATAAAGCAGGATCACTCGGATATTTTCTAAGTTGCAAATATTCAGGGAGGCTAACTTTTTTCGGCAAATATTGCCGGAATCGAGGCCACCCACCTAATTTTTTTCAATTAGGGAATTATTCTGGGTGGTCCTACACAGACTCCGTCTTTTTGGACGGATTTTGTGTTTCAGATTTGAATGATACAATAGGCAAATGAAAAAACCGCTTTTTTGGGAAATGTTTGGACTTCTGTTTTTGGTTGGTATTTTGAATTATTTTGCGTATACCTATCATCTGTATTGGCGAATCAAAGAGTTTGACAGCTTGCTTCACTTTTTGGGCGGAGCCACTTTGGCTGTATTTTTCTTGTGGCTTTACTTTTTTTCCGGCGCTTTCAGCCCGTTAAAAAGAGACCTTCCTTTCTTTTTGGTCATTGCGATTGTGGGATCGATGTTTGTGGCTATAACATGGGAGATATACGAACTCATTTTGGGTGAAGCTCGGTTTGCGGTTGACGAATATCATTTTGATACACTGATGGACTTGGCAATGGACACTCTCGGCATGATGGCCGCATGTTTCTATGGATATTTGAAAGAAATAAAACCCGGACTGCCCGTCGTTGATGCAAAAATCAGTGATTCTCAAACCAGCTAGTTATTAAATTATCATGTCTTTTAAATTAATTTTTTACGGCGGGGTCGGGTCAACGACCGGCGCAAATATTATGCTGAAGTTTGGAGAAAGCTCTCTTTTGGTAGATTGCGGTTTGTTTCAAGGTGGCAAAACGGCGGAAGAAAAAAACCTCGATCCGTTTTTGTATGACCCAAAAAGCGTCAAAAATTTGATTATTACCCATGCTCACATGGACCATATCGGCAGGGCTCCGCTTTTGGTCAAAAACGGTTTTAACGGAAGCATAATTTCAACCAAAGAGACAAAAGAACTTGCTCTGCCGATGCTCTTGGACGGGATGAAAGTGTTTAAGATGAGACATGGAGGCAAGGAGCTTTTCAATGAAGACGATATTCAAAAAACCATGTCTTTATGGAAAGGGTTTGGATATGGTGAAGATGTGGTGATAGAAAAAGGGTGCTCTCTAAAAATGATAGACGCCGGGCATATTTTGGGTTCGGCGATTTTAAATTTGGAATTAATCCCCCCAGCCCCCCTTTACATTAAAGGGGGGAAGAAAACGTCAGTAAAAATTGTTTTTACCGGAGATTTAGGCAACTCGCCCTCACCTTTATTGCCCGATACTGAAATACCAGAAGATGTCGATTTTATGATCATGGAGAGTGTTTACGGAGACAGAAATCATGAAAGCAAAACGGAAAGAAGGGAAAAACTAAAGTTTGTTCTATTGGACGGCATAAAAAGGGGCGGGACTATTGTTATTCCGGCTTTTTCGATAGAGAGAACACAGGTGTTGCTTTATGAGATCAATAACATGATCGAAGATGGGGAGATTCCGGCTACCCCGGTTTTTCTGGATTCACCTCTTGCCCTGAAAGCTACTCATATTTACAAAAAATACAAAAATGATTTTAAAGCTTCGGTAAAAAAAGAAATAAAAGAGGGGGATGATATTTTTGATTTTCCCGGACTTCGTATCATAGAGAAAGCAGAAGAGTCAAAGGAAATAGAAAAAACTGAAGGGCCGAAAATCATATTGGCTGGTTCTGGTATGTCGGAAGGGGGAAGAATTGTTAATCATGAATCAAGAATTTTGAGTCATGCTGAAAACACTCTAATGCTTGTAGGATATCAATCAGTCGGCACTTTGGGGAGAATGCTTCAAGATGGCGCAAAAGAAGTTGAAATCGATCATAAAAAAATAAAGGTACGAGCCAAGATTGAAAGCATCATGGGCTATTCTTCTCATAAAGATTCGGAGCATTTGTTGGAGTTTGTCGAGAAGGTGTCGGGAAATAACCCCCCCAACCCCCCTTACATTAAGGGGGGAGCCGAACCAGAATCAGTTGGCTTGAAAAAAGTTTTTGTAATCATGGGCGAGCCAAAATCATCTCTCTTTCTCGCCCAACGCATCCGCGACTATCTTGATATCGAAGCGATTTATCCTGAAGAAGGTAGGGAATATGAATTAAAATAAAATATTAACAGTTTTATTTACCATTATTGCGGGATTTTTCTGGACGATCGAAAAATACGATGTAAGCCATTATAGCGATAACTACTATTGTGAAGATATTTATTAACAGGTTAGACATATTATTTTTTTAAATTACCTCTAATTAAAATATAAATTACTATCACAAACAAACCCATTATTGTGTACGCTAGTTGGTAGTTCATATATTTTTATTTTTTAACAATAACAAACCTGTTCCGAACGATAATCCCGAAACTACTATTCCGTATATAAACTGGGAAATGCTAAATTGATCATTGCTTAAAAATAAAGGCAATACCGCCGCTCCAAATATAAGTTTTGATATATCGAGCAAATAAGCCGATAATCTCTCCATTTGTAGGTCCGATAATTTAACGTACCCCATCATTACCACCATTATACCATATTAAGTAAAATAAATAACAGAAAAACCCGCCGACCGATGCAACAGACGATGGGTGTTCCTGTCGTTGTTGCTGGTGGGCGGGTTGGTTTCAGATCAGGCTCATACCCATGCAGTAGTGGTACCCGAGCTCGTTTTGAACTTGCGAAGGTCCCACCCCTTTAATCTCAGTGATTGTTTCCAGTCCCTCGAATTTGTGAAAGCTGTGCCACCCCGAGATCTGTCCGATGCAACGGTATGTGAGCCAAATGGTATCGTCTCTTTTACCGCCTGAGTACGATTCGGGTCCGCGTCCTTTGTTAAAGATCCCGTTTTCGTATGTTGTTCTCAAAACTTCTTTCAAGAACGGGATCACACGCCCAGGGTATTCACCACCATAAGCCATCCACCAAACTGCGGCGCCACGGTAAAAAATGGTGGTAGTACCTGCCGATTTTTCTGAACTAGGTGTTGTGTGGTATTCATCCACGACCCTAAAGTCTCCCTCGGTGAACGTTATGATCTTGGTATTTCCGTCGTTGGAGGTACTCTTCACTGAGTTTTTGCATTCTCCAAAATATCCGTCTAGCATGGCCTTAAAAAAGACCTTCTTTGCATTTTCAAGTACCCACTGTGTGTCCATTCAAAAATCTCCTTCCAGCTAAGAAAATAGCATAAACCTGCTATCTAGGCAATTGTCTAATTTTTTTGGGGGGTTACCTCGCAAATTCGATAGTGCGGGACTCTCTGATTACTACCACTTTGATTTCACCTGGGTATTTGAGCTCGTTTTCGATACGGGTGGCTATGTCGCGAGCCATGTTTTTGGCTTCTACGTCACCAACTTCGGAGGGAGTGACGAAAACTCTAAGCTCTCGTCCGGCTTGCAGAGCATAAGCTTTTTCAATACCCGGAAGGGAGGTGGCGATGGCTTCGAGGTCGCCGAGTCTCTTTAGATAATTTTCTACACTGTCCCTCCTCGCGCCGGGTCTTGCTCCGGAAATTGCGTCTGCCGCCTGGACTATGTAAGACTCGAGTGTGGAGTAAGGGTATTCGCCATGATGAGCTTCCATAGCTCGGATTATTCTTTCGTCCGCGCCGAATTTTTGTAGGATCCGTCTGCCGATTTCGACGTGTGTGCCGGCGATCTCGTGATCAACCGCTTTGCCGATGTCGTGAAGAAGCGCTCCGGCCTTGGCAATGGCCACATTTGCGCCAATTTCTGTGGCTATCATCCCTGCTACGTGAGCCATTTCAATCGAGTGCTGTAGGACATTTTGGCCGTAAGAAGTGCGGAAATGGAGTCTGCCCAATATGCTTACGATCCTCGGATCAAGGTTGAAGACCCCGCATTCATAAACCGCGGCTTCGCCTTTTTCTTTCATTATTTTATTTATGTCTTGCTTGGCTTTCTCCACCATTTCTTCGATTTTTGCCGGCTGAATCCTGCCGTCTTGGATCAGGTTTTCCAGAGCCACTCTTGCAATTTGTCTGCGTACCGAGTCATAGGAAGATATTGTTATCAATCCGGGAGTGTCATCGACAATAATTTCAACGCCGGAAGCCCTCTCAAAAGCTTTTATGTTTCGGCCTTCTTTTCCGATTATTTTGCCTTTTATTTCGTCAGAAGGTATGGCGACCGTGGTCGAAAAAACTTCCGCCGATACAGAATTGGCGAGTCGCTGTATGGAGGTGGTGAGGATTTCTTTTGCCCGAGCCTCAAGTTTTTCCGCTCCGTAATTTTCCAGTTTTTGCATTCTGACCGCGATATCCTCTTCGGATTTCAATTCAACTTCTTTCAAGAGCTTTTCTTTGGCTTGCTCTTCTGTAAAGTTGGCGATTTTCTGAAGTTCTTCGGCCTTCTGTTTTTCCAGATTTTCCGCCTTCTCTTTTATGGCTTTTATTTCAAGGACTTTCTCCTTTACCTGCTCTATTTCTTTGTCTATATCGAGTTGTCTCTTATCCAAAAACTCCTCTTTTTTGATGAGGCGATCTTCGGTCTTTTTGATTTTTTCTTCTCTTTCTTTAAACTCCGCCCGAGATTCTTTGGTTGTTGTTTCGGCTTTAGCTTCTGCCTCTTCAACTATTCTTTTTGCTTCTTCTCTCGCATGAAGCTCCATCTGCTTGATGCGAAGCTCTACCGACCCTCTCTGGCCCAAGGAAATAATCCATCGCAGGAAGTATCCAAAGCCCACACCAACGAGAGCCGCTAGCCCCGCAAGCAGGACTGCTAATTTCAATGACATGTTGGTTGTAACTATTTAACATATTAACTTAAACAGTATACAACTTTGAGGCCCAATCTGCAAATTTGGAGAATTTTACAAAATTTTGTCTACGATGCCGTATTTTTTGGCTTCGTCTGCCGACATGAAGAAGTCGCGCTCGACATCTTGCTCGATTTTTGACAATGTCTGCCCCGTATTTTCGGCTAACATTTTATTTAATCGGTCTTTTGTTTTTAATATTTGTTTTGCGGTGATTGCTATGTCGGTCGCTTGTCCGCCGAGTCCGTCCATGTGGGGCTGATGGATCATGACCTCTGCGTTTGGCAAGATAAATCTCTTGCCCTTTGTTCCCGCAGAAAGGATAATCGAACCCATAGATGCGGCCATGCCTACGCATATAGTCTGAATATCCGGCTTAAGGTAATTCATGGTGTCCAAAATGGCCATTCCGGAATGAATGTGACCGCCTGGGCTGTTTACATAAAGCTGAATGTCTTTTTTGGGGTCTTCCGCTTGGAGGAAAAGGAGCTGGGCCACTATCAGGTTTGCCATATTGTCTTCGACTGGGCCACTTAGAAATATTATCCTTTCTTTCAAAAGACGAGAATAAATATCATAGGCTCGCTCGCCTTGGTGGGTTTTTTCGATCACTGTGGGCACTAGTATTGAATTTTTGATTTCATTTTTCATGGCCTAAATGTTAGCATGTTTTTATGCGATTGCATAGGTTTTTTATAGATAGGCCGATCGAAGTTGGAAGTTTCAAAATTTCTGACCAGAGACTTCTTCACCAATGGAAAAATGTCTTTCGGTATGGAGAGGGGAGCGAAGTCATCCTTTTTGATGGTAGCGGTTTTGAATACAAAGTCAGGTTAGAAAAATTAGAAAATAAAGAAGCCGAAGTTAATATAATTTCAAAAAAAGAGGGAATTGTATCGAAAAACAAAATAACTCTTTATCAATCCATCATCAAAAAAGACAAAATGGAGTGGGTGGCGGAAAAGGCGACGGAGCTTGGGGTCTCAAAAATCGTGCCGATAGTTTCCGAAAGAAGCGAAAAAAAGGATTTAAACTTAGACAGGATTCGCAAAATAGTCATAGAAGCGAGTGAGCAGTGCGGGCGGGCGGATGTGCCGGAAGTGGAGCAAATAATGAATTTTGAATCAGGAATTATGAATTATGTGGGGCAAGGGATAGCTTTTGATTCTTCTGGTTCTGTTTTCCATAATTCATACTTCATAAATCATAATTCGCTTTCCTTTTTTGTCGGTCCAGAAGGTGGCTGGTCGGAAAGCGAAATTGAACTATTTAAATCCAACAACGTCAAAATATTTTCTTTGGGCAGTTTGACTTTGAGAGCCGAGACTGCGGCTATTACTGCTCTAGCAATTTCAAAACCTCCTGATTGAGAAGGACGGAGGAGACGTAAATGCGGGCGCTCTGTTCGTTGGCGTCTTTGTAATGCTCTTTGATATGCTTTATTTCCTGTTCCAAAATTTCCTTGTTTGGTTCAAGCTTTTCGGCCTCTGCGATTTTGTTGAAGATAAGTTGGATTTTGGCTTTCTTTTCTGAAGAATCTCGCAAATCTTTTTTCAAATCATCTTCTGTTTTTTTGGTGTGAGTTAGGTAGTCTTCCCATTTCCCGCCGATGCGAGCAATGTCATCTTTCATTTGGGCAAGCGACTTGCTTATTTCGCTCTCTATCAAAACATCGGGGACTTCGAGCTCGGTTGATTTAACGAGCTCTTCCATAATGTTTGCTCGTCTTTTTTCCGCTTCCCTGTGTTTTTTGTCTTCAATTATATTTTGCTTAACTTTTTCCTTAAGCTCATCCAAGTTTTTGAAATTACCGGCAGATTTTGCAAGCTCGTCGTTGAGTGGTGGCAAATTTTCTTCTTTCTCTAGTTCAATCCCGGAATGATCGTGACTCTTATCTTCAGGATTATTTTTATGATAATCCAAATGCGCTTTATTCTTTCTTATCTGCAAAAGCACCTCATTAATTTCCCTATCTTCTGCTTTTGGCTCTTCCCTAGAAGCTAACTGCTTGTTACTAGTTGCTATTTTCTTGTAATCCGGCAATTCAAAAACAGGCAAGACCGCAAAGCTCGCTTTAAATTCTACCGGATTTCCAAGCGCAAGTTTGGTGATGGAAATTTTTGGGCTTCCCAAAATATCAAATTTTTCCTGCCCTACAATTTTTGGAAAATGTTCCTTTAATAAAATATCTGCCGCTTCTTCAAGGATTCTTCCTTCGCCGGCTCTTTCGATCACCACATTTTCAGGCACATGGCCTTTTCTAAATCCATCAACCTCAATCGCGGCGCTAAAGCCCGCGATGGCTTTTTTTCTTGCTCCATCCAGCAAATCAGCCGGCAAGGAAACCTCAATTTCCACCCCCGACTTTGGCAATTTATTTATTTTTATATCGTATTTCACGAGCAAGAGTCTAACACAAAAATTTATTTTAGTAAATTTATCTCCTGTTATGAAATTTTTTGTGGATGTCGCGGAGGTGGCGGTCG
>Ga0209542_10006326_pt1 | contig 23074 bp, 23 predicted proteins | sample RifCSPhighO2_01_FD_184028 | JGI IMG/M metagenome (GOLD analysis project Ga0209542, IMG submission 184028) | Soil microbial communities from Rifle, Colorado - Rifle CSP2_plank highO2_0.1 (SPAdes) (version 2) | ecosystem: Environmental > Terrestrial > Deep subsurface > Rock core/Sediment ... | reverse complement strand
GTACCGATTGAAAATGGTCTTATTGTTGCTCAACAACATGCTCGGTGCGGGTGGCATTCGTTAGATCGCGGGCTTTACCAGCATATTAGTCGTGCGCCAAAAGCAGGGAATATTATCGGTGAAGATCCTCTTTCTTCAACCCTTCTTGTTGACGACAAAAATGATCATGATTTTATGGCATACGTATCCCACAAACGAAAAAACCTAAACGACAGCGGGCGACCAAAGGAGCTCCGCTTACAGCGAGCTCTTGAGGCGCCAGTCAATGTTGGCAGAAGACTTGTGGAGCATCTTATAAGAGTTGGTGAGTTATCGCCAGGTATTATCCTAAACGACAGAAAACAAACAGTATTAAGATGCTTACAAGACTCCGGGATACTTCCCCGCAATTCTCTTGAGTCGTTCAATATTCTTCTTGAATTGGACATTCTTTATGATGAAACCCTTCGAAGAGCGCTTCGGGGGGGTTGCGTTGATTATGCCCAGGTTTTTTATGAACTATGTGATGAGGCGCCATCTTTGGCAGTGGAGTTTGTTAATGGCATTGCCCAAGGCTTTTGTGAAAATATCGAAGGGAGAGTTTGGAGCTTACCACAAACAAAAAGATAATTAGCTAAGAGTCAGGCTCTTTTTAGCCGTAGGCTATTAAACAACACCGAAACCGAGGAAAATGCCATGGCAGCAGCAGCTAAAGCAGGGGAGAGGAGATGGGAAGTTATTGGGTATAGAATCCCGGCTGCAATTGGAATGCCAACAATATTATAGCCAAATGCCCAAAACAAGTTTTGCTTTATAACCGAGAATGTTTTTTTGGAAAGTTTTATTGCTTCAACTACTTTCTCAAGGTTTCCTTTGACCAAAACCATATCACCCGATTCAATTGCAATGTCAGTTCCTGTTCCCATCGCAATGCCAACGTCGGATGCTGCAAGCGCCGGGGCGTCATTAATACCGTCTCCCACCATTCCGACTAAGCCATGTGTTTTAGTTTTCAGGTCATTAATGATTGATGCCTTCTCAGTCGGCAAAACTTCAGCATGCACATTATTAATGCCTACCTGAGAAGCCACATATTGAGCTGTTTTTTGATTATCGCCGGTTATTAATACCGACTCAACATTCATCCTGCGCAGTTTTTCAATATTGTCCTTTGCATTGCTCTTAAGCTCATCTGTTATGGCAACAACTGCAACCAATTGGCTGTTGATGCTAACACCGATGATTGTTTTTGCCTGGTCCAATAGCATATTAATTTGGGTCTGAAGTTTATCTGAAATATTGGTGTTCTCACTTTTCAAAAACTTAATACTTCCTATTAAAACACTCTTTTCTTCAACTTGCGCCTCAACGCCTTTCCCTTCAATAATTCTAAAATTATTAACATCAACCTTATTTTGCCCATCTTTTAGTAAACTTTTCGTGTATTCAACAACAGCAGCAGCCAGCGGGTGCTCTGACTTTGACTCAACGCTCAATGTGATATTGGCAATATCATCTCTTTTAGACTCCTCATCAACAACAAAATCAGAAACTGTTGGCGCACCAATTGTTAAAGTCCCGGTTTTATCGTAGGCGATTACACTAATTTTGTGTGCTTTTTCAAGTGAGGCAGCATTTTTTATTAAAATGCCCTTGCTCGCGCCCCGCCCTGTTGCAACCACAATCGCAGCCGGCGTAGCAAGCCCCAGAGCGCACGGGCAGGCAATAATCAAAACCGTTGTTGCAATAAATACCGATAACTGAAGGGGGTTAATATTTTGAGGAACTAATCCTAAAACAGGTGCATAAAACATCCAGAAAACAAACATCAATGCAGCAATATAAATAACTATCGGCACAAAAATTGAGGAGATTTTATCAGCCAGTTTTTGAACCGGAGCCTGGGTTGCCTGAGCAAGTCGCACCGCCTCAACAATTTGTGAAAGCAACGTCTCAGCCCCAATTTTATTAACGCGATAATGAATAAATCCTGATTTATTAATCGTCCCGCCAATGACTGGGTCGTCCACACCCTTATCTGCCGGAATCGGCTCACCGGTAAGCATTGATTCATCAATACTTGTTGACCCGTCAACGATTACCCCATCAATTGGAATTTTTTCACCGGGCCTGACTGCGACAATATCACTAATTTTAACTTCATTTATTGGCACTTTGATCTCAACCCCGTTTTTTACTATTGTTGCCTCGCGGGACGCAAGATGAAGAAGCTTCTTAACCGCTTCACTTGCCTGATTCTTGGCTCTATTTTCAATATATCTTCCAACAAGAATAAAAAATAGTATAAATACTCCAGCTTCATAGAAAACCTCCGTCTTCTCCCCCAAGCTTTTAAATAACTGTGGATAAAATGTGACAACTGATGAGAAAAACCAGGCCGTAAACGTACCAAGCGCAATTAATGTGTCCATGTTAAACGCCGGCAGTCTCAAAGCTGTTACCGCACTTTTATAAATTGACCTTCCGGCAATAAATGTGGTTGGTGTAGCGATCAAAAACTGGATAAGATAGAAAAGTGAGATTTCGATGTTAAGAACATCAACATGAAGATCTCCAAAAAAATCCATAGGGGAGGGGAGTCCAATTTTACGCCCCATAAACATCCAAATCATAAAAATCAGGAAGGGTAAGGATCCAAGACCTGAAAGTAAGACGGCCTTTTTAAGGTTTTTTAGTTCAGTTGCCTTAAGTTTCTCAAGATGACTGGAATGGTTTTGAGCGGAGGGAGATTGAAGCTCAACATGATTTTCTGTCTCAACAAGCTGATAGGCCCCGGCGCGCCCTGTCGCACCCTTCAAATCATCAAATGATACTTTTGACTCATCATAGTCAATAGCCATCATTCCGGTTGCAAAGTTAACGTCAACTGACGTGATCCCGGTTAACTTTTTGATAGAGCGCTCAATCAGACTTTTGCATGAGGCGCAGTGGATCCCCACAATAGGGTAGAGGGCTTTCATACCAGAAGTGTGTAGTGGCCGGCACCGTCAACGACCTCTTTAATTTTGTCAATTTGAGGAATCATTTCAATTGGCACTACCAATTCTTTTGTTGAGTTGTCAACAGTAACATTTTCAAGTTTGGCGTCCTCTAAAGCAAAGCCGATAACAACAGCACACGACTCACAATCCATCCCATCAATTTTATATCTTTTCGTATTCATATAACATCAATTGTGCCAGACACCATCCCCATTGAGCAGGAGAATGCATACCGTCCCGGAGTTGGGGCAGTAAATTCAATAATGTTTGCTCCCCGTTTCAGCTGGTATAAACCGTTGAAAATACCATTTGATATCAGCGTACTAGTACATCCTGAAGTGCCAGTATCATTAATCATCCATTTTGTCTTTAATCCCGATTTAATTACAAATGAGCTTGGAGAGTATGATATTGGCCCAGCTTCCATTGACATAATTTGTACTCCATTCTGTATGGGAACAAGCCTTGCGTCTGGTTTTATGTCTTGAGCTCTAAGTTGTGTTGCAAGAGACGAAATGCTTGGCGCCCCAAGTACATTAAGCTGAGAATTTATAGTGTATAAGGCAAATATAACAACCAAAGCGCCGGCAGCAATTGAAAATCTTTTTCCAAATTTTACGCTAGATCCCAACGACAAAGAAGTATAGGAAATTACTGATAGCACCGGAAGTGTCCCAAGAGCAAATGCCCCCATAATCAGTGCTCCTTGGGTAAAGCTTGATGAAGCGAGTGCTGCCGACTGGGCAATTAGTGTAAACCCACAAGGCAAAAAAAACGTCAATCCGCCAAGAACTGCCGGCATAAATTTGTTTGCGAAACTGTTTTCACGTGTTATAAACCGGGTAAATGATTTAGGAATCGGCAATGCCACGCTTTGTATGCCCTTTATTCCAATCATCTGGAGTCCAAGCAATATCATTGCTGATGATATGATAATTAGTAAAAATGCTGTTTTATATAAAGACAGTCCAAGAGACGCGCCCACTATTCCCAAGATTCCGCCGAAAATAGCATAGGAGACAGCTCGTGTAACGTTAAAAGCAACATAAGGATATGCACGACTTAGCATATCGGTTGAAGCGCTGTATTGTTTATTCCAAGTTTTACCAGCTGAGAGCAACATTCCGCCAACTAAGGCAGCGCATGAGGAAGTGCCGGCCACAACCCCGAATAAAAAGAAAGCGGGGATTGATGATTTGGCATCAACTATAACACGAGACGCTATTCCGGCTTTTTCAAGCAATAAAAATAAAAAAATGAAAACAGCAACAGTACCGAGGGCAATCATGTAGTCTCTTGTTGTGGGATCGGAATTATCGACTATCTCATCGTATGAGAGTTTATATCCAAACGTTGTAAGTTCTTGGTTAATTTTGTCAAGGTTGGGCTTGTCGCCATGAAATGTAATGCATACTTGCCCGGTTTTATGATTTGATTTAGCCCACCTGATATTATCAATGGCATTTAGCTTTTTCTCAATTAAGATTTCACATGACGGGCAATGCATGCCATGAGCGTTGATGTTGCATTGTTGGACTTTTTTTGTTTTACTCATTACTTCAGTTCATAAATTTGTAACAGTTCGGTAATACTTTTATCTTTCTCTCCATTTTGTATCTGTTCTGCGACACAACACTCAAGATGCTCTTTCATTATTGTCATATCCAGACGCTTTAGAGCCTTTTGAACTGCCAGAGATTGGTGAATAACGTCAACGCAATATTTGTCATCAAGAATCATTTTTTCAATAGCTTTTAAATGCCCCTGTATTATCCTGATTCGGTGTAAAGAGTCATCTTTATGTGATTTACTTGTTTTCATATCTTATCCCCCCAGGGGGGATATTAGATATATTAGAGCGGGTGTATTAATTTGTCAAGTGGTAAATAACAATTATCCCTTGACAAATTATTGTTAGTGCTTTAAGATGACGGTGTACAATCGTTCACTGGGGGACGACGCATAAAACAAAAAAAATATTATGATGAAAATTGATTCTGCGCTACAGAAAATTAGGAAATTTTTTAGACTTAACCGACGATTGCCATCATATCAAGAAATTGCTAACATTATGGGATTTGCTTCCAAAAATGCTGCTTTTAAGCTTGTAAGTAAACTTATTAAAGCTGAATTTCTAGAAAAGGATGAGGGAGGACACTTGATCCCAAAATATTTATTTTCTTTATCTCCAGCAACAGCTGTTGTGAGGGCAGGCTTTCCGGCTCCAATGTTTGATCTTCGATCTGACGTTACAACACTTGACGAATATCTTATCAAGCGCCCCGAAGCAACATTTATTTTAAAAGTTGCCGGTGACTCAATGACAGATGCCGGAATTTTTGAGGGAGATTTAGTTTTGGTAGAGAGGGGTAATAACCCAAAAATCGGCGATATTGTCGTTGCTGCAATTGACGGGGAGTGGACAATGAAATATTTTGATAAAGAGAAGGGCCAGCCAGTGCTAGTGCCAGCAAATAAAAATTATTCAAAAATATATCCCGAGGAGAGTTTGGAGTTAGCAGGCATTGTTGTATCAGTTATCAGAAAATATAATTAAACACACTAGTAATAATTACCAAGTACTTAGTAAGTGCAAAAATACATGAAACACCTAATACAATCAATCACAAATACTTATAGGACCTTCAGGCTGCTTAGTAATCCAAGAGTAGGGGAGATGTTGAGCGCTGAACTTCAAAAACAAATTACTAAGTCCCAAGTTGAAAAGATAGGGGAGAAAACTTTTCATCATCGATATTTCTTCATTCAAGTGGTTGATTGAGTTGAATCTCACAAACAGACTGCTATAATAGCCTAAATATGGTGGAATCAAAAAAATTGCCCACGTTGGATCAACTTAACAGGATTATGTCGCACGATGGCCGACGTCCGGGACAAAATATTGTATTTGCAAAAGAAGAGCCTACTGGCTTTCACACTCCCTCAGCACGTAAAAAATATAGCGCTTTAGGGATCATTTTGACTGCAAATGGGGCGAGTTTTGATTTACTGAAAGGTTTGTCACTCCATCAGGGATTGCGCCTTTCGGCAATGGTAACCGGATATCCGGTAACAGATTTCTCTCTGCTTCATTATCTTAACTATTACACCGGTGAAAAATCCCCGCTTACACTTGTTAGGGCTATGAGTCACCCCGAGAAAGTAATTGGTGATGGATATTACCTAATGTTGGGGCTGGAGATGGTCTATGCCGGTTATGACGAGGCCGACTGGGAGCGTGTCACTGCAAAGTGCGCAGGGTTGTTTACTCATTATTCTCAAAGGAAAGTACGTTCATTAACAGGAGAAATTGAAACCAGAGCCAGATGGGTTGATCGCCAGGGAACCTTTGCAGCCCAAGTGGTAGGACAACAAATGGCAGCAAGTTATTTATATCATGCAACCGATGGCCGTGTTGATCGTAATATAGAAACCTTAAGCCAATATGCAGCCAATGAATTGCAGCTTTTGGCAGCCAAAAATTACCCTCCCCAGTTATTGAGTGTTCTTTTGAGTGATGAGGCCGACATTAGCGTTATTACTGCTGCTGCTGAAATTTTTAAATCTGAAAAATCGTTGGATGAACCCCGTTTGCGCCGATTTGCTTTTTTGTTAAGGAATACGCGTTTGGCTCCTGATCGAGTAGCTGAATATTTAGGAATTGATCAGGACAAAGTTAGTGACGCTATTGATAAGCTTTTAGGTATTTGGTTGTAGTCTCATAGATTATTCAAACTCGATCTGTTGTATAATATTTAAGTTGCGGGTGTAGTTTACTGGTAAAATGCCCCGCCATGGCGGGGAGTAGACGGTTCGATTATAATGATGTTCACAGTTTATATTTTACAAAACAGTAAAAGTAAACGATATTACATTGGATCTACTAATAATTTAGACCGAAGAATAAGAGAGCATAACAGAGGACAGACAAGATCAACAAGAGTGATAGGAATATGGAGATTGATATATCAAGAGACATTCATAACGAATCTTGAGGCTAAGAAGAGAGAAAGAGTTATAAAATCATACAAAGGGGGGAATGCCTTTAAAAAATTAGTGCGGGATTAGTTAAACGGCCTAATGCCACCCTTCCAAGGTGGAGACACGGGTTCGACTCCCGTATCCCGCTCAAAACGAGTTGGCAAATCTCAGGAAAGAAAAGAGTAAACCTCAAAATAGATATGTTTAATCACGCACCTCACGACTATAAATGTCCAATTTGCCTTGCGGTTGACGGCATTGAAAGTAAGGACACCATGATGAAGCAGGATGATATCTTGTATCGTGATAACTTGGTGATGGCAGTAGTTAATTCAAAATTTATCACAGGTAACGAAGGGCATGTTATTGTCGTCCCGAAAAAACATTATGAAAATTTTTATGACTTACCAGATGAGGTAGGGGAGAAGATAATAAAAATCGCAAAGAGGGTTGCTATTGCAATGAAGGAAATTAGAGGATGTGATGGGATTATGATTCAGCAAAATAATGAGCCGGCAAGCGGCCAGCATGCTCTCCACTACCACATGCATATCTTCCCGCGGTTCAATAACGATAATATTTGGTTAAAAATGAAAGACGCATATGTTGCCAACCCATCAGAACGTCACAAATATTCCGATCCTCTTAAACAGTATTTTAGAAAAATTAAAGGGTAAAACCACACAGGTTATTTAGAATCCTCGACAATTCTTATTTCTTTCTCAAAACTTTTGGGAAAATTTTTGTAGACTCCCAATCTATAGGGCTTCGCTGGATTTGTTACAAATTTTTGTTTTAGTGCATACTCAGGATAGTAATCTAATTATTGATCTGCCTTCCAGGGTGTGGTTATTTGGAAATAGTTTCCGTCAACATCAGCAAATGTAGCTATCCACATCTCCGGCTCCTCACCCGGATGATAAGGCTCTGCAATAACTTCTACGCCCAGTTCCTTTATGCGGTTAAATTCTTCTTGCACATTGTCAGTGTCAAGATTAAAAATGATTCGATCAGGATTTGAATTTTTACCATGCACTTTGTCATGTGGACCAATTGCGATTGAGCCGGATCCTATCTGATATCCAGTCCAATCACCTTGAGCCCATTCCGGCTGTTTTTGAAGGATCTTGCCATAGAAATCTGACAGTGCCTTTGCATTTTCTGAAAATAGTAGTAAAGAGCTTAAATTTAGCATATATTTCACCTCCTTCTATTATTCGATAACATATAGATCTGGTCATGGTAGCATATTAAATGTTAGAATTGTGTAAGAATCTTCAAAATAAACGGGGTATTACTTTTGATCAAGAAATTTTTGTTTAAATGAGTTAATTGAATGATTTGATGAAACGGGGAATATCTTTCTCAGGATCATTAATTTTTACAGATCTTTTTAATATAAATTCTTTTCTTTTTCTTGCCTCCTCCATATCTTTTTTCCGACTGCTTAATTTTACTTGACTTACGTGGCCCCGTCTGTCCATTGGGACAAAACAGACGTAGTCATCATCCCACACACCAAAATCCATATCCAAAAAATTCCCCACCAGATCAGACATTTTGCATAAATAAAGCTTGATTCCTGCTTCAAAATCAAGTTTTATCTGATTTTTCATCTCCGGTCTCTCCAACTCCGATGGCTTGCTAACAATGAAAACTCTCGTAAAATGTTTAACCCGATTAGCAGCTTTACGAGCTTCCTGCATATATTTTGATTGTGCGTCCCAAAAAGTTGTACCAGTAAAGAATGTAGCAAAGCCTTCTTTCCTCAAATTCCTGAAGTGGAAGATTCCTTCATACTGCACTTCGTCCGGATCAAGATAAATCATTTCCTCAGTTTTACCCGTAGTGTATGGAACGGCAAAAAGCTCCCGACGATGTTCTAGAAATCTTTGATAAAGTGTTAAGTCAATTCTGGACTTACAAAGTTCTAAAACAAGCGGAAATTCATTCAAATTTACTTCGCTATTCATATGAGCAGCTTGTCTGACTGTGATAGTTGAACTTCCGAGTTTGCCAGCAAATTCAACTGATCTTTGGTTAGGTGCGTAGGGATCATTATCGGAAATTAAGACATAAGATGTTGGTATGAGTTTTTTTAGTTTTTCAAAATTAAAGTCAGTTTTATAAAAACTACTGTTTACAACGTCAAACTGCCATTCTGTGTTTAACTTTTCTAAAAATGGAGAAATAAAAATCGCACTATCCAGTTTAAGGTTATATTTTTCTACAGCGTGAAGAATAAATAGCGGACCTAAAGAGTGACCAACAAAACAAAATATTTTAGCTTCTTTAATTTCTGGGAGATATTGCTCAAAAGCAGAGTACCAATTATCAAGAGTCTGTTTATATTTTTTTGGTTTATCTTTTTCAATACTTTCCCATTTATCAACAGGAAACTCAGGAATAATAACTTTCTGTCCTAGACTTGTTAGGCGTTCCTTTAAATCGGGAAACCAGTTTCCCTCAGGAGAACCAAATGCCCCGTGAAAAATCATATATAACATGCTAAATTGTAACATATGTAGGGTTAAAGCCCTTAACACTCCCGAAGTATAGGTATATATTCACTCAGGGAGTGTTAGGGTTGGTGATAATCCTCAGATTGAGGCAAGTGTAACAAGCGCCCCGAGTAGAAATAACACCATAAGCAAATATCCTGCAATATGAAGTGGTCCCATTGAAAACTCGGCATGACGGCGCCCAAATACACGAGCATTCCAATACGTTACCACCAAAATAATACTGTTTATCCCAATTACAATTCCTCCAATAGTTTTCACTACTTCAATAAAACTTCTGATACCTGATAAAAACATCAAAAGGGGAATGCAAATCACTATCATCCAAGAAAGCAGTTTTGACTTACCGTAATCATATTGAAACATTAGTCTTACGCCATATCCGATAGTTATAAAACATGTCCCCATGGTGAACGCTGCCAGAGCGTTCCCAATAAGTCCTAAAATTGGTCCTAAATGAATCCCCAGTCCAATTGTTGCGACTTGCGTCGTTGCGACTCCAGTTACCCCAAGAGTTAAAAAAGTAAAAACAACGTAGATTGTAAAAATTACTGCTCCAGCTGTTAAAATAACCTTTTTTAAGATTTTTTCTTGGCCAATAAGTTCTTTTCGAGCTTCCAAAACTCCCAAAGTTCCATGAAATGCGAATAACAAAACACCATATGGGATAATCCAATTTTGTATATTTATTGTGTTGAGATTATGGATTCGCACGAATTCAAAAGCATGACTCCCAAGCAAAATTAAAATCCCAATAACACACAAAACCATAAAAACGACAAGCTTTTTTATTATATTGACGCCAAGCAAAATTGCAACAGCGCCAAATGCAACAAATATCAGACTCCACAAAAAAGATTCCCCTCCAAATATTCCGGATAACACTTGGCCCTCACCGATAATATAAGCCAAAAGCGCCCCAAAGCTTGCCAGAATTGAATTAATAAACGCAATGTTTTTTATTGCCCCGCCCATATAGATTCCTGCAAATCCGGGAAGTTGATGAAGTTTATCTGTTTTCAATGAAACCTCAGCCATCATTAAATTTAGCAGTGTTGATGCAACAGCAAGAGATATCATTAGAATAAGCCCCGGAGCAAATCCGACTTTTGCAATAGAGTAGGGGATAGCAAGAATTCCCGCTCCTACTGTTGAGCCAACTATTGTTGCCACAGCTTCCCAAAATGAAATTTTTTTCATCTTATTAAAGATTATTGATTCCCTGAGTGAAACTTTTTATGGACTTCTTTTAATCTTACATTAGTTACATGGGTATAAATCTGAGTAGTGGCAATATTTTTGTGTCCCAACATCTCCTGAACCGACCGAATATCAGCGCCAGCAGTGAGTAGATCTGTTGCAAAGCTGTGCCTTAAGGTGTGAACGCTAATGCGTTTAGTAATTCCTGCTACTTTTCTATATTTTTCAATCATTCGTTCAATCGAGCGGGCAGACAGACGAAAGTTCTTATCATCAAGACTGTCTGGCTTGGGCCCAGAGTACCTGATGAATAGTGGTTTGTACGGATCCTTCCTTGTTTCAAAATATCGTCTTAACCATTCTTTAGCTCCATCTGTTAAAAATACCACGCGGGCTTTTCCACCCTTTCCAATAACACTAAATTCGCCTGAGTCGAAATTAACTTGGTCTCGATTTAGGGAAACCGCCTCAGAAAGGCGTAAACCTGTTGAGAAAATTGTTTCCATAATAGCTCGATCTCGAAGACCGATTGGAGTTGATGTTTCAACTGCATCAAACAATCGTTGCATTTCGGCAGGCTCTAAGAATTTTATTTGCCTATCAGTTACTTTTCCTAAATCAATTTGCTCGGGAGATAACGTTTTATTACCTTTTTTTATGAGAAATCGAAAGAAAGAACGAAGTGCTACCAGAAAATAGTTTTGGGTTTGGCGTTTTTTTCACCTTTGTATTGATTAAAGTAATCACGGGAAAGATAGAGTCTAAAGTCACGAACAGTATTTTCGTCTATATTTTGAACTTCATATTCTGAAGGAGATTTTTGATATTTTTTCTCAACCCAGTCCTGAAAAAAATGCATATAATACGCATACATTCTTACTGTTTTTTGAGAGAGATTACGATCAAGTTCACAGTATTCTAAAAATCTAGCAATCGCTTCTTTGAGGTTCATATTAACATTAAACGACATTTACAATTTTTTTTCAAGTCAAAAGAAGCTATAATGGCGTTTATGAGAAACATAAGCAGTATTTTAAGGATTGCCAAGCCACTGTATCACTTGATGATCGCACTGGTGATTCTTATTCTTATTAACGCAGCTTTGGCGCTCGTTGCCCCAATCCTTTCAAAATTCATCGTTGATGATATTGTTGCCCAAATTCAGCACAGTTCAGGAAATGTGCAAAGATTAGGTTTTTTTATTGGACTTGCATTTGTTATTAATCTGTTGAGTATCACTATCACTGCTTTTTCTGAACGCCTTGGTGACCACTTTGCAGGAAGGCTCAGAAAATTTTTAACTGAGAAGTTTTACCACAAGGTACTTACTCTCCCTCAAAGTTATTTTGATGGTGAACTGTCAGGAAAAATCGTTAATCAACTTACGCGAGGAATTCTTTCAATTAATAACTTCATGAACACGGCAACTAATTTCATTGTGCCGACTTTTTTACAAAGTATTTTTACTATTGGTGTTATGTGGATTTTTAGTCCCTCAATTGCCATATTTACAGCCATTTTATTCCCCATTTATTTGACAATTAGTTTTTACTCAAGTGTCAGGTGGGGGAGAGAAGAGGTTAAAAAAAATACTATAGAAGATTCACTTAGGGGTAGAATCCAAGAGTCAATAGGAAATATAAAATTAGTTAAAGCATATACCTCAGAAAGGGAAGAATATACGTTTGTTGAGAAGGGATTATCAGACTCAAATACAATCTATGCTCGACAGAGCAGAATATTTCATATTTTAGATTTCTTCCGTAACCTAAGCCTAAATATTATTTTGCTCCTTATTAATATCGTTGTTTTTTCCCAGACATTTAGAGGAAATCTCACTATCGGGGAGATGGTGTTGATTTTACAATTAGTAGATCAAGCACGACGACCACTATTTGCAATGTCATTTATCTTAACTCAAATTCAATATGCAGAGGCAGGTTCCAAAGAATTTTTTGAAATTATTAATCTTCCGTCTAGTGAATTTTTTGATACAGCACAAAAGAGAGTCGTTTTTGTTAATGATCCTTCAGTCTCATTTGAGCATGTATCATTTCAATATGACACTTCACGTGAGGTGTTGTCTGATGTGACGTTTTCGATTAAACCACGTCAAACTGTGGCGCTCGTCGGACATTCTGGTGCAGGGAAGAGCACAATTGTAAACTTGATATGCAAATTCTATGATCCTACAGGTGGAATAATCACACTTAACAATCATATGTACAAAGATATTTCGCATGACTTTGTCAGACGACATGTGGGACTCGTATTTCAAGAAAATGAACTATTCTCGTCAACAATTCGAAAGAACGTGGCCTACGGCACGAAGGCCTCAACCAAACAAATTATTGATGCTCTTAAGAGAGCTAATGCATATGGTTTTGTAAAACGACTTCTTAAAGGGCTTGATTCTAAAATAGGGGAGAGGGGAGTGAGACTATCGGGCGGACAGAAGCAACGAATTCAGATTGCACGAGCAATTTTAAGAGATGCTCCAATTTTAATACTTGATGAGGCAACGTCAAGTCTGGATTCAAGATCTGAAGTTGAAGTCCAAAAAGGACTGGAAAATTTGATGAAAGGGAGACTCGTTGTTGTTATCGCACACCGTTTCTCAACCATTCAAAACGTTGATCAGATATTAGTACTTGACGATGGCAAGATAGTTGATAAGGGAAATCCAAAAGATTTGGCAGAAAGAAAAGGAATTTATCGAGATCTATTACGGTATCAAGTTGAGGGAAATAGGAAGTTACTTGAAAAGTACGAGATTTATTAACTAAATAATGATTCCAGTTTTACCAACTGTTCTTTTCTAAGTTTTAGATCCGGATGAGCATCAATATAAACTCTTGCTTTATCAAGAAATTCTTTTGCTTTTACTCTATCTCTTTCTCTTAGAGCATTTGCGATTCTTAAATATCCTCCGGAGATCCAGACCTGATGGTTGTATTCTAAATCATCTCCAACTTCAAGAAGTTTGTTCAAATCTGCCTCAGCTCGATCAATAGCCTGTATATCTCCAGCCTTATAGGCACAAACTTCCATATGATTTTTAATATTCTCGATATTAGCTTCATCTCCACTAAGATTGTTCAAACTTTCTTTATACAATTTTGAAGCCTCATCTAGCTCACTCAAGTCTTCTAAAGTTTTAGCAAGATGGAAAAGTGTTATACCCAAAGTTTTTTTATCACCCGATTGGCGAGCAAGTTCAACTCCAGCTTCAACTGTAAACTTAGCAGACACTTGCCAACCTTTAAAACCTAATTGTTGATAGAGATGATTTAATGTTAAGTAACGCATTGCATGTGCCTCAGCAAAAGAAGAATCATCATTGTCGTTAGCATAGGCAATCATTGCGCTGTCAATAAGCTTTAGTGCCTCTTCAAAATTTCCTGATTCTTGTGCATCAAGAGCCTGTTTATGAAGCTGCCGGCCACGTGATAAATCCATATTGTTATTATAACAAATCTTCTTTGATAAAATGAATTGATGGAGTTTAAAAGACACACATTAAAAGACGATGGTAAAACTTTTACTTACTGGACTTTAGGAAACAATAAAAAACAATCCTTATTAATTCTTCCTGGGCTAACAGGACAATACAAAGATCTTGCCCAATTTATTCATCATCTTGAAAAGAATAATTTTATTATTATTCCTGATCTTCCCGGTTGGGGAGAGTCACAACAACTAGACAAAAAACACAATTTAACTGAATATTCTCACTTTCTAAAGAAAGTTCTTGATGATGCTGAAATTGATAAAACTGTTATTGTTGGCCACTGTTTAGGAAGCTTGCTTGCTATTACTTTTGCAAAGTTATTTCCAACTAGAGTAAATAAACTTTTTTTAATAACACCGCCGTATGAGGATGGATCAATGATTTTTGGCGTTTTGAAACATATGGGGGAGTTAAGTCAGCATATGCCTCGCGCCGTGCAATCGTTATTTTTTTTATGGAGAAATAGATTTGTAGGGTTTGCAGCAGCAATGTTCCTGTTGCGTTTCAAATCATTTAGAAAAAGGGCATATTATTCACTTAAAACACTTGACAGGTCTAACGAAGTTGAGGATGTTGTTATTGATAACACCTTAAGCATTTATCATTTTAACTGGAACGTACTTAAATATTTAAATCAACCAATTTATGTTTTTCACGGAGAGAGAGACTTAGTCATCATGCCCAAAAAAATAGAGCAACTGATAGAAAAACTACACGGAGATATTGTTTTTGAACTTATCCCAAACGCCGGCCATTTACCGCCAATTGAAACTCCCGAAACTCTTGCCCGAATGATTCTTGAGCATATTTGAACCTCCTTCAAGTATAATTTATATTTGCTGGAAGGGTCTCATAGTGGCCTAAAATAGTTGTATCATAACTAAAAGTACGCTATAATAGCGTAAATGAATACTAAAACACTTCAATATATTGGGGCAGCTTTGTATTCCTGTGAAGGAACAAAAGCACGTAGAGACTACCGATCAAAAAAAAGATATATTTATTCTATAGAGTTGACAAACTCAGATCCAAAAATTATTAAATTTTTTTCAAAATTTCTAAAAGAAATTATTGAGGCAGATTGGACTAGAGTTCGAGGTCAATTATTCACTTATCCCGATTTAGATGAGACTAAACTTAAAAAGTTTTGGTCAAAGACAGCGAATATTCCTCACCGTCAGTTTCAAAAGAGTATTTGTTTAAAGGCTAAGATGAATAAATTTAAACCAAGTCCGTATGGAACATTTAAAATTAGATATTCTTGCAAGAGTGATTTTCTAAAACTTACGGAGATTATCGATGGGTTTTGGAGAGATGCGGGAGTGGTTTAACCGGCAGTCCTGGAAAGACTGTGTAACCGCAAGGTTACCGTGGGTTCGAATCCCACTCTCTCCGCCCAATGAGATGCCACCCTCACCAGCAGAGGATATAGATTGATATATCGGTCTAATCTGTGGGTTCGATATGCCTGGATAGCTCCAGACTACCCCTGATGGGAAAATCGAACCAAGTAGTGCCTTTTTCTGGCTAATATCCGATCGTTTGTACGATTCTGCCAAATCTGCCATCAGTGTTTTCATAAAATCAGTGATCTTAGTAACATCGTATTTCTGGAATGTTTCATCGTGTTTTGCTATCTGAGCTTTTAAGATTTTATCCTCAATCATAGCTTGTTGCTCTTTAAATATTTCGTCAGAATAAACACCGGAGAGATTTTTCTCAACTAATTGCTTTCGTATTTCATACAGTTTTGCTATTTCACCATCTGCTTCATTTCGTAATTTTTGCAATCGTGACAGTCGTCTATAATATTGGGTCTGAATAAAATTAATGCATAGCTCTAAACATTCTTCGGTTGGTGTTATACGTTTCAACAAGATTAATAAATCATCTTCTAAAACGGCAACCCTTATAGATGTTCCTGTACACAACTTACTGCATCGGTAATAGGCATATTTTGCAGTCCGTCCCTTACTCCATGCGCCAGACATTGCTGCACCACACTTGCCGCATTTTGCAAATCGACGAAGCGGAAATGTAGGATTATCGCGCATTCGATGAGCTAATGCTATCTTATTGGGATTTCTACCATCTAAAATGGCTTGTACCCTGTAAAACTGCTGCTCTGAAATCATTGGCGTATGTTGTCCGCGTACTTCATCTGGATTTCTGCGTGAGACGAGTATTCCCATGTAAAATTTCGATCGAAATATTCTATGAAGTGTAGAAATTGATATTTCGTGCACCCTCGTACCCGTTTTCTTGCGCATTCCCCACATATTCATAATATTCTTCATTTCCTTAATACTCTTCGTCCCTGTAGTCATTAAATCCCATGCTTTTTTCATTTTGTCATATGTCTCTGGATCCTTGACTGCATACCCACTTTTCAAAATATATCCACATGGAGGAGGTGAACTAATGAGTCCTGATAAAAATCGTGCCCGCAACCCATTTCGAGCCCGTTCACCTCGTATGTCATTGTCGAGTTGTGCAAATCCAGCTAAGATTGTTTCAACAAGTTTCTCAGTTGGACTATCGCCAGTAGGCTCACTGGCAGAAAGTATATTAACGCCATTTTCGGCAAGCTTCTTTCTAATAGCTAAATAATCCGATGTTTGTCGGGAGATACGATCAATTCGATAAACAAATACGGCACTAATTTGTTCTTTATTTTTCCGACAATATTCAAGTAAATTGATCAAAACAGGCCTTCCTACAATACTCTTTGCTGATCTTCCTTCCTCTCGGAAAATCATAAGAATCTCATACCCTCTTTTTATCGCTTCTTTGCGACATATATCTTCCTGCGTATCAAGAGAATAGTTTTCAACCTGTTCCTCGGTTGAAACTCGTAAATATATAACTGCTCTCTTGAGAATCGCTTGCCCATTATTTGGTTTGTTATATAAATCCATAGTTATCCTAAATTTAATAATTCATTAAGCGTCATTTCATCGAAAAGTTCTCTCTCATACATGTCAAGCCATGATTCGGTTAAATATTGAAGTAGAATAACTGTTTCTTGCAATTCATCTGTTGAGAATTTTTCGAGTAAACCGCCTAAGATGACTCGTGCTTGCTTAATAGTTTTATCTTCGCGGTTTTGCTCGGGGAAAATTTGGCTAAGAAGAGCTGCGGTTGTATCTTGTTTTAATGTGGGTTTAACATTAGAATGTGGAGTAGGAGTCTGAGATTGAGAGGGAACGATGTTTTTGTTTTCAGATTCTTGATTAATATTTAATGGTAACGCTTGAGTAAATTCCATAGTTTTCGTTATAATGAACTATCCATACTATGGATAGTATATATCCACAACATGGATAGTGTCAAGAGGTAAATTAGATGTGATAGATAGCGACCCATAGTATTATTTAGGCTTATATGATATACTAGAAATATGGGAAACAATAAAAAAGAACAATTAGATAAACAGTTAAAAGCAGTTCGACTCAAGAAAAAGTTAACTCAAGTCCAAATGGCCGAACTACTTGAAATTAATGACAATTACTATGCTCGTCTTGAAAGAGGAGAAAAAATTCCATCGGTTGCCACACTCAGAAGAATAACTGAAAAACTCCATATTACAATAAAGCTTTAGAGCAAGCTATAGCTTTACTTCCTTGACCCTTTTTGATATACTTCCACCTTACATAGCTTATCAGAATAAGCTATATTGCCTATGTCAACCCAATTTGCAATATCAGATCTCTCAAGCGCATTCCCGGACTATCTTGCACCGCTTTTTGCAATTAATTACTCTTCATTACTCCAACAATCTTCCTTGCCATACCTTCTGTTACTATTCGTGTTTCTTTTAACAATACTTCTCCTCCTGCAGTACATAAAAATAAAAAGAATCTTAAGTAGGCACTCTGTATTTCTTGAGGTAAAACCTACGTATCACACACAACAAAGTGCATTTTCTACCAACCAGTTGTTCACCGCCATTCATTCTCTGGAACGAAATAGACCTCTGATTGACAGACTGCTTGGCATCAAGCAAACAATTAGTTGTGAATTAGTTGCTACTAAAGAAAATGGTATTCGATATGTACTGAAAATACCGCGTAGTGATACAACTGTTATTCAAAAAGTGTTGCGATCACATATCGCTGGAATTGAGATACGAGAGATTGACGATTATCTTCCTAGAGCATATATAGACATTTCTTCTAAGGAATGGACAATACGAAAGTTCAAACTGTTAAAGTCATTTGTTATTCCGCTACAAGAACATACCAAACTGAATGAATATGATCCGATTGGCTATCTCACCGGACAGATGACCAAGTTACAACATGATGAACTGATTGCACTACAGCTTGTGTGTACTCCTGTGTCAGATAGTACGCATGGGTCTGTTGTGAACCATATTCACCGATTGAAAACGCTTATGGATAAAGACATTGATATTTTGGGAGAAATGAATAATGGCATATCTGTTTCTGTTATGAAAGCACTCATGCGAATAGTGCAGCTGGTACTGGGTAGCGCATGGTTATTATTCTGCGGTCTGCTTGAATTTATTGTTCCTGTGGATAGCAAAAATGCATCAAATCACAACTGGCTCCTTGAAGAACCCAAGAAAAAAGCACTACATGAGTTAGGAGAAGCCAAACAAGAGCTGCATAAAAAGATTGCAAGTAAAATTAATCAACCACTGTTTGAATTCAACCTGCGGCTATTTATCGCAGGCAAAAGTTCTGACATGATCCAAGCACGGGTAAAAGGTATTACTTCATCACTACAGACTTTTTCCACACCTGATCAAATGATTAAACAGAAGATATGGCTACCTTTTATATACAAGCTTTCTTTTATCAGAAAACTACTCTATTTCACGTTTCACAACCGTCTGCTATTTGGTACCAACAGTCCCGTTTTGTCCGTTTCCGAATTGTCCTCACTCTATCACTTTCCATTTACAACAACTACCAAAACTGAAGATCTGATTAATGTTAAAAGCCCTAAACTTCCACCGCCATTATCCCTTAAAAGTTCCACTAATAATTTTGATATCACGTTTGCGCACAATACCTACGGGGAAACAACGGTACCCATTGGATTAACCCTTGAAGAGCGCAGACGACATACCTATCTAATTGGTGCTACTGGCACGGGAAAAACAACCATATGATCTATCAGGATATTGTAAATGGCAAAGGAGTTGCAGTTCTTGATCCACATGGCGATCTTATTGACCGAATTCTTGGAGTTATTCCCAAAGAACGGATCAAAGATGTGGTGTATTTTAATCCGTATGATATTGAACATCCATTTGGACTAAATATCTTAGAGCTGTCTTCAACCTTAACAGATGTTGAAAAACAACGGGAAAAAGACTTAATTGCCTCAAGCATGGTTTCTGTTTTTCGTAAGCTGTATACGGTTCGCTACACCGGACCACGGATGGAGCATATATTGAGAAATGCAGTCTTAACCGCATTAGAATTGCCATCTCCCACGCTGGGCATTGTTTACAGACTCCTTACTAATACTGATTTTAGAAAAGCATCAGTGGACAAATTGCAGAATAAAATGCTTAAAGATTTTTGGGTTGATGAATTTGGAAAGCTAGGAAGTTTTCAAAAGGCTGAACAAATATCACCAATTACGAATAAGTTAGGGAGATTTTTAACAACGTCGATGACACATAATATCTTAAATCAACCGAAAAATACGCTCGATTTTGATGATATACTCAGTAGTCAAAAGATTCTGTTGTGTGATTTATCAAAAGGGAAAATCGGTGAGGATACGTCATCGTTTTTAGGAAGTGTGCTGATTGCAAAGTTGCAGCTTGCAGCATTAAAACGAGTCCATATGCCACTTGAGAATCGCACTGATTTCTTTGTATATATAGATGAGTTTCAAAACTTTGCCACTCCGTCCTTTGCACAAATTCTATCTGAGGCTCGAAAATATCGGCTCAATACTATTCTTGCTCATCAGACGGTATCGCAAATTGAAGATATCGACCTATTTAGAGTCGTTCTTGCGAATGTTGGTACTGTGATATCGTTTAGAACGAGTAATCCCACCGATGAGAATATGATCTTACCACTCTTTGCTCCCCAGGTTGAGAAACATGAAATATCCAATCTTCCTTCATATCACTTTTATATGAAAATCCATGCGCTAGAGCCACAAAATGCGTTTACTGGTGCAGTTGAAGACTTTACCGTTGAGAAAAATTCAGAAATACACAAAGCAATTATCACTGACTCACAAAAACGATATGGATTATCACAAGTGAAAACGAATGACGATATAAAACCTGTCAAAAAAAAGATACCAAAACGAAAAAAGCCGGAAGAGAAAAAGGAAGAAGAACAAGAAGATATTTAATTTTTCTTGTCAGAAAAATTCGCAAAATAAATTTTTAGTAACAGATCATTTTAGCTTATTATTCCATCTTGTCTCATCTGCTCTCTAGTAGTTACTACCATTCCAGGAAAGCTTTCATCTGTTTCTTCTAGCCTTTTAATGTATCTGGCAATGGAGATGTGTGATTTTTGAGGACAAACAAAGGTAAGGTGAACTGGGAGCTTTTTCTCTTCTTGTGCAAAGAATGCTAGGTATTTTTTTATTTTGTCTTTTTTGTACCATTGGGGTTGACCTTCTTCAAAGACTTCATAGAGGTAATATCTCTTTTGATTTCTTTTCCCTTTAAGAATAACGATATGGGGGTTAATTTCTTTAATGATGCTGGTAGGTGAATAGTCTGATTGCGTGTAGAAGTGGTATGATGAATTGTTCTCAGTCAAAAACTTGAGATACATATCAGCAATGAAGAGACATTTTTCAATAAATGGTTCTTTCTTCTTCTCTTCCTTGTACAGCTTATTAAAGTACTGCTTGTAGCATTCCGATCTTGTTTTTAAGTATCGTATAGCATTTATCTTTAAATAATACCTTGCTGGTATCGTATTTTCCTTAAGCTTGGTACTGTAAATTCTTCCAGTGTATTCCTTTTCTGTGAGATCTTTAAGCCAGGTATTTATTCTATGGTAGTCTTTGTGATTGAGGAGTGTTTGTATGTGTATTCGGTTTAAGAATCTTAAGCGATAGAGTAGGAAGAGTATTTCTTGTTGTTTTTTAGTTATGTGTGGTAATGTAGTATGAGTATACATATATTAGGTTTACCCTCCTTACTTCCTCCCTTTATCTAGGGAGGAGAAGTTTCTTCTCCTATACTTGTATAGGATAAAGGTACACAATAATATCATAGAAGGGCTGCTACGGCAAGCCGATGTTATCTACAAATGTCCTAGCAGGTAGAGTCAGTTTAATTTTAAAACACATGTTTTAAAATTAGGCAAGAATTCCATATTGGACTAATTGCTTATTGCCTAAGAAGAAGTAAACAAGGCTATTTGCGTTAAAGTGAAAGAAATTCGGCTGGTTTTACCTTTAAGACCTTTACGATTTTATACACCGTATAAATAGGTGGGTTTGATTCTCCACGTTCTATCCTACCCATATATGTTCTATGTATCTTTGCTAAGTCTGCAAGTTCTTCTTGAGATATACCCTTTATTCTACGTAGCTGTTTGATTCTATCTCCAAATTCTGTAACAAATTTCTGCTTGGAATGAAACATTGCAGAAGTATAGTTTTCTGCACTCTGACAGTCTACATACGCTGCGTGTACTTTTCGTATTGATTTTACCTTTGTGTTCAGGTATATTGTTAGAGTAATTTTGTATCTATATCGGCTCACATTATTACGAAAGCAACAAAACTACTATGTATGTTCAAAGGGTGAAGAGATTCTTCATAAAATTGGTTTTCATATTAGCCTTCTTTGTTTTTTTTACGCAATATGTGGCTTCTGCAAGCTATGCAACGACGAATTATGATCTAGCTACTTCGGGAAACTGGAATGTCCGATGGGATGGAGCTGCTGCTAGTGATTTCTTTTCATATGGAGGTAACAATAAAGCATTACTTGTTGCGGATTTGAATAATGATGGTCTCCAGGATATTATAGTTGGTTCTCCACCTGCAGATAACAATAGTCGTACTGATTCCGGATCAGTATATGTTATTTATAATTCACTTTTTAGTAGTCTGACTGCTACAGGAAATACTGTAGACATGGCAACTACTTCAAAATACAATCTTCGTTTTGATGGCGCAATCGCTGGTGACCAACTTGGGATAGGTGCGATACGTGTAGCTGATCTTAATGGAGACGGTAAAAATGATTTAATATTGGGAGCTAGACTTGCTGATAACAATAGCCGAACTGATTCAGGATCAATGTATGTTATCTATGGCGATCAATTTTTGGGACTTACGGGAACAGGAAATACCATTGATTTGGCAACTACTACAAATTGGAATGTTCGTTATGACGGAGCAGTAGCGGGTGATAATTTCTCTTATTCTTCAATAATGACTGGAGACATAGATAGTGACGGGAAACAAGATCTTGTTATTGGTTCAAATTTGACTGACTACAACTCACGAAGTAACTCAGGTTCTTTTTATGTCCTTTACAACACCCTTATTGATGATTATTCTCCATCATCAACAGGGAATTCGGTTGATATGGCAACGGTAAGTAACTTTAATCTCCGTTTTGATGGTGCCACTGCTAGTGGTTTTTTCGCACAGGGAGGAGGTGCAATCAATGATATCGACAACGATAATAAGCAAGACATTATCATGCCAAATGCAACAAATGGATCAGCTACAGGAAATATATATGTTTTTTATAACACTCTCATTGATGACTATGCAGGAACGGGCAACACTATAGATACTGCAACTTCTACAAACTATAATTTGAAATATAATGGCACTACCAGTGGGTCGCTAGGCTTCATTGGCGCAATATCGGTTGCTGATCTTGATAGTGATGGAAAAAA
>Ga0209542_10006324_pt1 | contig 23076 bp, 32 predicted proteins | sample RifCSPhighO2_01_FD_184028 | JGI IMG/M metagenome (GOLD analysis project Ga0209542, IMG submission 184028) | Soil microbial communities from Rifle, Colorado - Rifle CSP2_plank highO2_0.1 (SPAdes) (version 2) | ecosystem: Environmental > Terrestrial > Deep subsurface > Rock core/Sediment ... | reverse complement strand
GGGGCGACGGGGCGCGGCAGGCACGGCAAGCCTGGGTGTTACCAGGTGGGTGCTCTCAGCATTCAGACCGGAGTCTAAAGCGATTCGAGCTCCCTAAGTTATACCAGCAGGTGTTATACCTGTCGCTCGTCCAATTATACCACCCCTATCTGTAGCGCAAGTGTGGAAAACTTAACGGAGTTCGTCGCGGCGCTGCGTTTGGTCTTCAAGCCGCTCTTTTCTTCTCGTTTCCCACGCTTCCTCGGACATTACTTGTCCAGTTTCCGGGTCAACCATCTGCCTATTATCGGCTTCGCCTGCTCCAAATACCCTGTCTGGGTCTCTCTCTTGACGCTTCTGCCGTTCTAATCCGCTCATAAGCATTATTGATTAAAAATACCTTGTAATTCTTTCGCATAGAGGATATCCTCATGCGTTACCTTGTATTCTATCAGCTCTTTCGCGTGGAACCAGTGCGGGATCTCCATATTCGCCTCGGCAATTGAGCCGGATGCGTGGATTAAGTTGCGGACAGCTCTGTCATCTTCGTCAGACATCACGTAGGAATCCACTACGAAGTCTCCGCGAATGGTCCCGACGGGAGCCGAGCGCGGTTCCGTCCCGCCCGTCACCTTGCGGACAAGCTCTACCGCGTGCGCGCCCTCCCACACCATCGCTATCACTGGTCCCGCAGTCATATATTTTTTTAGATTCTTCAGAATTACCTCGGTAATCGCAAGCGGGTCTTCCGACGGCGGTTTCAATCCTCTTTCGCGATAGCTTTTGATAGTTTTCTCGCCGGTTACGCGCCTCCAATTAGGGTCAAGAGTGTAGTGCCCTTCTATCTGCTCAACCGAAGGCACAACCATCTTCAGGCCGACCAATTTGAGGCCGAGCCGTTCGTAGCGCAACATTATCTCGCCAATCAAAGCCCGCTGGATTCCATCCGGCTTGATGATGACTAGCGTCCGTTCTTTCTTGGGGTGCATAAAAATAAGTATCGCGTATATAGTATCTTGTATCCTGTATAGGTGCAATATGTATCTGAGGTTATGCACTCCTGAACTCCGAGGTAAAGAGTCGATATTGTTGTCCTGCGTTTTCCACAGCTGTGGAAAACGCAGGACAACAATTAGCGCCATTATTGATACAAAGGTGCTGGGCCTTCCGCTGGAAACGGCGCGGGCGCAGATTGCATCGCAAATTTTCTCCGCACCTCCGCCTCTATCTCCTCCCTGTCGCGGCCGTAAGTAGCATACGAAAGCTCTTTCATCGCGCTTACTCTTCCAAAATCAAATTTCGGCAATTCTTCTGTTTGAATTGTAAATGGCCGAGCAGGGACACCATTCACGAGGAGCGAGAGTACTGCATTTCTGTTCGGTAGATTTTCCAAATCGGGCGCGGTAAAACCCGGCTCAAATTGTTTGGCGAGAAATTCGGCATCGGTCGTTCCCACGCGGAACGCCGCCTTAGTGCCGACGTTCCCTATAACGGAATCGCGGATTTTTTCTTCCAGCTGCGCGATGAATTGGTGCGCGATGATGAGCGAAAGCTTGTATTTTCGCGCCTCGGATAGAATCGTGCCGATGGACGGAGTCGCGAAGTTCTGGAATTCGTCAATATATAGATAGAAAACCGGCAAATCGCCCCTCGTGTCCACGCGGGAAAACGCCGCCTGCAAAAATTTGGAGACGAGCACGAGCCCCAGAAGCGCAGTGTTCCTGTCGCCCAACCGGCCCTTTGAAAGATTCGCGAGGAATATTTTCTTTTTATCCATTATTTCGCGGAAATCAAAAGAGGAATGCTCCTGCGCCACAATCGGGCGGATGATGTCGTTCGTGAGGAAGACGTCAAACTTGCTCGTGATGTACGGTGCGACGTTCTCAAGCGAGGGGTCTCCTTGCGCGGCCTCGGCTATTTTGCGCCAGAACTGTACGATTATCGGATTCCCGCAGTGCGCGAGCTTCAGCTCGCGGAATTCCCTGTCCGCAAAAACGCGCGGAATTTCTACGAAAGTGCTTCCGGTCGCAGGGTCTTCAACCACAAGCTGTACGGCGTTCCTGTAGTACTGCTCAAACATCGGGCCGAACGCCTCCGGCACGTCGGCGTAAAGCTTTCGGAATATCCCGTAGACCTCGTCTACCACAAACGTCTTCATCTCCGGTTTTGAATGGTCGTATTCAAGCATGTTGAGGCCCATCGGGCGCGGAGTGTATGCGGGGTCAAAATAAATTACGTCGCCCGCGCGCTCCGGAGGAATGGAGGCAAGAATGTCTTCTATGTCGTTTCCGTGCGGGTCAATAAATGCCACTCCCTCCCCGTTTTTTATGTCCTGAATAATCATGTTTTTGATTAGTCCGGTTTTGCCTGTGCCCGTCTGTCCAATGACGTAGCAGTGCCGCAGCCGATCCGGCGCGGAAAAGTGCACAGGCGTTTCTGTTGCGCCGTAGCGGTTGATTCCTATTGTTATTCCCGAGGCGGAAGACACTTCCACGGGCGCCGGCGCCTGCTTGGCGAAGGCCCTCTTCAGTTCGCGCGAGGTGGTTACGCGTTCGGCGGTGAAGTGAAAAATCGTCGTCAATTCCGCCAAGCTTAAGGGAATGGCGATGGAAGAATCAAATGTGCGGTATATAAAATCCTGCAAAAAACTTTTTAGTCCCCACCCTCCTATTTCCTTGAATATAAGGCGGTTCCCCCGCGGGTCGTCATACTGATTGAACGGCGCAACAAGATTTTCCAGAATATCCCGCGCCCGTTTTTTGTCCGGCGCGGAGGCGGCGAGGCGGATAACAACGGGCGTAACGCGGCTTTTCACCTTGCGCCCAATTTCTTCCGTCGCCACTTGGTCCGACGCGCGGCGGAATTCCCTGTCGTATTCCTGGACAATCTTCTTCGGCGTGAAAATCACCCTGCCGAGTTCATGCACTACGTCGCCCAGAACAGTTTCCGGAGTTCGCAGGGCTTTTTTGATGGGCTTCCCTCTCTCTATCGCGCGCAAGATTTTTTTATAGTACTTGTTGTATCTGTCGCCCTCGGAACCGACAACTATTTGAAGGGCAGCTCCCTCGCCGTGCTTTGCAATTTTCGCAAAAGCAGAGAGAAGAATGTTGAGCGGGTCGTGCTCAAACATCTCGTATGTCTTCAATGGGTACGCCGGATGCTCGGCCAAGCGGGCTACGGCGGCGGCGTTTTCCCCTTCGTAATTGAAAATATTGTAATCGCCGCGGCATTCGGAAATGCGCGCGTTTGGAAATACAGAAGAAATGAGGCGCTCGGCCATAACTTGTTTTACGCGCGGAACTGCTAGATAAAGCGTAGCTGATTCCGTGCCTCCGGCGACCGCTATTTCAAGAGAAAAGCCCTCGTGCGCGGCGATAAGCGGCAGAAGCCCCGCGTACAGTTGTTCCGACGACGAAAGTATCTGTTCAAGTTTCTGCTGTCCCTGTTCTTTGTCCCTCTCCCCATGCGCCTGCGGATGGATTTCAAAAAGCACCATGTGGAGCGCGCGGTTTATTTTCTCGGGCGGCGCGAATCCTTTTTCCGGCAGGCCTTCCGCGATGTAGCGCACGAGCATGCGGTGGAAATCGTCTTCCAAGTGCTCGTTTTTCAGCCGCGCGCAAACAGAAAGAGCGTTTCTTATTCCGCGCTTTGCCACAATTTCTAGAAGCCCGTCCATCTGCGCGTCGTCTTTTTCCGGTTCAAGGTTTAAAACATGCCTCATCGTTTCGTGCTCCGGCATCACGACCGCTTCGTGGATAATCGTTGCCGCGGGGATTGTGGAGTATTCCGCGATTTCGCGCTTTGCGATGCGGTCGCTCTCGGTTCTGTTTTTGGGAGTATCAAGCTCGCGCTCTTTATCGCTCACGCGCTTTCGCAAGTAAGCAAGCTCCTCCTCCGGAGATTTGAATTTCTGAAATGCGGCAGATGGAGCATGCTCCGTCATCCGTGGTGGCATTGGCTAATTATACCACCCGCTAAAGTGACGCTCTCGCGCCGATATCGCGGCGGAAGTATTTTCCTTCAAAATTTATGAGGTCGCACGCAGTGTACGCTTTTTCAAGGGCACCCTTTAACGTATCGCCAACGGCAGAAACTCCGAGTACACGCCCGCCGGAAGTCTTTAATTCTCCGTCAAAGACGGTCCCTGCGTGAAATACGACCACTCCCGGTACTTTCTCCGCTTCGTCTGTTCCCGTAATCGGACACCCTTTCTTATAAGCATCCGGATATCCACCGGAAGCAAGAACAATGTTCACAGCAAAACCCGAGTTCCATTCGATGTTTGTCCCCGCAAGTCTGCCGTCAGTAGAGGCTTCCAAAACATCTAGAAGGTCGGTTTTCATAAGGCGCATGTAAACCTGTGTTTCAGGGTCTCCGAAACGTGCATTGAACTCCAGAACTTTCGGACCCTTAGACGTCATTTTGAGGCCCGGATACAAAAGCCCCGAAAACGGGACTCCTCGCGAAGCGAGTGCATCAAGCGCAGGCCGGATGACAGCTTTCTGTATTTCTTCCATCACAGGGTTATTCATGTCCAAAACGGGCGCGATTGTCCCCATTCCGGCAGAATTTCTTCCTGTGTCACCCTCCCCTATTCTTTTGTGGTCTTGCGATGCCGGAAACATCAGAAAATCTTTCCCGTCGGAGAGAATGTGAATTGATATTTCTTCCCCGTCCAGAAATTCTTCCACTACAACCTCCGCGCCGGCATCTTTGTGCGCATGGTCAATCATTATTTCCTTGAGTGCGCTTTCCGCTTCTTCAATCGTGTTGCACACATACACGCCTTTCCCCAGAGCGAGTCCGCTTGCTTTGACGACAATGGGCGCGCCCTGCTTGCGCACATAGGCGAGCGCATCTTCATATTTCGTAAAAACCTGAAATCCTGCAGTGGGAATGCCTGCTTCCCGCATCAACTGCTTGGAAAATGCTTTTGAGGATTCAACTTGCGCTACTGATTTTGTCGGTCCGAAAATCTTCAGTCCCGCATTGTGAAATGCGTCCACGATTCCGAGAGCAAGAGGATTCTCCGGCCCTACAACGGTCAAACCGATTGAGCGTTCTCTGGCGAAATTAACGAGTGTAGGAATATCATCTGCAGCTATAGGCACATTCTCGCCAACCGTTCTCGTACCGCCGTTTCCCGGCGCGATGTAGAGCTTCCCGATGCGGGGCGACTGTGCGAGCTTCCATGCGAGCGCATGTTCCCTGCCCCCGCTGCCAACAATCAAGACATCCATGCCGAGATTGTAACAGGTTTAAACTACAGACACCGATTAGAGTCCCGTACCTATCTTAACCGACCGGTTAAGATAGGTACGGGAGAGTTTGTTGCGCCTTATAATTGATTTATGTGGACTTGCTCTTGTTTTCGTCGCCTTTGAAGTAACTGTTTAGGTAATCCATTGCGTCCTCGGGCGTATCGGCGAAATACACTGATTGCATGACATCAGTTTTAAGAAATCCTTCGTTGTGCATTTTTTGCAGTTGCTGTTTGAGTCCGCCGTAAAAGTTATCTGTGTTTATGACAACTGTTGGTTTATTAAGCAGGCCATTTTTTCTCATTCGCAAGACTTCGGTTATTTCATTGAGTGTTCCTATTCCGCCCGCAAGCGCGACTATCGCATCGCCGCGCTCAATAAGACCTAAATTCATCTCCTTTGCATCTTTCACAACAATCATCTCATCGGCGTCTTTATACGCCTTGCCTTTTATCTGTTCGCGGATAACACCTATGGTGCGGGCTCCGCCGCGGTGTGCCGTCTCTGCAATGGTATGCATAAGGCCCTCATCGCCACCGCCCCAGACCAGCGCGTGCCCATGCTTTGCGATAAGCCGTGCAAATGTCTCCGCAGTCTTTTCGCACTTTTCTGCTACGTCATACTGGGACAGAAAAACGGCAATGTTCATCTGTCCATTCTATCTTATTCCTTCGTTAAAATCTCCGGACCGTTTTTAGTGACGATTATTGTGTGTTCAAAGTGAGCCGTGCGCGAGCCGTCTTTGGTGCGATACGAGTGGCTGTCTTTATCCACAAAGAGCTCGCCCGAACCGAGTGCCATCATGGGCTCTATCGCTATGACGAGCCCCTCTTCCAGTTTGACTCCGCTACCGGGCGCACCGAAATTGGGCACATGCGGTTCCTCATGAACCTTGAGCCCCACGCCATGACCGGAAAGATTTCGTGGAAATCCAAAACCATATTTTTTCGCCACGCGCTCAACGGCATAGCCGATGTCTCCCGTCGTGTTGCCTATTTTCGCGGCTGCAATGCCGGCGACAAGCGCTTCTTGCGTTCCGCGCAATAATTTCTCGTCTTCCGGATTGCGCTTCGTTCCCGCAATAACCGTGACCGCATGGTCAGTGAAAAACCCTTCGTGTTTTATTCCGAAATCCAAACATACGACATCGCCGTCCGCTATCGGAGTGTCGTTCAATGAGGCCGGACTGTGGACAATGACATCGTTCACGGAAACGCACAATCCGGAGGGGTACGGTTCTTTATTTTTTCCGGTTTTGTATCCATAAAACGCAAGGGTATCGCCGTCATATGCCACCATTTCGCGAGCGTGCGCTTCCAGTTCCTGTGGAGTAATGCCCACTTTTACAATCCCGCTCAATATTCTCAGATGTTTTGCGAGCCGATGCCCTCCCTCGCGCAGTGCCGAAATCTCCTCTTTTGTTTTTGCAATCATATTAGGAATCTTTAGCGAATGTGAGCATAGCGAACATGAACTTATGAGTCCTTATACCCTGTTAAATGCGACTTCGTCGCCCCGCCTTCGGCGGGATTTAACAGGGTTAAGCAACTCATATTATAACAAATTGAGTTGCTTAAGAATATTTTTATGTATAGTCGCAACATCCGGTTCGCCATCTATCTCATGGATTATGCGGCCGCGGCTCTTAAGAAGCTCCAACTGCGGTAACACATCGGTCTTCGTCCATGCGAGCCGTCTGCGGATAGCTTCCTCGGTGTCGTCGTTGCGGCCGCGGCCGATTAAGCGTTTTACCGCCGTATCGTCGGAAATGACAAGATTGATGATTTGCAAATCGTCTCGCTTAAAGAACTTCATCATGTCGTCAAACCCGCGGGTCTGGTCGTCTCCGCGAGCAAGGCCGTCTGCAATGATATGTTCCTCACCAGTGAAATTCTCCACAAGCAATTTCGTCTGGAGATAAACAGCCATAAAATCATAGATGCGGATGCCGTTGTCTATGATTTCGCCGGTTAATTTTCCTGCGTATGTGCCGGTATCCCGCAAATTCCGCAGTTCGTGGCCCATGTCAATACGGATAACCTTGCGGTCGGACTTGGATTTCAGGTAATCAGCAAGCATCTCAACCTGCGTGCCTTTGCCAGCGCCCTGGGAGCCGAAGAAAAGCAATGTAACAGGTTGCATAATAAAGTTAACAGGTGACAGTGAACAGGTGACAGAAAAGAACATCTCTGTTGTGAGATTCTATAAACTGAAAACTGTTTTCTGTAAACTGCATATTTCTTATTTTAAAGTATAGCCCTCTTTTTGAAGTATTTCCACAACTTCTTCAACGGTATTCTCCAATTTGCCGTCGGCGTTCACGACGCGGTAGTCGTATTGCGGGGAATGGAGACGCACCTCGTCCTCGGTAATGCGCATTCGAGCATCAAACTCTTTTTCGGTCCATTCCGGATTCCGTGCGCGCAGGCGCGCTTTGAACTGCTCAATGGATTCCGGCATGATGAAAATGGTAACCGCGTTGTAACGCTCTTTGAGAAGCTTCGCGCCTATTATGTCCACTTGCGCGAAAACTATTTTCCCCTCGGCAATCGGCTTCTCAAGGGCGGGCAGATATGTTCCGTAGTACGTATTGAGCGCGGGAACGAACCTGTGTTCTGGGATGTTTCCGTTTGCAAGCTCCTCGTCAAATCTCTCCTGCGTGAAGAAGTGGTAGTCTACGCCGTCCGATTCTCCGGCCCGCATGACGCGCGTCGTCGCCGTCACAAGGCGCACGCAATTGGAATATCGCTTCAGTATATCTGCGATGACGGCGTTTTTTCCGCTTCCGGAAGGACCGGCAATTACTACAACCTGTTTTTTCATAAATTCGAAATAACAAATCCGAAATCCGAAAAAATATTAAGTCTAAAATTCAAAATCCGAAAAAGAATTTTGTGCTTTTTGGTCATTGCGATTTCGTGCTTTTTCGAATTTCGTATTTCGTGCTTCGGATTTTTAGTATTCTCTTATGGAAGTCTGCGCGTCAATCTTTTTAACTACGTCCAGAACAACCGATACGACAATAAGGAGAGCGGTGCCGCCTATTGTGACTGCCGTTATGCCGGTAATGCCCTGAAGAATCAAAGGCAGGACGGCAAGAAATCCCAGAAACAGCGCGCCTACAAGGGTGATTCGCGTAATGATGTTACCCAGATAATCAGACGTAGTTCCACCCGGGCGGACGCCCGGAATGAACGCGCCATTTTTCTGTAGATTTTTCGCAATTTGGTGCGGCTCAAAAGTAATCGCAGTATAGAAAAACGTGAATATAAAGACCATGCCGAAGTACAGCGCGCCGTACACCCACTGGTTTGCGAGAACCGAAACGACCCATGAGGCAACCGTTGCGACCAATGCGATTGAGCTTTTCGCAAGAAATGTCGCTATCATCTGCGGGAAAAGCAGTATTGAGAGCGCGAAAATAATCGGCATGACGCCCGCCTGATTTACCCGAAGCGGCAGATAGGTTGATATGCCCCCCAAAACCTTCGTGCCGCGCACTCTGCGGGCGTATGTAACGGGTATGGGCCTCTCCGCCTCCGTAACATATACGACGCCGGCGGTGATGAGAAGCGCCACTGCGGCGAATCCTATGTACGCCGGAAGCTGGGATACGTCAAAGCTGAAAATAAATTGCGATACGGCGCCCGGAATGGCCGCAACTATGCCTGCAAATATGAGGAGCGACACCCCGTTTCCCACTCCGAATTCGGTAATCAGCTCGCCTATCCACATGAGAAGAAGAGCGCCCGCGGCTATGACCATGACATTCGTAAGCGTGTGCAGGAAATCCGTTGCCGGTATGGTGCCGTTTTGCCGGAGGAGAATGAAAAAGCCGAATGCTTGTATGACGGCAAGAGGCACGGTGAGATACCTGGAATATTGAGTGAAGCGCATTCTGCCTGAATCGCCCTCTTCTTGATACATGGCTTTCAAGGACGGCGATAGGACCGACATAAGCTGCATGATTATGGATGCGGTGATGAACGGGGAAACTCCTATCATCATTATGGATAGATTTGAGAAACCGCCCCCTGAAAAGACGTTGAGAAGGGCGATCAGCTGGTTTCCGCTCAAGAAATTCTCCAGAGCCGCTGCGTTTATGCCCGGAATCGGTATCGCGGCGAGGAAACGGAAAACTACGAGAGCCCCTAGAACAAACAGAACGCGGTTGCGAAGCGTCTCGTCCTGGACGATGAGTTTGAGTTTGCGTATGAAAGTATCAAACATAAGATAATATAAATATCAAAATCCAAAAGTCAAAATGTAATGTAAAAACCAAAAAGAACCGTTGCGGCTGGCATTTCGCGCATTCAATTTTACATTTTGGGTTGTCATTTTGATTTTTGGATTTTGCATTTTTATTTTTCACTGACTGTTCCGCCGGCTTTTTCAATCGCGGCGCGCGCGGAAGCTGAAACAGCGCATCCTTTGAAATTTAATTTCTTGTCTGTTTCCCCGCCCATAATTTTAACCGGCGGAAATAGAGGTCCGCGCGCGCGAATCACCATTTTCTCTTTCAACGCTTTGGGGGTGATTTCTGCGCCATCGGCAAAAATCTTTGCAACAACCGAGAGCGAAACAGGGATTGCGTCTTTCCGCGACGGATTGACTGTGCGTCCGCGATTTTTCCCATATCCGCGGCGCTTCGGCAGTTTCTTTATTATGTCGCGCATCTCCGGACGAATTTTGTGGCCTGCGCGAGCGGTCTGCCCCTTGCCGCCGCGGCCGGATTGCTTACCGCGCGAACTTCCCTGCCCCCGGCCGACACGGCGGTACGCGCGCTTCGTCATTCTTTTCAGTGTGTGGAGTCCTGTAGTCATAGTATTTGAAAATTCGAAGCACGAAAAACGAAAATCGAAAAAGCACGAAATTCCAATGACTTAAATTCAAAAGAATTCTTTTCTTGATTTTGGATTTTAGATTTCATATTTTTTCGGATTTCGGATTTTCTATTTATTCTTTATTTCTTAGAAACCGCCTGAAGTGCGGTCATCGCCGCGCGCGCGTTGTTGATTGGATTCTTACTTCGCGAGAGGAGTTTTGCCGTCACGTCGGAAACACCGGCAAGCTCCAAGACAGCCCGCACCGACGAGCCGGCAACGAGCCCCCGCCCCGGAGATGGCCTGATTTCAACCACGGAGGCGCAGAACTTCGCTTCCACATTGCGGGGAATGCTTCGCGTCTTCGTCAGATTTACGGTAAGCATGCTCCGTTTCGCAGCGCGAGTGGCCTTCTCTATTGCGAGCGCCGTGTCTGCCGCTTTCCCAAGCCCTACTCCGACGCGCCCCTTTTTATCGCCGAGCACCAACGCCGCGCTGAAGCTGAACCGGCGGCCGCCAGCCATGACACGGGCCACACGCCGTATGCCAATCAACTTTTGCGCAAACTCGCTCCTGCGCTCATCGCGGCGGCCTCCGCGTCCGCGGCCTCCGCGGTCTCTGTCTCCTCCTCGGCGCTGTGTTTGTATCCTTTTGCCAACCGTTTTCACACCCACTGGCGTAGGTACGTCTTCAACGGGAAGCACTACCGTATCCGGCACCACAACTTCTTCCGCTATTTCGTCTATTTTTGGTTCAGCCATAAAACTAGTTAGTAGTTAGTAGAAAGTAGTTAGTAGTAAATTAGAACTCAAGACCGGCGGCGCGGGCGGCATCGGCAAACGCCTTTATCGTACCCTGGTACTGGAACCCGCCGCGATCAAACACAACCGTTTTGACTCCCTTTGCGTTCGCAAGACCGGCTAGCGTTCCCGCGGCCGCCTCCGCACGCTCGCGCGGGGTCTTCCCCTTCGCGTCATCGGAAGATATCGCGGCAATCGTGGTCCCCTTCGCGTCATCAATAAGTTGGGCAATCAACCGCGTGTTTGATTTGTACACGGACAATCGCGGACGCTCCGCTGTCCCGATTATCTTTGCGCGGACACGGCGGTGCCGTTTCACTCTTTTCTGTTGTTTCGGTGCAAGAGACATATTTTTATGTACCAATCTACGAATGTATCCCAATCTGCGAATAACTACAAATGTAAGATGCGTCATATTCGCAGCCATTCGTAGTATTCGTATTATTTGTAGATTGGAACTTCATATTTTATGCCGCGGTACTCGTCACCTTCTTACCCGCCTTCTTACGCACCACCTCTCCCTCATATCGTATTCCCTTGCCCTTATACGGCTCCGGTTTCTTCAGCATCCGCACAGATGCCGCGAATTGCCCTACCTGCTCTCTGTCTGCGCCGGAAATAGTTATCATATTTTTCTCAACCGTGACAGCGAGTCCCTCGGGAACAGCAACCTTGACCGGATGAGAAAATCCTATCTGGAGCGACAAGGTCTTGCCGGAAAGTTCAGCCCGAAATCCTATTCCCTCAATCTGAAGTCTTTTTATAAACGGCTGGTTCACTCCTTGAATCATGTTGCGGACATGCGCGGCGTACGTGCCCCACAGAGCGCGGGCAAGGCGAGATTGCGAAACAGGCGTCACAGAAATAGACTTGCCGTCTACTGTCACAGAGACTTCCCCGTGCATAGCGCGCTTCAAGGTTCCTCCCTTGCCCTTGACGACAATCTCGCTATCGGAAACGGAGACTTCCGTACCTGCGGGAATCGTTATTAATTTTTTGCCTGTTCGTGACATGTTAGTTTTTCTTAACGAGTGATAACGAGTTTAGAAACAACTTACACCCAGCACCTTTGTTTCATTGAGAAACGAAGGTGCTGGGTAAAGAAATAGTAATTCATTTCATTCATAACGATTTCTTTACCAAATCTCAAAAAGCGCCTCTCCGCCCACATTCGCTTGTCTCGCTTCCTTGCCCGTAAGAATGCCTTTTGGCGTAGAGAGAATGAGCGCGCCCTGGCCGTAGCGGACAGGTACTATTTCGCGGGAACTACGATAGACACGGCGGCCCGGCTTTGATACTCGCTTCACGCCGTGAATTACGTGCATGCCTTCGGCATCGTATTTCAAAACTACATCTAGGGTCTTGCGAACTTTCTTGCCCTTCTTCTCTATCGCCGCCAAAAAACCAGCGTCTCGGAGCTTTTCTGCAATCGCCATCTTGAGAGCCGAGAACGGCACGGAGACCGATTCTTTCTTGACGGCGCCTGCGTTTTTCAGGCGGATTATGAAGTCACCGATAGTATCGTTTACCATGTTAGTTTTTCTTGCGAGCGCAAGCGAGTTAGAAACAACTTACACCCAGCACCTTTAACGTACAAAATGCCGCGGGTTGGCTGAGTGTATTCCTTTGTGATGTTCTTGATAATTAAGTTCATATTGCTGGAAAAGGTGCTGGATAAGTAAAATATAGTCGCTTCGCTCGTTATTTTACTTACCAAGAGGACTTCTTGATTCCCGGAATGTTTCCCTCCAAGGCCTCCTCGCGGAAGCAGATACGGCACAAATTGAAATCGCGGAGGAATCCGCGCGGGCGCCCGCACTTAAAACAACGTCGGATTACCCGGCTTTTGAATTTCGGCTTACGCTGCGCTTTTACGACCATTGACCGCTTTGCCATATTAGATTTTGTTTCGAGCTTGTCCAGCACCTTTTACGATAATCATGGCAAGAGGTGATGTTAGCAGATTTTACAATTATTCCTTCTAATTCATCCATTTCCAGCTTAAAGGTGCTGGGCGGGGCGAGTTAGAAAATCTTATACCCAGCACCTTATTTGTTTACGACAGACTGTTTTTAAGGCGATTCTTTACATAAGTGCGAGCGTTGCCATATTGCTTGAGTTGCAGTTCGCGCTTTACTGCGTCTTGCTTCGCTTTATAGCTCTCGACATATACATATTCCCATGGCCGACCGCGACTCGTTGCTGTGACCTGCCCACTGTTGTGCGAAGCAAGACGCTCATCAAGATTCTCGGTTCTGCCAAAGTAAAGAACGCCTTTTTCAACACTGCGGATTACGTACACATGGTACATAAACAAACAAGGTGCTGGGTTGTGGGAATTATAGTCGCTTCGCTCCTTAATTCCCTACAATACCCCGAAGGAGAAGCTAGAAGCTCCTGCATCGAGGCCTTGCGGCTCTAGATTACGGAAGCTTCTTCGCGTGACCCTGTTCTTCGTCCAACTTGTGGTTAAAAAACAAAGCCCCCAACGAGGCAGAGGAAATATACGCGAGATGGGGATGAAAGTCAACAACTTTATATATCGTCAACGGTTTTTTGCGCTTCCTGTCGTTGCCTGGTGTCGAATTTCATCTCTTCTGCTCGGATTTCTGTATCGGCCCTCCCCTTGGCTTCTATCATTGCTGGTTCCAACTCATCTATCGGATAGCGTCTCAAAAATTCTCGTTCCAGAGTGTCGTTATACATCAAGAATCGCGTCCTTCCGGTTTCTTTTGATTCAAGCTCAATTTCTCGCGCTCCGTCTTCACTCGTAGTGTGACGGGCCTTACTGTCTATGGTATGTAGCGTTCGATTTGTTCCTGAAGCGTACTCCGTATCATCTGCACCGCGTTCCAAACTTACGATTTTCGAAATATCAAAATCGCTCATGTCGATTTCTCGTTCTTTCAATACATCGCGTAAATGTTTCTCAAAAATCGCGTTTTCATGGATTGCGTACTCTGGCTCACCGCCGATTCTATTTCTTAACCCACTACGTTTAAGCATTTTTTCCTCCGCTTTCTCTCCCATTTGTGCGTCAAACCTTTTTCGGCTTCCCTCGTACTTTTCCACTTGCTTAGGAGTCAAATTCCTGTCTTCTCGATGTTGCTCCAAACTCTTGGGTTTCATTCCTTCCATACTTTTATTTCTTATTTCCTAATACCCCAATGCTACCCCCCCCCTCTAGATACGCAAGCGGGCAAAGTGGACATTGTTCTTGACGAACGACCATACCAAGATATATACTCTGGTATATATTCACCCCGTTAGAGACCGCGGTCGCACAAGACACAATCAGAAATACCATAATATAAAATCACATAACTATGACTAAATCAGCCACATACACCACGCGAACGCGACCTGTCTCTAACGGGGTAAAGACCACCATCATGTTTAAGACGGATAAGAAGCTGAAGGAGTCCGCACAAAAGATGGCGAGAAAAATGGGTATTCCCTTCTCGGCGGTAATGAATGAATATATGCGCGATTTCGTTGAGAAAAGAAGTATTGCATTTTCCGCACCCTTGAAACCAACTCCATACCTTAAGCGTATATTGGATCAAGGTGAGAAAGATCTGAAAACAGGAAAGAATATTAAAACATTTTCGAGTATTGAAGAATTGATGGCTGATCTCGAGAATTGATCATGCAATTCAAAAGGCACCGCGAATTCAAGCGGCAATACAAAAAGCTCAACCGCGACATTAGGGAGAAATTTGAGGAACGTCTCCATCTCCTCGTGTCTGATGACCGTCACCCGCTTCTCGACAATCACAAATTGCACCACCCCTATGACGGATACTCTAGCATCAATATAACCGGCGACTGGCGGCTCGTGTACAAAAAGATTGGCGCGGAAACGTATTACCTGCGCGCAGTAGGCACGCATCATCAACTCTACGGGACGTAGGTCGTTATTTCTTTGCTCCTACTTCTCTCAACGGCAAGCCCAGATACTTCAAAAAACCTTCGGCCTCACGCCTGTTTTTTGCTGTTGTAACAATAGTCACCGCAAGACCGAAAATGTCCTTGCTGTCTTCATCTGAGGTCTCGGGAAACACGATATTTTCCTTGATACCTATCGTTATGTTGCCCATCTCGTCTATTGTTTCCGGTTTTATTCCGCGGAAATCTTTTGAACGAGGGAGAACAATGTGAATCAGCTTGTCCAGAAAAGTTTGCGCTCGCGCTCCGCGCAAAGTGACTTGGTATCCCACTTCGTCTCCCGCGCGAATCTTGAACGTCGCGATTGATTTCTTGGCCACTCTGGGGGCTGGCGCCTGACCGGTAATTCTTGCAAGCCGGTCCTTGATGAGAGCGCGTTTTTTCGGGTCGTGCTTTGCCCCAACACCTGTTGAAACGACAACCTTGGAAACCTTAGGCGCTTGCATAACGCTCTTGTAATGAAATTCTCCCTTGAGCGCTTCAAATGTGTTGTGTTGGACTGTTTGTGTGTGCATATTTATGTATCAATCTACGAATATATTCCAATCTACAAATAACTACAAATAAGCGGCATCGTATATCCGTAGCCATTCGTAGTATTCGTATCATTTGTAGATTGGGACTTCATATACTTACTTGATTTCCTGCCCGCTCTTGACCGCAACACGGACGCGGACGCCCTCTTTTCTCTCAATGCGAACGCGAGTCGGCTTTCCACCCTTGGGGTCCGCGAGCATGACGTTTGACGCGTGTATTGGCATCGGCTTCTCCACTATCTGCCCTTTCCGATTTTTTGCAGTGGCGCGCCTGTTCTTCTTGACGACATTAACGCCGTCAATGACTACGCGATTCCACTTAGGGAATGCGCGGACGATTGTGCCCGCAGTGCCTCGGTCTTTGCCGGCAATAACTACCACCTTATCTCCTTTTTTCAGTTTCATGTTAGTTTTTGTTATGAGCGAAGCGAGTTAGAAAAACTTACACCCAGCACCTTTCACGCAATTTTTGTCACTGGACCGCTGGATAGTATCTGTTTTGTAATTCATATGCAATAAGTAATTTGACGTTAAAGGTGCTGGGTTAAGAAAAATATAGTCGCTGTGCTCCTTATTTTTCTAAACAATCTCCGGTGCCAATGTGGCAACCTTCTGATACCCGCGCTCTACTACTTCGCGCGGGATGGGCCCGAACACGCGGTTTGCTTTTGGCTCTTTCTTCTCCTTTTCAACCAAGACAACGGCATTCTCGTCAAATCTGATGTAGGAACCGTCCTTGCGGCGGAATGCTTTCTTCTGTCTCACTACCACGGCGCGGTAAATATCTTTTTTCTTCACCGCTTTGCGGGGCTGTGCCGTTTGAATGGATAGAACAACCTCGTCCCCGAGTTCTGCATAGCGCCGTTTGGAACCGCCTAGCACCTTGAAAATGCGCCCGGTTGTTCCTCCGGAATTATCCGCAATTTTCACTATTGAGCGCGGTTGAATCATATTAGATTTTGTTACGAGCGAAGCGAGTTAGAAAATCTTATACCCAGCACCTTTTACGCCAATGCTGTTGGTCGCGGGATAATACTGTCTAAACACGAAATGAGCAAGAGAATTCATAGTGATTTAAAGGTGCTGGGTCAGAAGAAATATATTCTCTACGTTCATTATTTCTCACTGACGATAATGTAGTGCTTGTTCTTGGAAATCGGTCTCGTTTCGCGTATGGTCACTTTCTGCCCGATTTCCGCGGTATTGCCGGGATTGTGTACAAGAAACTTCTTACTTTTCCGGATGTATTTCTTGTACTTAGGGTGCTTTACATAGCGTTCCACCTGAACAGTGACCGTGTCTTTCATTGCAGACTTGACGACCACTCCCTCAAGGAATTTTCCTTCCTGCTTAGTACTTGTTGAATTATTTTGTTTTTCGGTCATACCCATACACTAATTTTGCCGTAATTCTGCGACGTAGTAAATTTTGGCGCAATCAGGCCTTCTGCTAATGGTGACGAAGTTGTACATAGTGATTTGGTTCATAAAGAGGCGACGGCAAATTTAGTGTCTGGGCATATATTATTTGTTTTTCTCGGCTGTTTTCCGTGATTGAACCTCCGTCAGGATTTGCGCTATCTCGCGGCGGAGGTTCCTGCCCTCGCGCACATTCCTTGCACGGCTACCGGCGCCTCCAAAGCGAAACGCGCGAAGAGCCTCGCGCTTCTCCTTGGCCGTGGCGAACAACTTTTCCGTGCTTTGTGTTTTTACGTCATCCATACCCGTACACTAATTTTGCCGTGATTTTGCGCCGAAATGATTCCAGCGCGGTCAGGCTTTCTTATAATTGTGACAAAATTATTTATAGTGATTTTATACATAAGAGGCAACGGCAAATTTAGTGTCCGGGCATACTTAATTCCTCTCAACGATGCGCACTTTCACAGGAAGTTTCGTTCCCGCCTTGCGCAGGGCTTCGCGGGCTATTTGCTGGGGCGCGCCGTCAACCTCAAAAATTATTCTCCCCGGCCGAACGTCAAAAACGTATCCTGACACATCGCCTTTTCCGCTACCCATTCCGACCTCCGCCGCCTTTTGCGTGCGAGGCCTGTCTGGGAAAACGCGTATCCAAATCTTGGCGCTCTTCCCAGCTGCGCGTGTGAGCGAGCGTCGTGCTGCCTCCAGTTGATTTGAACTCAAGCGCGCCTGTGTCATCGCTTTCAGTCCATATGATCCAAAGGCAAGTGACAACCCTCGTGTCTCTGGGCGCACGAGTCTCTTCCCGCTTCTTCGGCCAGTCTGCCACTTGCGATGTGCTGTTTTTTTAGGAGCTAACATGGTAGATTTTTACTGAGCGAAGCGATGATAAAAATCACCACCCAGCACCTTTATGCTCAAAGTGCTACCCGACATGTAAAGGTACTTCATAACTTTATTTTGATTATTGTGGTTCATATTGCTGAAAAAGGTGCTGGGTCTCGATAAAAATAGTCACTTCGTTCCTTTTTTATCTGAAAATATCTCCCCGCGATAAATCCAAACCTTTACTCCTAAAACTCCGTACGGCAAGTAAGCAACCTCGCGAGCAAAATCAATGTCGGCGCGGAGAGTCTGAAGCGGTACGCGCCCTTTCTTTATTTTTTCGGTTCGCGACATTTCCGCCCCGCCCAGACGGCCGGAAAGCGTGATGCGCACGCCCAGCACATCGCGGTTTGCCATGACTTTTTCCACCGTCTGCTTCAGGACACGCCTGAAGGGCATGCGTTTTTCCAACCCTTCGGCGACCATGTACGCCACGACTGGCGCAAGCGACTCCGGCGAGCGCACCTCTTCTACGTCAAGGCGCACAACCCTTGGCTCAACCCTCTTAATCGCCCGAACGACCTTTTCCATTTCTTTCGTCAGCTTGGCTATTCCCTCTCCGCCCCTGCCTATGACAAGGCCCGGACGCGAAGTCTTTATGAGAACTCGCACGACTTTCTCTCTTCGCTCAATTTCAACAGACGTAACGTAGTTTCCGCGCAGACGCTTCTTAAGAAAGCGGCGGACTGAGGAATCAATCATGACATTTTCCCTGTATTGCGCTGGCGTCTTTGAAAACCACCTAGATTTCCAGTCTCGGATTATTCCTAAACGATGCGCGTATGGGTGTACTGTGTGGGTCATAGTGTTTAAAAATTCGAAGCACGAAGTTCGAAACTCGAAAAAGCACGAAATTCTAATGAGAAAAGCTCAAAAGAATTCTGTTTTTGATTTTGGATTTTAGATTTCATATTTTTTCGGATTTCGGATTTCGGATTCTCTTTTTTTTCGCGCCCTTGGCGGGTGCGGCACCGAGTTCTATCCTCAAAATGCTGCGGGTTTTGCGCAGGGTCCCGGAGCGGCCTCTGCCAAAGGGCCTGGCGCGCCGCAAGACGGCGCCTTTATCAACGCTGACGTGCTTCACGAAGAGCCCCTCCGGAGAAATCCCGGAGTTGCGTGCATTTGCAACAGCCGATTCCAAGAGTTTCTTAAACGCATCTGAAGATTTCTGCATCAAAAAAGAAAGTGCTGTGCGCGCTTGCGGTACCGTCTTCCCTCGTATCAAATCGGCGACAAGGCGGACTTTTCTCGGAGACTGGTGGTAGTTTGTAAGTAATGCTTTCATACCCATACACTAATTTTGCCGTGATTTTGCGCCGAAGCTATTCCGGCGCAATCAGGATTTCTGATAATTGTGACAAAGTTATCTGTGGTGATTTTATTCATAAGAGGCAACGGCAAATTTAGTGTCTGGGCATATTTCAATTATTTCTTCGGCTTGGCTGTTTCCGCTGTGGCCTTAGCGGCTTGAGCGGCAGCGACTTCCGCCTGCTGTTTCTGCATTTCAATTTCCTTCTGCATCTTGCCTCCATGGCGTATAAATTTCGTGGTCGGCGAAAATTCTCCAAGAGAGTGCCCGACCATGTCTTCCGTCACAAAAACATCATTGAAGGCCTTGCCGTTGTGGACGGCGAAAGTGTATCCGACAAATTCCGGCGCGATTTGCGATCTCCGCGCCCATGTCTTTATTGGCCCGGCCCCCGATTTTCGGGCAGAAACCTTCTTCGCGAGCTTTATGTCCACAAAGGGACCCTTTTTTAGCGAGCGTGTCATAAGAATAGTTAGTAGTGCGTAGTTAGTAGTTAGTAGAAAATCAAAGCTAAAATTCATCCCGCCGCAGCGGGACTGGCCCGCCTGCGCCGAAGCTTCGGCGGGTAGGCATTAATGTATCGGAAATAACGCACTTAGTCAAACTTGACCCGCTTTTTATTTACGTTTTCCTACGCGCCGGCGAGTAACCAGAAAGACATTGGAATATTTCTTGGGACGCCTGCTCTTCTGTCCTTTTCCTGTGGGCTTCCCCCACATGCTCTTTGCGCGACGCAATCCGCGGCCCTGTCTGCCCTCCCCTCCGCCGTGCGGGTGGTCTACCGGATTCATCGCCGTACCGCGGACAGTCGGACGGACTCCCATCCAGCGCGTGCGGCCGGCTTTGCCGATATTCACCAACCGGTGCTCTTCGTTTGAAACCTCGCCGACTGTCGCCCATGCAGTCGCGATAATGCGGCGAACTTCGGTTGACGGCATTTTAAGGTGCGTGTAGCCGGCGTCCTGCGCTATGATTTCCGCATAATTTCCGGCGGAGCGGACGAGGCGCGCGCCATTTCCGGGTTTTATTTCTACGTTATAGACAAATGTGCCCACGGGGAGTTTGCCAAGCGGAAGTCTGTTCCCGATTTTCACAGCGGCAGTCTCGGAGACAATGAATGTGTCGCCGACTTTTACTTTCTGCGGCAGAACGACGTAGCGCTTTGCGCCGTCGGCATATACGGCAAGCCCGATGAACGCGGAGCGGAACGGGTCGTATTCAATCGTGGCAATTTTGGCCTGTATATTTTTCTTGTCAAAAATGAAGTCCACCATGCGGTAGCTGCGCTTGTGGCCGCCCCCTTTGTGGCGCGTGGTTATACGGCCCTGATTATTTCGCCCCACTCCGCGCTTGTAACCGCCTACGAGCGATTTCGTCGGCTTGTGCCCTGAAAGAAGTTCGCGGTAATTAAGGCGCGTCATTCCGCGGGCCCCCGGCGAAGTTGGTTTGTAGATTTTTAGAGACATAAGGAATATATCAAAATGCAAATATCAAAATGCAAAATGTAATGTAAAATTAATAATTTTTTGAATTCTTGAATTTATATTTTTCATTTTGGTTTTTGATTTCTGGTTTTTCCACTCAAGCGAGGGAGATTTCGTCTCCTCGCTTGAGATACACATACGCTTTTTTACCGCCGCCTTTCATGCCAAGCTTCCCCGTGCGGGCGCTGCGCTTGCTTTTGCTGGGGATGGTAACGATGCGCACCTTTCGGGGAGTAACCGTATAAATTGCCCGCACTGCTTGCGCTATCTGTTGTTTGTTCGCATTTTGAGCGACGTCAAAAACATAGACTCCCTGCGCACTGTGGAATGTGGCCTTCTCCGTCATGCGCGGTTTTACAATGACATGAGAGAGTTCAGAGATCCCACCTTCAACTGGCGCGGATTTGGCAACCGCTGCCGGCTTTTCCTCCGTCTTCTTTTTTTTACTGAATAGAAACATAGCGTGTTCCGATTTACGAATATTATGCCAATTTATAATGTACCAATCTACGAATCAATGCCAATCAACGAATGTCTACAAATAAATAACGCTCACATTTGTAGCAATTTGTAGTATTCGTATCATTTGTAGATTGGGACTTCATATATTTTTCTTTTTATTCATGGCGCGGCCTTCAAGCGTTTTGATGGAAGTTTCCGGATTTTCAATTACTAGATACTTATGCCCGATGACGGCGACAGGATTTAAGTTCCTCACACTCATGCATTCAACGCTTCCGATGTTACGAAAGCTCTTTTGTGCGGCGGGAGAGAGGTCGGCAAATGCAACGAGCGCGGCATTTTTCCGCTTGCTCGCCAATCTTTCAAATCCCGGTATTTTGGATATCGCAATAAGTGCTCTTTTTGCGGCCGCAGTTTTCGGCGTCTCAATTCCGAATGAGTTTACAAAAAGAAGCTCGCCGTCTTTAAACTTGCGCGAAAGTGCGATGAAAAGCGCCTTGGCACGCATCTTTTTGGGTATCTCGCGCGCGTAGACTTTCTCATTCCGGGGTCCGTGGGTTACGCCTCCCCCCCTCCATATCGGAGAGCGGATTGAGCCGTGGCGCGCGCGTCCCGTGCCTTTTTGTTGCCATGGCTTGCGTCCTCCGCCCCGCACTTCCCCGCGATTTTTCGCGTGGGCGATAAGAGGGCGCGCATTTGCCTGCATCGTCGTGACGACTTGGTGCATGAGGGCGTCGTTCCAAGACACACCAAACACGTTAGCAGGCAAAGTTATGAAGCCGGTCTGTTTTCCTTCTTTTGTGTATATTTTTGATTCTAATTTTTCCATATAGTGTTTGGTGTCGCAGATTTTTAATACGCAGATTTTCGCAGATGTTATTCGCGTTTATCTGCGTGCTTCCCGGCGTTAATTTGCGTTATCTCAACAAGCGTCCCGGGGCGTCCCGGAACCGCGCCGCCGACAAGAAGCGTATTCGTCGCAACGTCAACTTGAAGCACGCGAAGATTTTTTACCGTGACGCGGTCGCCGCCCATCCGCCCTGCCATGCGCATTCCTTTTGCAACCCGTCCTCCGGCGCGTCCGCCTCCGCCGATGGAACCAGGGCTTCTTTCCTTGTTCTTTTGTCCATGGCTTCTGGGGCCTCCGTGAAAACCGTGTCTTTTCACAACACCCTGAAAACCCTTTCCTTTGGAGACAGCCGACACGGAAACGGTGTCGCCGGGGGAAAAGACGGACACATCGGCCGCCGCGCCGATTTCCATGCCGTCGGCGTTTCTCACTTCTCTAAAATACCTAAATGCCTTACCCTTTGCGTGCCCGAGCTGCGCCTTTGCGATATTTTTCTCCTTTTTAGCGCCGAAGCCGACCTGCACCGCCTCATAGCCGTCTTTTTCTTTTGTTTTGACCTGCGTTACAATAAGAGGACCGGCGGTAATTATCGTAGCGGGAAAGATGACGCCCTTATCGTCAAAGACTTGGGTCATTCTTCCTTTCGTTCCGAGCATGAATTTGTTAGATTTCATTGTGAACGCAGTGAGCTAGGAAATCTTACACCCTGTCCCAATTTTATATCCCTACCGTTCTTACTTTTAACCGACTCCGTTGAGACCGTCTCAACATAATCTGGCTTTTATTACACTGAAACGGATACAAAATTGGGACAGGGTCGTGAGAATTATAGTCGCGCACTACTCGCTCCTTAATTCCCTACGAAAAAATCGCGCCGGGCATATCGCAAGCGCGAGATACCATTGGTCCCTCCCCAATTCTGGGGCGTGCCCCATAATTGGGGAGGGACGTAGCGTGGGGGCAGTATACACAGGGATTTGCCAAAAGCAAACCCATACACCAACTTCGGCATCGCTTATATTTTGCCCCATGTCGGTTCCATTACTCACTTGTTTGCTTGCAATAGAGAAATTTACGTGCGGCAATTGCCCGCAACAAAATGATGCCGAAGTTGGTGTCGGGGCAAATCCCGTATTATATATTTGGTATCTCGTATTCAGTATGAATCCATACGGAATACTGAATACAACATACGGTATACGCTTTAAAGTTCCTGGAAAATCGGAATGGTGTTTACCGCCTTTGATTCGCTCACTGTGGACGGGGTAACGCCGATATACGCGTTGCACGTGAGCGTGTAAGTGACTTGGCCGAATATCGC
>Ga0209542_10006323_pt1 | contig 23082 bp, 24 predicted proteins | sample RifCSPhighO2_01_FD_184028 | JGI IMG/M metagenome (GOLD analysis project Ga0209542, IMG submission 184028) | Soil microbial communities from Rifle, Colorado - Rifle CSP2_plank highO2_0.1 (SPAdes) (version 2) | ecosystem: Environmental > Terrestrial > Deep subsurface > Rock core/Sediment ... | reverse complement strand
TTTGTATTCTGTTTGCGTTGTAGTATTGGGACATAAATTAGGTTAGAGGTGATAGGTTCGAGGTTATAGATTTTTAGTATGTAGTAAGGACGAGATTTGGACAAGGTCATTGTCTTAGCTTCTGTGTAGAGGCGGATTGCAATTATCAGTAGTTTGTGTTATAAAAATTTCGGAGGCAATTCAGATAGTAGCTTTCCTTCAGCAGTTTCCATTCCCAGTTTATGACAGCTCTTTTCACTAGGAAACTAAAAGGAGTAAAGAGGAAAGTCCGGACACCCAGCCAGTGCTTCGCACTGTGTGATATGTTCGAGCTGTTGGAATTGTTGGAAATGAATATAACCAACACCCAACAAGCCTGCCTGCCCTGTCTGCCGATAGGCAGGCGGCAGGCAGGCAAAGCGATCAAACGATTCGAACATTCATACAATGCGAAGCATTAGCAATGGTAGCGGGTAACGCCCGTCGCACGTAAGTGTAGAGGTGCGAGCAGTAACGGTCTCGACTCGTAAGGGTCGGACGAGCCCTATCCCGACGTTGATGGCTCTGCCTGGCTATAGGGACAACAAGGCCAGGATGAAACGGCAAAATCCTTACCTGGGTGCAAGGTCGTACCCCAGTGCTTCGCACTGTGTGATATGTTCGAGCTGTTGGAATTGTTGGAAATGAATATAACCAACACCCAGCAAGCCTGCCTGCCGGCAGGCAAAGCGATCGAACGATTCGAACATTCATACAATGCGGAGCATTGGAGGAGTACCGCATGAGCTCTAGAACAATCTAGAGCCTAGATAAATTACTATCAGATACAGAATCCGGCTTATGAATTGCCTCCAAAATAGGACTATCTCCCCAGATAGTCCTATTTTGTTTTTCCTAAGCAGAGAAATATTTATCTCAAAAGATACGTAGTAAAAATAAAATAATCGATTATTGCAATATTGAAATTGAAGTGCTCCCCTTGTTTAACCTCTAAGGGGAGCAGAACGAGGGCGTGAACCTGTCATTGTCTGGCTGTCTTGTACGCACTACTCCGTTGGCGACTTAGTCGGTTCGCCGCCTTCGCGCGGACAGGGTAATGGGACGCCTCCCACTAATTCGTAATCAAACAGAAGAACGAACTATGCCGTAACTGTAGCATAGTTAATCTAGTTTGTCAATACCCCCTATAGCTTACCTCAAATAAGTGTGTTGAGGGCCTTGTTTACAAGCGAATCTGCTTTTTTGTTTTTGTCACGTGTAACATGAACAAAGCTCACGCTTTTAAAATCTTGTTTGAGATTCCAGATTTGAATGAAAAGCGGCTGCAAATCAGCATCTTTAATTTTATACTCCCCTTTTAGTTGTTTCACTAAAAGTTCGCTGTCTGTACGGAGCTCTACATCAGTTTGTTTTGCTTTCGCTTTGGTTAAAAGTTGTTTTGCTTTTTTGAGCGAAAAGATGACTGCCGAATACTCCGCAACATTGTTTGTTGTGCGGCCTATCGCTTCACCGTACTCTTTTCCGCCGACAACAGCACCGATTGCAGAAGGGCCAGGGTTACCACGCGATCCACCATCGGTGTAGATAATGAACTTACTCATAAGTTCATTATAGGTTAAAAGTCAAAACGAAAAAGTGAAATCTATCCATTTCTTTTATCTGTAAGTTATTAGGTTCTTTCTCCTTTTTCATTATTACTTTTTACTTCTTCGCCTGCCATGGGAATTCTGATTCGTTTCTTACTATAAATCCTGCTGCAGATTTGTGACCGCCACCTCCATATTTTTTTGCTATTTCCCCGACGTGGACATCACCGTCCTTATCCGAGCGCATGGAGATTTTAATCACATCGTTGGAATAAGCCCATGTTATTCCTACCGCATAGCCCTTTTTAACCATTGCGTTCCCAAGCTGTGACGGCAAGACAGGCGAGTTTACTAAAAACGCGTTATATCCATCAAGTTCGACTTCCTCGCCGTTTTCTAGCATTTCTTCTATTAGTTTGTTTTGATATTCTAGTAAGTTTTTTCCCCTATCCAGGAAAGATGTTCTCTTTTCCTCATTCTCGAAATCCTCAACTGTACTGTCTAACTTTTCGAAATCAAATGGTGCGGTCGCGGAGAAAGCCAGAAAATCTTCCGCACGAGGCATCTGAAATTTCCATAAGTCTATATCCTCTACATATTTTAGATATGTTGGTATTTCTTCTTCGGGAAAGAAATATTTCCAAGCAAGAACTGCTCCTGAATGATCCAGTGCGTAAACGTGATTCGGGATACTCTCGGTTATGTCTTTTACGGTTACGTGATGGTCTAGTTGAGTTAAAGATTTAACTATTTTGAGTAGTTTCTTTGTGTCCTCTTCGGGATAAGAGAAGTCAATAATGTAGACATCCTTATCGTTCAGACCAAGAGGAGGGACTTCGTGGTGTCTCACGGCAATATAGTCCGCTTTATTGCCAAAGTGTCTCCTTGCTGCCCACGCACCGCCAAAGCCGTCATTACAGTTACTGTGATATAGAATTACTGTGTCTTTCACCAGGTAGTAGAAATTCGAGTTATTTTCTCGAATAAAAGTATTCTTTGAGTCGACGTTTTAACATTCTGTTGCCTTGATTTGTTTTAAGATAACTTTCTCTTCTCTTTGCGTCTTCTTCATTTAAGCAAGCTTCGAAATAAATACAATGCCATGGTTTTTGTGATTTTGTCGATTGATTCAACCCACGATTATGTTCTTCGACTCTCTTTTTGAGATCTTTGCTATATCCAACATACAGATTCCCCCCTTTTTTTTATCTTCCAGCACATAAATATAGTAGAACATAATCGCACTCGAATTTTCACTACCCGGTTTACATTTTTTATTTTTAAATTTTGCCTTTTGATTTTTTTGTGGTGACTAGTGCTGGAAGCTTTTTTCCAGATAAAAAGTGCAACATTGCGCCTCCCCCAGTCGAGAAGAAAACGTTTCTGCTGTGCTGTTTTGTAACTTTCACTGGTAGCGACGCAATGGTTTCTACGCCACCTATTACTATATGTGCCTTTTTATTTTTTAGAACTGCTTTTGCGACGACTTCATTCCCCTTCGCGAATCGCTTGTCTTCAAATTTCCCCATCGGGCCAGCCCACACGATTGTCTTAGCCCGACTTATTATTTCTGAATACTCCTTTCTCGTATCCGGGCCTATATCAAGAATCGCGTCTCTTTCTTCTGTTATGTCTATCGGAAGTTTAATTTTTTTACTCATCGCGAACTTTTTTACTTCTTTGATAAAGTTCGGTTCGTAAAGTGATTTTTTTATGTCAAGACCTGCTGCTTTTAGAAATGTATTTCCCACACCACCGCCTAACAAAACAGCATCAACTTTTGGCAATAATTTTTCAATCGTACTTGCTTTATCCCTCACCTTCGCGCCTCCGATTATAAGAACAAATGGTTTCTTTGAGTTCTTCAGCACTTTTGTAAGAACTCTTACCTCATCTTTAATTATTTTGCCTTGTCTCGATGGAATATATTTTGTTATTGCTACCAGGGAGGCAGACTCGTGATGGCTTGTTGCAAAGTCGTTGTTTATATAAACGTCTCCAAGCTCTGCAAGTATTTTAGCAAAACGCTGGCTGTTTTTTGCTTCACCCTTATTAAATCTTATGTTCTCCAACATAAAAATTGTTCCAGTCGGAGCTTTTTCTATAGTTGTCTTTGCCCGTTCGATGTTTGGAATAAAAACTATTTTTCTTCCTACAGACTTCGACAGCAATACAGCGAATGGTTTTAAGCTTAAATTCTTGTCAATTTTAGTTGGCCTTCCTCTATGTGAGAGGATTACAATTTTGTTGTTCTTGGTTGATATAGATTTGATTGAGTCTGTCGCTACTTTAAATCTAAGCGCGTCAGTTACGTTTTTCTCTTTAATATCTAGGTTGATTCTTACAAGATAGGTAATCATGTGAATAAGTATAACCGTGAAGTAGAAGCTTCGCTACACTTCACAGCAGGCCATGAATTAGATTTTCGCTACACTTCACTTCACGGCAGGCCATGAACTAGGCTTCGCTACACTTCACGGCAGGCACCGAGAAATAAACTGCTTAAAACAAAACCCCGCCCTCTAGGCCAACGAGATATTCATTAGCTTAAAGGGCGGGGCCCACCAAGTAAAATGATAGCTTTTGTTCGAAAAACTCGGACAAGAACTATAAACACTCACTCTGCAAAGCAGTGTAGCAGAATGTCTCCTAAATGTCAAGCTTTTCTTGGCTTAAAGACAATAAACTTATACCCCAAAAAGTTCCAAGTAAGTGTGACAATCGTTCCAGCTAGTTTACCGATGTTGGCCCACGTAGCGCCACCAGATCCTATAAAATCAACGATTAGCGAGAACACACCGATATTCAGTCCGAATCCGACTAAGCTGACTACAAAAAACTGAATAAATTGTTTACCAGCCCTAGAACTAGAATCGAATGTCCAATACTTGTTCCAATAGTAACTGTTTATTACCGCAGTAATGAAGGCTATTCCCGCAAACATAACCGCATATAATCCTTCAGAAATGCCAGTGGTTGAAATTAGGATATTTAGTACGGCAAAGTCTAAGACTGTATTAAGGACTCCGACAACAGCAAATTTCCCAATTTGTTTGAATACGGAAATTTTTTTGCCCAAAATTTGTGCAAAAACATATCCCGTCATGGTTAACGCTCCAAGAAGCAATGCGACATTGTTTGTACCTAGTGCCACAAATGCTTCTGGTAGTGGCAAGTTATTGATAGTCGGAATAGTAAGAAGCCCGATAACAAAAGCTGATATCGCCGCGATTATGAGATCTTTCTTATTCATGGGTTAATTATACCAAATGAGCTATTTCAACTATTTTTTGGAACTCTTTAGGATTTAAACTTGCACCGCCAACCAGCGCTCCATCAATATCATCCTGTCCTAAAAACTCTTTAGCATTTTTTGCATTGACTGAACCCCCGTATACTACGCGTTCAATGCTTACAAGATTCTTAATGTAGGCACATATTTCTGCGGTTTCCTCTGGAATGTCGGGTATGCCTGTTCCAACAGCCCAAACTGGCTCATATGCGATTATCACTTTTTTGGCATCCGATTTCTTCACTCCCCTTAAGCCATTCTTAATTTGATCAGTGATAAAGTCTTTTGCTGATTTAATCCCAAGCTTTCTTACTTGTATCGGTTCACCGACACACAACACAACTTTTAAGCCCTTATCAAGTGCTATTTTTATTTTTTTGTTTATTACATCGTCTGTTTCGCCTAAGTGTATTCGCCTTTCACTATGACCAACAATCACGTGGCTTACCCTTAGATCCCTTAATTGGCTAGCAGAAACCTCTCCTGTGTAAGGGCCGCCATCCTCCCAAAACACATCTTGCGCGCCAAGCATAGCGTGTTTAAGAAGTGAGCCGACTTTGTCCAAATATTGAAATGGGGGTGAAATCACGACTTCTTCGTAATCCTCTGCCGTTGCAAGCTTGATCGCAGCAACGGTAGTGCTTGGGTTTGATTTCCAGTTTCCTATGATTAGTTTCATGTTTTGAGGTTATGGCGCTTATGCTTGTCACCGCGTCGCTCAGAGCAAATGAATATACAGACGCACTCTTTTGCTCTTCGCTCGCGGTGATAGGTTATAGGTTTCGGAGGATACATTAGTCAGGTCTTAATTCATGCAATTCTATCACCTATCACCTCGTACCTTCCACCTTCTTTCGACGATACCAAATCCACCAGACAAATCCTCCTATAATAATGGCAATTATTGCGTAATCAAATTTTCTGAAGTATGGCTCTATCACACTCCAGTTTTCTCCCAATACAAACCCGATGCGCGTGAGAACCCAGCTCCACAAAAGCGAACCGAGAAATGTAAGAGAGACGAATTTCCAGATATTTACCTTGAACATCCCTGCAGGGAAAGAGATGAAAGTTCTAACTACAGGAAGAAGCCTAGCTATAAAAACCGACCAAATTCCGAATTTGTTAAACCAACGCTCCGCTGATACGAATTCCATTTTTCTCCGAATTTTGCCATCGAGTCTTGATGCTACGTAGTAAGAGATTATTGATCCGGCCACATTACCAAGAGCGCCAACAAAAACTATAACCCAGAAATTAAAAACGCCTGTCGCCGCCAAAAAACCAGAAAAAGGCATTATCACTTCTGATGGTATTGGGATATTCGCGCTTTCCAGCGTCATTAATAGAAATACGCCAACGTTGCCCCAAGTCTCAATTGTGCTTAAGACGAATGAAGAGAGTGTTTCTAGCAAGCTACTAGCCATTTGTCTTTAGAAATACGGCTGCTTTGTCTGGATCAAGGGGATTAATTTGGATGTCAGTTCCAAGCTCGAAGCCCGCTGAGATATTTGTTTGAGGGACCAACTCGACGTGCCAGTGATAATGTGTAAATTTTTTCTTGTCACGGGTGGGCGCAGTATGTATAAAGAAGTTATAATCCGGATACTGGAGCCCTTTTTCTAATTTCCTTAAAGCTAATTGAAGTGCCTTCGTAAACGAAAGCATCGTTTTCGAATCAGTCTCTTCAAAAAACGGCAGATGTTTTAGAGGAAAAATTCTCATTTCAAATGGCTCTTTGGATGCAAATGGAACGAAAGCAATTGCACCGTCATTTTTATATATTATTCTGGTTTTCCTGCTCATCTCCCACGCAATCTCTTTGCAGTGTGCGCACGTTTTATATTTCTTGTAATACTTACTCGCTCCAGAAAGCGAACGGCCGATTCCAGGCGGTATAACTGGTACTCCAAGAATCTGATAATGAGGGTGGTACAAACTGGCACCCGCTTTTTGCCCCCAATTGTGAAACATTGAAATGTAATAAAGATTCTTGTCTTGCGCCAAATCTATATATCTACTCTTAAATGCTTCAAATACTCCGAGGGCGTCTTTTTCTGAAAGTTTTGGAAAGTTGTTGTCATGATGTCTTGTTATTAATAACTCGTGATAGCCATAACCAGGAAGTACGGTAAATGGACCTATTTGGTGTCTATCAAGAACCCAAACGCCTTCACGATTTACTGCTGGGTACCGATTGGGCACGACTTGGAGTCTCCAATTCTTGGTGTCGGGCTGAGACAGAATTACTCCGCCGCTTCCTGCTTTTTCTGGGTTTTCGAACTTGCAAGTACTTACCGGTGAACGTTTTCTTGTTCTTGTTTCTCTAAATTCGTCGGGCCGCCTTCCTCTGGCAGGAGAGATAAGGATCCAGTCGCCAGAAACTATATTCTGCCGCAATTGGTTCTTTCTGATGTCTATCATTTCAATCTATTTTCATAATACCATCCAAGTACGTCCCTAGCTATCGGAACCGCATTCAGACTCCCCTCTCTCGCATCTTCTATAAGGACAAGTACTGCGATTTTTGGATCGTCCGCTGGAGCGTAAGCTACAAATATCGCATTGATTTTTGTGTTTCCGGTCGTTTGGGGAGTTCCTGTTTTTCCTGCTACTTTCACAGGTAAGTCGCCCAAAAGTTTCGCACTGCCGTACTCGCTTCTTACCACATCTTTCATTCCCTCCCTAACTTCCGGGAGAGATTCCGAAAAATCATCAAGGTTAATTATCTCTTCGCTATCGTCTTGCTCCGCTATGTGAAGTTTGAAGGCGCGTCCTTCTGCTATCGCAGAGATCCCGTTTAATAATTCGACTGGACTAAATCTCAAATCTCCCTGGCCTATGGAAACGTTGTACGTATCTCCTACCCTCCAAATTGACCCTGTACGTTCCTCTTTCTCTTCTGGACTCGGTAAAAATCCCGCGACTTCTCCGGGAAGATCTATGCCGGTTTGTCTTCCGAACCCGAACTTCTCCCAATACCTTTGCAGTTTTTCAATGCCGACTCCTGTGATATTTTCGAAACCACCTCCGACTTCGTAAAAGTAAACATTGCTTGAAACAGCCAGTGCCTTTCGAAGATTCACCCACCCGTGCGCTTTCCAGTCAACAAATCTACTTGGATTGTCGGGATTATACGGGTTCGGTATCTCTATATATCCAGCCGAATAGATTTGTGTATCTGGATTTACAACACCTTCTTTAAGTGCGGCAACGGCATGCACTGGTTTAATCGCAGACCCGGGACTATATGCGCCGGAGACCGCTCTATTAAATAATGGCTGGTTGGGATCTGAAAGATAATCTGAAATATTGTTTGCGTCAAAACTTGGAAAACTCATTAATGTAAGCACCTCTCCGTTTTCCGGATTGATCGCCAAACCAACACCTGAAAATCTGCCAAGTGACTTTAATTCCAGAGACATTCTATCATAGAAATATTCTTGAAACTCCGCGTCTATTGTTGTTTTGAGCGAGCTTCCTGCAACCGGCTCTCTTGTTCGTTTAATGTCTTCGAGATCGCCAAAAGCGTTTCTATATATTGTGATTCTGCCGTTTTCGCCCCGCAACGAGTTATCATAATACGCCTCGAGCCCAGCCCTTCCTATAAAATCGTTCAATGCCAGCTCTTCGTTTGTTCTTAGGTCCTCACTAGTGACGGAGTTTACATAGCCGACTGCGTGTGAGAACGCGGGGTTACTGTAATTTCTTTTGAAATCATTCTCTACTATAAGCGACTTTGTCTTTAACGTTTCTATTGCTATAACCTGGTCGCGCGTTATGTCTCTTTTTAGAATTATGTCAGTAACACTTGTCAGATTCGTGTCTTCAAGCTGTTTTCCTACCTCTTCCTTGTTTAACCCAAGAATTTCCTCTGCGGCAGTGAGAACGATATCTTTCTCATCGTTTCTAATCATCTCGTCCAATTGCAGAAAAACGGTAAATATCGCCGCATTCTCAACTAATGGTATGCCGTTTCTGTCAAGAATAATTCCTCGTGGTGCAATGAGCGGGATGTCTTGGTTAATATTTGATTCCGATCTGGCTTTAAAAGAACTGCCTTTTACCACAGATAAGTATCCGGTCGTTCCTAAAAACACAAGAGCTATTAGTGTAAAAGAAATTAAAATTATCTGAGGAACGTTTGATGCTAACGGTGTTTCGCGTATGTTCAATTCTCTATCTGAAATACTGTCAGATATTACCTGGTCAAAATCTATTCTTCTCTGATACTTTTTTCTTGTCATATACAAACGTCATTGCTCCGAAAAACATTATAACCAAGATTGTATTGATAACGGTTTCGAGTGTAAGCACGCGCAGATTTAAATATGACAGTCCAATTACAACTGTCCCAGCGAACGCCGCCACGATGCTGTTTATAATCCTTCGCCATGGCAAGTAGTCCACTAACGCCATTACTAGAAAAGCGGAAGATATAAACATAACGTCCGCCCATGTGACGAGTGGCGAGAATTTTAATATGAGCGCCGAGGATAGAATCACAACGGACCGCGCGAGCCAACTCTTATTTATGTGCGCAAGAACTGCCAATAATATAAAGATTAAGTTTGGCTTTACGTGCAAGACTAAAATCGCATTCGTGGTTTGCAGGAACGAGGCAATTATTACTAGCGTGGCGCTAACGATAAATGGCAACATTTCTTAAATCTTTGACTTTGAATGCTGGCTCAAGAATCGCTTCTTGAAACACATCCCCTTCGGCGTTCTCTATTCTGCCAACAAAACCTAATTCTAGACCGTACGGGAAATTTTTATCTGCTGTCATTACTGAATCACCGGTCTCTAGATATATGTCCTGTGGAATTAGAGATAGTGTCAGCTCATTGCCTCCTTTCATGAGAGCATCCACTTCGCTAGATCCAATTCGTACGGCGATCTGCCATGACGGATCGAATATTGTGGTAACTACACTCGACGTTTTAAAAACGTTTCTAACCTGCCCTACAAGAATATTCCCGGCATAAACGACAGTATCACCGGGCTGGATCCCCATATTTTCGCCAGCTGCAATCGCTATTTCCCCCCTGCTGTTGAAGGGATAACTTGAATAAACTTTTATAGACCTTATTGAATCATCGTTAGTTTCAACGAGCATTGACCGTAATGCTTCGTTTTCTTTCTCAAGTTCTTCTATACGGTGCTGGAGTTCCTCTCTTCCCCCAAAATCAATATCGAAAATATTATTAAAGAACGCACTTGCAGATAGCTTTATTTCGAAAAAAGGACCGCTTTGAATAATTAGAATTCCGAGTATCACAGAGCATCCTATTAAGAGATATTTCTTCATAGGTTGATCGGCGACGGGCGATTTTGGTTTGAAAGAATTGTCTCGTATTTTGGTAAATCTTCGATTATAATGCCAAGCCCTCTTACGGCGCAGGTAAGAGGATCATCAACCAACGTTGTTTTAACCGATAATTCTCTCGATAGGTATTGGTCAAAACCTCGGAGGAGCGCGCCTCCTCCGGCAAGATAAATTCCTTTTTCGTACACATCTCCAACAAGCTCGGGCGGAGATTCTTCTAATAAATCTTTCACGGCATCAGAGATTCCTCTTAAAGATTTTTGGATAGCGGCTCTAATGTGATTGCTCTTAACAGAAACTTCTTTTGGTAATCCGGAACTAACGTCCCTGCCCCTTACGGCAATTTCTTTGCGATCCTCCATCTGGATGGCAGAGCCGACCGAAATCTTTACTATTTCTGCCGTTGGCTCTCCGATAAGAATTTTATATTCGCTCTTCATGTATCTTATTATGTCATCGTTGAACTGCTGGCCGGCAATTTTTATGCTTTTTGATTTAACTGCTCCGCCGACAGATATAATTGAAATTTCTGTTGAGCCGCCGCCTATGTTAATCACTAAATTAGCCATCGGTTCTTCAACCGATAACCTCATTCCTATCGCCGATGCTATCGGCTCTTCTACCAATAGAACTTTGGCTGCTCCGGCAGATACTACAGCATCTTCAACTGACTTTCTTTCAACTTCTGTGAGACTAGTTGGCACAGTTATTGCCGCGAGGCGATATCTTGATACAAAACTTTTACCGCCTGCTTCTTTCAGAAAATGCTTCAGAATTTCCTCCGTCATTTCAAAATCGGATATTACTCCGCTCATCAAAGGTTTTATGAGCGTGACGTGCGCCGGAACTCTATCGAGCATTTTTTTAGCTTCGTCTCCTATCGCAAGTATTTGCTCTGTCCTATTGTTGACAGCGATGAGTGTTGGTTGGTCAACCACGATACCATGTCCTTTTACATAAACCAGCGTGTTCGCGGTTCCAAGGTCGATCCCAACAACTCTATAAAAATTTTCTAATAGCTTTATCATAGGATATGACTTCCGTTTTATCTTCGCTTCTTTTTTTGCATTCCACTTTTCCTTTTGTCTTTTCGCTTACGACGAATCTCCATGGAATACCAATAAGGTCCGCGTCATTAAATTTTTCCCCGGCAGTCGAATCTCTGTCGTCGTAGAGAACTTCTATGCCTTTCTTCTGCAGTTTCTCATAAAGATCTTCTCCTAAGCCATTCTCGAGTTCTATTAAGTGCACTTGAAACGGAGCCACTGACTCAGGCCACACTATTCCCCTATCGTCCGATAAAACCTCAACGATTGTAGCCATTAATCTGCCTAAACCTATGCCGTAGCTTCCCATGACTACAGGTCGCTTGTTACCGTTCTTGTCTAGATACTCTAACCCTAGGCTATTTGCATATCCTGAACCGAGCTTAAATATGTTACCTACTTCAATAGCTTTTCTCTTAGTCAGTTTTTCTTTATCGATGCCGTTTTCTTTAAAATATGTATCAGCAATCTCTGCATTAACAGCTGTTTTTTTATCTGTTTTTTGATCGAGCACGTAAATTGTATCTTCACCAAAATCGGTGGTAGTCTGGAACTCATCACTGAACTTGCTAAAAACTCCTCCGCTAGCAAAGGTTCTATAAGTAAACTCCTTGATTCCGGTACGTTCGAAGATTTTCCAATATGCGTCTGCGCATTTTTCGTGGAATTCTTTCAGCTCATCTTCATTCTTACAGAACGAATAAAGATCTTTCATAACGAATTCGAGCCCGCGCAAGAGGCCGCTTTTGGCACGAAGTTCTTGACGGAACTTTGTTTGGAACTGATAAACATAACAAGGAAGATCGTTATAAGAGCTGATATGATGCGTCATTATATTTATTAAGGGCTCTTCGTGAGTAAAGGCCAATCCAAGCTCGTTATTGCTTCTCAATTTTAACTTGAACCATATATCATCTTCTTTGAATTCCCATCTGTTAGTTTTTTCCCACAGTTGTTTCTCTTGCAGTGTTGATAATAAAAGTTCCTGACCGCCTATGTTGTTCATCTCTTCACGGATTATTTGCTCAATTTTTTTTAAAACGCGCAAGCCCAGTGGTAAGTAAGAATAGACACCAGCAAGTTCTTTGTGCACAAATCCCCCTTTTATAAGCAGCTGTGCGTTTTTTGCGACTTCGTCTTTTGGAAAAGTCTTTCTTGTCTTCGTGAAAAGTTTGCTCTGTCTCATATTTCTACAATATGTTTATTATATCCTTGATTGTCACTACGACCATGAGCAAAAGCAACAGTGCGAGTCCCACGGCATTCGAAACAATTTCAAATTTGTGACTCAACCTTTTGCCTATAATTTTCTCCACGAATATCCCAGCGAATCTGCCACCGTCCAACGCAGGAAAAGGTATCATATTGATCACGACAAGGTTTAAAGAAATCAATCCGAGAAATTGAATTAGAGAAACAAAACCTAGACTGGTTACATCTCCAAGCATTCCAAACACGCCTACAGGCCCAGTGATTTGACTCACTGCCGTAAAATCTCCAAAAAAGATACCCGTTACGAATCCAGCAAAAGCTTTTATTATTAGGCCGGTTGTAATTGTGGCGCTCGCTAACCCGGACCAAGCACTTTTAAATATTCCCTGTTTTTCAATACCGATATCGGTTATTACAACGCCTAGCGCTCCCTCGCCCTCTCTTGCATTTTCCCGTGGCGTTACTGGAATTCCATTTACTTCTATTTCTTTTCCGCTATTTTCTGCGATAAAAGTTTTAAACTTTTCAGCAGAATCGAATCCTTCCACGGTCTGTCCAGCCGTTAACCCAATTTCCGCTGCCGGCGAGTTAGGCATAACGTTTTCAATAACTACTCTATTCGGAAGTCCTGTCGCAAAAACGATGCTAAAAGCAATCCATCCGATTAAAAAATTCATGAACGCACCTGCGGCGATTATTATTGACCGTTTTAACGCAGTTTGGTAAGCAAAACTTCTTTCCGGCTCCTCAATTTTATCTCCGGTATTTGAGTATTCACCGTGGATTTTTACAAAACCGCCGAATGGTAAAAGGTTAAGACTATATTTCGTTTCTCCTCTTTTGGTCGAGAGCAGTTTCGGGGGGAAACCGAAACCAAATTCGTCCACACGAAGACCGAATAATTTTGCTGCAGAAAAGTGTCCAAGCTCATGCCCGATAATGAGTACTATCAAAAACAATATTCCAATTAGTGCTACTGGCATTTATTGAGAAATTTCCGTTATTTTTGAGCCGACCAGTCCATCGACAGCCTCATTGAAGCCGTCAACCAATTTCTGTAATCTCTCTTTATTTTTGAATTTTATATCTTCGTCTGGTTCCTGGTTAATACGTTTATTAACTTCGTCCCGCGCCACGCGCATCTTGATTCGTATCTCTTCTGAAGTTTTTCTCACTACGCGCGACAACTCTTCTCTTCTCTCATCTGTAAGCTGCGGAAGTGTTATGCGAATAACGTCACCCATTACGGAGGATGTAAATCCTAGTTTTGCGTCATCGATGGCTTTCGCGATGCTGTTTATCGATCCTTTGTCCCACGGTGATATAACCAGATTTCTCGGCGGTTCAACCGAAATCGTGCCGAGCTGTTTTATAGGAATCGGCTGATTCATGTAAATCGCGTTTATATCCTCGATTAGCTTGGATGTTGGCCTGTTCGTGCGAATTAAAGAAAATTCCTCTCTTAAGTCGCCAAGTAATTTCTGAAATGTTTTATCCAAGTCGTTTAAATAGTCCATATAGCGGATTCTAATTGGAGTCTTTTGTTTGTGGAAAATTGCGACATGGCAGTCATTCTTTCCGTAATAGACTTCAAGATATCGTAGTTTTTTACCGGGTCATTAGCAAGCTTTGCGATGATCTCTGTCAGGAGCGCACGCATCTCAATTTCGCTTTCCAATACTTCATCTATAATCTTTCTCTTTGGCTCTTTTCTTGATAGAAGCGCTGTCGCGTTCTTAAATTGTTTCTTGGCGCTATCATTTGTCGCAAGCGAAACTGCCCTGCCAGGTCTCCCGAGTGAAAGTGCGGCTAGTTCGTCTGCGTTTTTCTTATCAACATTGTGATGTTTTTCCAACAACCCAGTTATTTCTCCAGCGCTCAGCCGTGGGAAATGAATTTTTTGAAATCTTGATTTCAGCGTCTCAAGCAAAGAATCAAAATTTTGGGTTACAAGAATAATAAGACTTTTTGATGGGGGTTCCTCTCCAATTTTCAAAGTTGCGTGCTGTGCTTGAACGGTCATCGTATCTGCGTCGTCAATGATAACGACCCGTAAGTTGGATTTAACCGGCATTTGTGAAAGGAAATGTCTAATTTCACGAACGGAGTCTATGCCTATACTGCCTTCGACTGGTTTTATTATGAGCGCCTCCTCGAGTATCCGTTTTGGAAGCCCACTTTCGGTTTCTATTTCTTCGAACTTACCGTCTTCGAGAAATGCCGCAAGTGAAAGGGCAAATGAATATTTTCCAACTTGCGGTTCTCCAAAAAAAATGTATCCGTGTGCGAGATCGCCATCTTTTATGAGTCGTTTGAAAGTGTCTCTCAAATTGTCCTGACCTATTAACATGCCAAAGGTATCTAAATTTTTAATTTAGGGCTTCGACTGAGCTCAGCCGAATATCTTATGAAATTGAGCACCCCGCCCTCTATGCTCCTTGAGATTTGAGTTAGCTCTTTCTTTGTGATGTTTCTTTGATTCATGTTTCTTTTGTTATTCATTGGGATAGATGGCGGGGTAAATTCGTTTTACCCAAACCGTAGGTTTGGAAACTCATTTATCGCTTTTGAAGAAGAGTTCTCTTGTATACATCAAGATGTTCCAAAATAATTCCGCACCCTTTTGCGACACATAGTATAGATTCCTCCGCTACATACGCAGGCACGCCAAGCAATCTCTTGAAAAATTCGTCAATATCCCTTAGTCCAGCGCTTCCGCCAGAGAGAATTATTCCCTTTTCCATAACATCTGCTACTAGTTCCGGCGGAGTCTCATTAAAAACACTTTGGACAGATGCTGCTATATCCATTAATAGAGGGTTTAGCGCATCGGCTATTTCGTTTGAGTTTATTGTCAAATCTTTCGGCAACCCAGAGATTAAATCCCTCCCTCTAATTTGAAACTCCCTTCTTTCTTTGAGCGGCATCGCGCCTCCAATCGCTATTTTTGCGGCTTCCGCTGTTTGCTCCCCTATCGAGATCGCATACTTTTTCTTGACGTAATCGATTATGGCCTGATCAAACTTATTTCCAGCAACTCTTATACTCGACCACGCAACTATGCCCCCAAGCGAGATCACTGCCACTTCTGCTGTTCCACCGCCTATATTTAAAATCATATTACCAGACGATGAATTTATAGTAATTCCCGCTCCAAGCGCTGCTAAAAGAGGTTCCCTCACAACATACGCATTCTTAGCGCCTGCCTCGAGGGCGGCATTCGTAACTGCGCGACGCTCTGTCATTGTTACTCCAGCCGGAGTTGAAATAACTACATCCGGCTTGATAGCGCTCCATCTACCCGCAGATTTTCCTATGAAATACTTCAGCATTGCGCGAGTTATGTAGTAGTCCGCTACAACGCCGTCTTTAAGAGGCCTATAGGCGGCAATGTCTCCGGGAGTTCTTCCAATCATATCTTTTGCCTCTCGCCCAACCGCAAGAACGCTATTGCTCGGCAAATTCAGTGCGACAATTGTTGGTTCGTTAATAACAAACCCTTTGCCTGGAACATAAACTACAGTGTTGGTGGTGCCTAAATCTATTCCGATTTTACTTATAAACATGTCGATTCTACTTGCGAAAACAAGCGTAGTTTACTTGCGACGTTTGAGCAACTGTAATGTTGAGCACCCCGCCCTCTATGCTCGTTGAGGAATTGGTTAGCTTTTTTGTTTCGATATTTCTTTGATTCATGTTTCTTTTGTTATTCATTGGGATAGAGGGCGGGGTAAGTTCCTCTGGCTCCTCGCGAAGCGAGGAGAGAGTCACTTATTTTACCCGTTTTATGTCCACTCCCAGAGCAGTTAATCGATTTTCGATTTTTTCATATCCTCTATCTATTTCCTCTGCACCGTCTATCACCGACTCTCCTTTTGCAATCACTGCCGCAATTATATTTGCAATACCAGCGCGCAGATCTTTTACCTCCATCTTAACTCCAGCGAGTGGAGTCGGACCGCTAATCAGTGCGCTGTGGTTGTAGTTCTTGCCGCTGAAACGACAGGCCAACTCTCCCAAACATCGTGTGAAAAGCTTAATATTCGCTCCCATAGAATTCAAGGTTTCTGTGTATCCAAACCTGTCTTCGTATACGGTCTCATGAATTATTGAAGATTCTTTTGCTTGCGTGAGAAGAACCATAAACGACTGTTGCCAATCTGTCATAAAGCCGGGGTGCGTGTCCGTCTCAATCTCTATTCCCTTGAGTTCCCCTGACCGCCAAAAACGAATCCCATTTTCCAGAACTTCGTACTCCCCACCCACCTTTCTTATGGCGTTCAAAAACGTCAGAAGGTGTTCTTGTACCGCGCCATCGATGAAAATATTCCCATTGCCTGCGATAGCTAGCGCCGCGAAAGATACAGCTTCGTTTCTATCCGGTAAGACCTTGTGGGTTGCTCCGTGAAGTCTTTTCACTCCATCTATGTATACTGTTCTGTCTGCGCCTAATTCAATAATTGCGCCCATTTTTTGGAGCATCTTAATCAGGTCTATAATCTCTGGTTCAATAGCGGCGTTCTTAATTACTGTTCTGCCACTGGCTAGCGTTCCTGCAAGAATAATGTTCTCTGTGGCCATGACGCTTGGATAACGTAACTCAACTCTTGCGCCAGTTAGACCATTTGGCGCGGATGCGGAGTAATGCGTGCCATCCATTTCTATAATTGCTCCCATATCTTGAAGCGCCTCTAAGTGTATATCTACTGGACGCGGTCCGATTTTGTCGCCTCCGACTATTGGTATTTGTGCCTTACCCGATCTTGCCAAAAGCGGGCCAAGTGTAAGAACTGGGAGACGATTTCTCCGACTTAGATTAGAAACCTCCGTATTAGTTATTCTTGGCGTATGGAGTATCAAAGATTCCCCATTCTTGTCGACTTTAGTGCCGATATGTTCACAAAGTTCGGCAGTAATATCAACCTCGCCTATATCTGGAAAGTTTTCTATCACGCATGGCTCATCTGTCAGGAGAGATGCAACCATCATCTTATTGACTGCGTTTTTTGCACCAGCTAACTTGATTGTGCCATCCAGCTTTTTACCGCCGTTTACAACGAATTTCACGTCCTTTAGTATAGAAAATAATGACTCTTAAAACCAGGCGAACGATTTTCTATTTTTTGGTCCTTCTTTTTGTTATTGCGGCTACTTTGGTTATTTTTTACTCAATGGGTTTTAGGATTGATTTCAAGAATTTCGCGGTCACCGAAACCGGCGGCATCTATGTGAGAAGCAATCCGTCTGACATTGGTATTGTCCTGGATGGAAAACAGATAAAGAACAGGTCCGGGATATTGAATTCGGGTACGCTGATCGACGATCTTAGTCCTGGTATTTATGCGCTTAATATCGATTTTGATGGATATGCAAGTTGGCAGAAAGACGTAAGGGTACTCCCCGGGATTGTATCTGTCTTCGATTCTATAGTGCTTATATCAAATGATGGACGTGAGAAGTTGATGGATGCGGTTCACGAGTTTCGTTTTGCAAATGGGTTGCTCGTGACGAGAACACAAGATACCATCGAGTTCGATGGCGCCCAAATAACAGGAAACGAAATCATAGATTTTACAGACGGAGGCAACGTAATAACGCAGGACATCGCTTCGGAGAATTATTACTTATCAAATATATCAGACTTAGAGTCATCTCTGAACTTGACAACGATGTTTAATAACCTAAAGGAAATCCGACTTGACCTCCCCGGAGCTGTTTCAATTGTAAAAATCGCCCCATATCCTTTTGATGATAGTCGTTTCGTTGTGATGACAGCGCGCGCGCTTTACGTTCTTAACACCGACGATTCGGAGATAGAACAGATTGGAGAGCAAACAGATGATTTCTTTGTTGCAAATGATGAAGTGTTTTGGGTAAATGACGAAGGTCTTTGGAGCTATGGCCTTGTGCTCGGCAACAAATCACTCATAGACAATTCTTTTACGAAGAGCGACGATATTCGCAAAGTCGATGCATCGGATGACAGACTTATAGTGTTACGTGGTTCTGGAGTCCTTTCGTACATAGATAGGGATTCGCTAAATACCACAACAACGTATGTGACAGCAAGATATTTTTCTTTTTCGCCAAATAGGCAACTCCTGATGTTTGAGGGGACAAATGGCGCAATAACCGTGTACGACTTCGAAGAAGAGGAGGATGGCAAACAGTTGATACCTTTAGTTGATTTGAGCGGAGCCTCCGTAGACAAAGTTGCTTGGTATGAAGATAATGCTCACATTTTTGTAAAAGATAGTTCTGGTAGTCTGAAATTTATAGAGATAGATAATTCCACTCCGATAAACGAAGTCCTTATAAGTGGTGATGTAAACGACTTTACATATGACAACGATACCGACTCGCTGTATTACGGGAATGATTCCGGAGTTTGGAGGTTAGAGATCTAATTTACTCTGTAAGCACTTCGTGTCCGCTTTTCGTAACGAGCACTGTGTGTTCAAATTGAGCCGATAGACTTCCATCGATTGTCACAAAGCTATCGTCAGAGAGCTGTTTCATGTCACTCGTTTTCATGGAAACCATCGGTTCTATTGCTAGCACCATACCTGCCTCTATCTCTAGCCCAGTGTTTGACTCTCCGAAATTATATATTATTGGATCCTCGTGAACTCTATCGCCGACTCCGTGTCCAGTTAAGCCATCTATAATTTTTCCGCCTCCAGAGATAACGGTCTTCTCTATCGCGTGTCCTATGTCCCCTATCGTCCTTCCAGGTTTTACTTGTTCAATCCCTTTCTCTAGCGCTTTTCTAGTTAGCTCTATCAATATTTGCGCTTCCCTTGAGATTTTACCAACAGGAACAGTAATCGCCGAATCACTTATACCGCCTTTCCAGTCAACTCCCAAATCGAGCTTAATAATATCGCCTTCCTTAAGCGGAGTGTCAGACGGTCTGCCGTGGACAATTATGGCATTAACCGAAGAGCATAACGCGAATGGAAATGGATAAAGCGCTCCGTCTGGCTGATACCCTAGAAATGCTGGAGAACCCCCTGCTTTTTCTATTAGTTCTCTCGCAAGTATGTCTAGATCTATTGGTTTTATTCCTGGTTTAACGTGTTTGGCAAGTTCTTTAAGAACAAACGAAAGTATCTCTGATGATTTTCTGATCTTCTTTATTTGTTTCTCTGACTTAATTAATTTCCTCACTCTAAGTGCTTCTTGATATTTTCAAATACTGTTTCGATAGACGGCCTGCCGTCAATTTTTATAACCCTGTATCCCAATTTCTTCAATTCTTCAAATGACGGCAGAGTTGTTTCCTTGAACACCTTGAGCCTTGTTTTCAAAACGTCCATTCTATCATCAACTCTACCCTGATGTCTCGCAAGATTTCTTTTGATGGACTCCCCCTCAGGAATTTCCAGATTTATGAAAAGCAACTCACCCTTACTAAATTTTCCAGTGAGCCATTTTACAATCCCTTCTTCTCCGTCTATTTCGATCGCCTGCGCGTGACTTCTTGGAATCCCGCTAATTACAAACCCTTTGTTCTCCTTTTCAAGCAACTCGCCGAGTTCTCTTTTCGCGTAAATCAGCGTTTGTTTTTCCGGCATCAGAAATCCCTCTGCCAATCTGTCTCCCATCTTAAGAGTGCCATCGGCAATCAAGCGCCTTACCATATCACCGGTGTCAAAGAAACCGTATCCTAAATAATCACTGATTAATTTAGCTTGCGTACTTTTGCCTGAACCTGGGGGTCCGGAAATAAAAACAAATTTCACCATTTTTATTATACCCCCTCGTACTCGCGGACTGTAATCTCCGCGTCAATCTGTTTTGAGGTTTCGAGCACTACAGCAACGACAATCAGAACCGAAGTTCCTCCTATCGTTAATGCCTGTGTCCCAGTGAAAGATTGAGTAATAGTCGGGAGAACTGCTATAAAACCAAGAAATAGTCCACCGAAAAACGTAATTTTGGACACTATCGCCTTGAGAAATGTCGCCGTTGGTTCACCTGGCCTGATCCCGGGTATAAATCCTCCGCTTCTCTGTAAATTTTTTGAAATTTCCTGCGGATCGAACGTTATGCCTATGTAAAAATAAGTGAATATAAATACAAGGAAGAAATAAAGAAGTCCGTAAACTACCTGATTATTCAATAGTCCGGTTGTTAAATTGTTGATTGTTGCTCCAATCCCAGGAGAAAATCCCGAAATAATCTGACCGAAAAACTGCGGGAATAAAAGCAGGGATATTGCGAAAATGATCGGGATTACACCGGCCTGTCCAACTCTAAACGGAAGGTACGATGAAACGCCGCCGTACATTTTGTTGCCCCTTACACGTCTTGCATAAGAGACGGGGACTTTTCTCTCACCTTCGTTAACAAGAATTATTCCTACAATGACGACTAGAGCGACTGTGGCGAAAGCCAAATAAACCGGCAATAGGCTCGTTGTGTATGCAAGAGCGGCGTTTCTTGCCCCCGTTGGAAACCCACTAACTATACCGGCAAAAATCAAAAGGGATACTCCGTTGCCCATTTTTTGTTCAGTTATAAGTTCCCCGAACCATACGAGAATCATAGATCCTGCGACAATAACGAGAACATTAGTAAGCGTTGAGACAAGCGTAAGGTTCGGTAAAATTCCTTGTGATGCGAGTATTCTCATAAATCCATAGCCCTGCATCGCCGCAAGCGGAACAGTCAAATATCTGGAATAGCTGTTAAATTTTGATCTCCCCTTCTCTCCCTCTTCATAGTAAAGTGACTTCAATCTAGGAAAAATCATTGTAAGAAGCTGCATTATAATTACGCCCGTGATGTAAGGACCAAGGCCGAGCATCGCTATGGATAGATTAGACAGCGCTCCTCCGGAGAAAATGTTCAAAAATCCCAAGAGCTGATTGCTTGAGAAAAATGATTGGAGAGCTTCAGAATTTGCCCCAGGAATTGGGATATTGGCGAGAACCCTAAAGGCAACGAGTATCACAGCGACAGTTAATACTCTCTTCCTCAAGTCTTTTAATCTGAAAATTTTGACTGCTCGTTTAAAATTAAGCATTCTGCATTCTCTTTCTGCGCTTAGCCTTCTCGGCTTTCTTAAATCGCGGAGCTTGGTTTTTGGCGCCTCGCAGTTTTGGCGTACGCTGCATGAGGTCTCTTATTGCCGGCCTGATTCTTTTTCCAGCGCGGGACTTCTGCCCTTTCATTCCTTTACCTGAATAAGTCCCGCGTTTGCCTCCGCGGCCAATACGCTTTTTTGACTTATTTTTTGTTTCCGCTCTAAGTTCGTTTAACTGCATAATTTAGACGTTTATACTTTTCAAAGCCTCGATTGCCGCGAGCGCGTTTGTTAATTTGTTTTTTGTCCTCCCTATACATTTTACTGTAGCGTCCTGGACACCAGCCAATCTTAAAACGACGCGCGGCGATCCGCCAGCGAGCAATCCATGACCTGGAGCGGCTGGTTTTATCAGCACTCTTGCAGCGCTAAATTTCGCTTCAACTTCATGCGGTATCGTGTTGCCTTTCAGCTTCACCGTAATTGTTCCTTTCTTCGCCTGGTTTTTCGCCTTTTCAATTGCACGCTGAACGTCAGGTCCCTTTCCGACACCAACTCCAATTTTTCCCTTTCCGTTTCCAACAACTACAGTCGCTCGAAATCTGAATCTCTTTCCACCGGCGGTCACGCGAGTAACTCTTCTTAAATCAAGGACATGATCGTTATACTCATCTTGTCTTTTGACGCGCGTATTAAATTTTGCCGGTCTTGTTTCTGCCATACCAATCTTACTTGTGAAAACAAGCGTAGTTTACTTGCGACGTTTGAGCAACTGTGAGATTCGGCACCTCGCCCTCTATGCTCGTTGGGGAATTGGTTAACTCTTTTGTTTCGATATTTCTTTGATTCATGTTTCTTTTGTTATTCATTGGGATAGAGGGCGGGGTAAGTTCCTCTCTGCCAAACACTTTTTGCAAGTGTTTGGAGAGTCACTTATATTTTTAGTCCTCCATTACGAGCTCCTTCCGCCACAGCTTTAACTCTCCCGTGATATTTATAAAACCTTCTATCAAATTTGGCTGATGTAATTTTTGCCTCCTTCGCTTTTTTCGCCAGGAGTTCTCCAACAGCCGTAGCTTCTTCCATTTTGGTTTTTTTACTAGTTTTCAGTTCTCTAGTGGTGGCAGACAGCAAAGTTTTTCCGGACTCGTCGTCTATAAGCTGAAGATTAATGTGTTTATTGCTTCTATGAACCGCTAGGCGCGGTTCTGACGCTGTGCCGGAAATATTCGCTCTCACGCGCCTTATTCTTTGTTTCCTGTTTTTTAATATTCTGTTTACCATGTTTCTATTATTCTGATCCAACTGCTTTCTTACCAGCTTTAATCTTTATAAATTCGTCGCTGTATCTTATACCCTTGCCTTTGTACGGCTCTGGTTTTTTTAGATTTCGTATTTTAGCCGCGATTTCCCCAACTAATGCCTTGCTTGCTCCTGATATTTTGATGACGTTTTTCTCAACGTTCATTGATATGCCATCAGGAACGGGGACTTTGACTTGGTGGGAAAAGCCAAGCCCGAGAACAAGATCATTGCCTTCAACATTTGCGCGAAACCCGACACCCTCTACAACAAGTTCTTTAGAAAAGTTCTCTGTTGCGCCAATC
>Ga0209542_10006321_pt1 | contig 23085 bp, 24 predicted proteins | sample RifCSPhighO2_01_FD_184028 | JGI IMG/M metagenome (GOLD analysis project Ga0209542, IMG submission 184028) | Soil microbial communities from Rifle, Colorado - Rifle CSP2_plank highO2_0.1 (SPAdes) (version 2) | ecosystem: Environmental > Terrestrial > Deep subsurface > Rock core/Sediment ... | reverse complement strand
CGGGACGGGCCGTTCGATGACCCGCTCAATGACCGCCGGCGCCGAGATCACACCGGCGGGAGCCGTCGCTCTCCCCCACTGAATTCCTCCGAAGAGGATCCAGATAAGGATAGCGATCCCGCCCACCCACGTCATGATTTTGTAAAACACGTTCAGGTCGTGGGCGATGATTCGGTCATCGCTGTCCCCCGCCGTCGCGTGACGCGTATACGTCATGCGAGCCGGCGGAGCGATACGAGCCGGCGGCCTTCGAGTCACCGGCGACAATGTCGTTGTCGTCGATGGCGCTGGAGTTGTTGCCATCGTTACCTCCCTGCTGGGACGATGATGTCCCAGCCATCAAGATCGTGGTTGGGAACTACTAGAGCCGGCTTGCGGACTTCGTGTCCGCCTGGGGCCGTCTCAACGGTCTCGGCGTCCATTCCTCCGGGATTCCGGGGAACTTGCTTGTGGCCACCTCTTGGAATTTCGATGGCATCCAAGCTATCCCCCACCCAGAGAAGGATATCCAGACCAGTTCGGTTATTCACCGGCCGACCGCCGACCTGGCCGCGCTGGTAAGCACCAGCTTGCTGCTGACGCAGACGCTGGTTCCAGCCGTTCTCACGGCCAGTCGCCTGTGGCGTCTGCGGTCCGCCAGTCGGCGGAGGCAGGATCTGGTCGGGTAAATCCACGACCTCGTCCTGCTTGTTGCCCTTGTTGAACGCCCAAATAATCAAGCCGGGAGCGGCACCGATTCCGGCACCGATCAAAGCACCCTTGCCACCACCCTTGGCGTAACCAATCGTGGCTCCGATCTCAGCTCCGGCAACGGCGATCCGGACTGACCGAGAAAGTCGACGACCGTTACGGTCATACATCCCATAGAAGTTGCCTCCCCGGGTGTAGCCGTACATATCGCCGTACCACATCCAGCGATCCACCATATTCAGGTTGGACTGTAGGAGTTGATCCGCCGGACCGTACTGGCCAGCAAAGATCTGCGCCTGGGCCGGCACGATACCGACCAAAAACGCGAACACGATCCCGATTAGAACCAACGGCCGCAAGCGGCCTGCTTCTAACGGGACAAGTGACACCGAAAGCATCTTCCTCATTGTTTTCCTCCTCTCCCGCCAGGCGGGAGTGAAAATGTCAAACAACAACTAAGTATCTTAATTATATCATATTATTATAACAATGTAAATACCTCGCGAAAGCGAGGCATTAAGCCATTTATGGCTACTATCCTACCTACTACTGGCTAAACAGCCAGCCGTAATGACGCCAATCACGAGTCCGAGCGCGACTGGTCTTGAGCTTCTCAACCTTGACACCCTTAGCAACCACGACATTGGCTCTTGCTTCAATCTTCGTCTTGGTAGCGACATAAAACGACACCCAACGGAACGAGAAAGGCGGGACGGTCACATCAGTTGTTTTGCCGTTCACCCACACAACAGCCGTACTTGGCGAATAGTTGGCAAAAAAGTAAGTATCCGCTACAAACGGGAGGTCTAATTCAGATAAAGGACGAGGTTCAGATACTGACCAGCCGACTGGCTGGGCATTCGCCAAAATAACAAACAAGGCCACAAAAAGAATTGAAAGAACTGCTGTTTTTGCTCTCATTTTGCTTCCCCCTTTGGTAAGCATAGGGATTATAAACAAAGGTAAAAATTTGTCAATGTCTCGCAAGGTCTCGCAAGAAACTAGATTAACTTAAGCACCTAAGCGAGACCTTGCCGCCTTCGAAACACTTGACGAATCGAGGAAGAGGACGAGGTTGATATTCCGCCAGCTGGCGGATGGACTCCAATCGGTTGAACGCCGAACGATAGTGAGGAGGCAAGTGAGGGTCACCTGTGATTATTGGCTAAATCCATACATATCATACCGAGTCCGATAACAAGATGAAGAATCGCGATGAAAAGACGGTAAAGCCGAGCGATAAGCGATATGAGATATAACAAAGTTAACCGAAACAGGGTTTAAGCGATTAAATACCGACATTCTTGAAATGAGTTACCTTTGCCACTCCCCTATCTTTGTTTAATTCAATCGCAATTATATCTATCTGCCACGATCTTTTGTCAAGATTATCCTGCTGGATGTAGGTTTGAGCGGCACGTTTTATTCTTAAAATCTTATCGTTGTTTACACGCTTCTCCGGTTCAAAACCTTTCGGCGCAGGACTGTCGCTTGCTTTGACCTCAACAAAAATGATTATCCCCTCCTTTTCGGCAATAATATCAACTTCACCCCACGGCTTGCGATAATTTCTGCCAAGTATCTTGTATCCCCTATCCTCCAAAAACTTCTCCGCCAAACCCTCGGCAAAACTTCCAAAATCAATGTAGTTATGGTTTTTCATCACTGCTTATTATACAGCATTATTCTTTTGGTCGAACCGTCGCTTACCCCCGCTTCTTTTTCTCACGGATTCCTCCTAGAGCACTTGTTGACTCGCTTCTAATTTTATTAGACCAATTGGGGACACCCCGACCCGGCCATACGGCTTCCGGTGGGGTCCGTTCCGGGTCGCCCTAACTGGTTCCCAGAAAAATCGCGTCGCTCATCTGCAACCGCTATCTATTCGTCATAGTGAGAAAAGAGAAGCAGGTGTAAGTGACGGCACGTGCGACATTATACAGTACCCATTGTAACTGCTTACTACCCCAATAATGCTCTCGGCATAAATGTTGACAACCCGTCAACATTTTTCTTTTAAATAAGTTAGAATGAGACCCCTGACGACCGAACAGTTGCATAAGCTCTCTGATACGCTCGGAGACGGAAGCGACTGGCCGAAGCACGGACGACCCGCAGGTCAATTATGCGGTTGACTACATGGTACAGTTCCGAATGGAGGAAGACCAGCCGGCACCGTACAGCGAGATCCGCCACTTCTTCGTCGACGAGATCGAGGCGGTCAAGGAAGCCAGCCTCGGTCCTCTCGATCCAGTCGTCCCAATCACCCCTGTCTAATCATGCCAAATCCGGCATCCTCTGTCGGCAGGCCCCACAACCGTGGGGTCTTTTTATTAACTTTGGCACTTTCCCCAACTTCGTCGGTCAAATCGAACCATCCAGGGAGCGAGGCCGCCAGATAATTTTTCTAGCTTTGAGCCGCTTCACTACAAATCCAAGATATTTGAAAAATTTTCAGAATAACAAAAATTTAGCCTCAAGGCGAAGTTTCTTGAGGCGTGCTTTAGCCGCCTCTAAGAATCGCCTCGGAAAATCTGGAGTGAGCAAGGTGTTCATAAAACTATCAATTGATAGTTTTATGAACACCTTGCTATTCACGGAAGAGGGGCGCCTGCCGGCAGACGGGGATGCTATAAATTTTGTCTGAAAAATGAGCAAATATCGCGGGATTTGTTGATGCGGTGAAGTGCGTAAAAATTATTTGGCGGTCTCGCGACTACGGCAGGGTGTGGACGACTAAGGTTGCTAAATTTTGCTCAAAATGCTACCATCAAGTGGTAATTCTCGAACAGAGAATTTTTGTATTTTACACCACAGAAACACGGAAAGACTGGGAAACTCTGAAAATAATAAGGAAAATACTTATATTGATATCTATTTAGAAAAACTAAAGGGTCTCGCTAAAATCAAGGACTTAGCAAAAAGCCCTCATTTTCACTTGTACGGAACAGTTGTATTGGCTGTTACTATTTTGTTGATCAAGGGTACAGGCAGCCAAGCAAGTCTTTTCGATATGTTCGTGCAAAGAACAATAATAGAAACGTCTGCTTCGATTTTATCGCAAAACAGGTCAAACACCGGGGGACAGCTCGCTGACATCAGCAGTTTAGCGGCTTGGGAAAATAACAACTTGCCTGCTTTAGAATCTGACCAAAGCCTGCCCGGTCAAGGCGGCCCCGGATCTACACTGAAACCGACAACTATGCAGGAAAACGCAGTATTTTCTTATAATCCAGCCGATATTGATTACGCAGATGAAGTCGCCGGAAAAAGAGTTGGAATCGCCGAATATACTGTCCAGCCGGGCGATAGTTTGTCATTCATCGCGCGCGATTACGGCGTAAGCATTGAGTCCATAATGTGGGCCAACGGTTTACGGGACTCGCACAGCATAAGAGAAGGCCATGTACTCAAAATTCCGCCTGTTTCCGGCGTTATTCATACTGTCAAAAGCGGAGAGACCATCAGTTCAATAGCCAAAAAATACGGCGCGGACGCCGAGAATATCATTGCATATAATGCCCTGCCAAAGGACGGCAAACTACAGACAAACGACGAGCTGATAATACCGGACGGTAAAATAGCCACGGCTGGCACGCCAATTACAAGAACGGCGATAACTTTTGCTCATCTTCCCAACTTAGACAGTTATTTCGCCCATCCAACCAATGGCTTGGGGAGAATAAGTCAGTGGTTGCATGGTAGAAATGGCATAGATATCGCTAATTCTTACGGCACACCAGTTTATGCCGCCGCAGACGGAACAGTCGTCGGAACAGCCAAAAGCGGGTGGAACGGCGGCTATGGTTTATACATTAAAATATCACATCCAAATGGAACGGATACCCTATATTCTCACTTAAGCAAGGTTCTAGTTATTGCTGGACAAACCGTTCAAAAAAGCCAGCAAATAGGCAATATGGGTTCAAGCGGCCGCTCTACCGGCAGCCATCTCCACTTCGAAGTCCACGGAGCTAAGAATCCCCTGACCAAGTAAAAGCGCTGAAAACAGGGCTTTTGAATGGCTCAATGAGCAAAAAGCCCATTGAGCCATTCAAGCTCCGTACGAAATCCAAGTTGTCCTAATTGCGGGTTCCGCACGAAACACTACGCAAGCTCCGAAAATATGCTCTCATTGACTCGAAATGCTAGCGCTTCGCCGATATGTTTCTCCATGATTATCTCCGACCCATCCAGGTCTGCCATTGTGCGACCTAACTTTTTAACTTTGTGGTAGGTCCTCATTGAAAGGTTCTTGTTGGCGACAGCGTTTTTAAGCATTTTTTCAGCTTCCGGCTCAAGAATACAGTATTTATCTATATTTTTGAAATTTATCTCGGCGTTTGTGTAAATACCCTTTCCTGCAAACCTGTCTGCTTGAATTTCCCTTGCTGAAGCCACTGAATCTCGTATTTCACCAGCATTTACCGATTTTCTATCTTTCTTTTCCGTGTTTTCCGTTCCTTCCGGGTTTCCGTGGTTCCCCGTAGGCGTTTCGCGCGAAACATTTATTTGAATGTCTATTCTATCCAGTAAAGGTCCTGAAATCCTTTTCCTATACCTAATGATATTAATAGGGGAGCAGATACAGCTTAATTTATTATCACCGTAGTTACCGCAGGGACAAGGATTCATGGCCGCTACAAGCATAAATTTGGCTGGTAGAGTGGCGGAACCGGCAACTCTTGAAACAATGATCGTTCCGTCCTCAAGTGGTTGTCTAAGGGCCTCTAATACATTCCTAGGAAATTCTGGCAGTTCGTCCAAAAAAAGCACACCTCTATGAGCTAGGCTTATTTCTCCAGGTTTGGGGTATGTTCCTCCGCCGATAACCGCAACAGCCGAAGTGGTATGATGCGGACTTCTAAACGGCCGCTCAAAAGACAGATAAGAATCTTTGATAAGGCCGGCGGAGCTATGTATCTTGGCAACTTCTATTGATTCTTCCAGACCCATTGACGGGAGTATTTCAGACAAGGCCTTTGCTAATATAGTTTTGCCTGAACCGGGAGGTCCAAACATCAGTATATTATGACCACCGGCAGCAGCTACAAAAAGCGCTCTTTTGGCGCTTTCCTGGCCTTTTATATACTTAAAAGAGTCGGCGCCATCTCCATTTTTTGGTTCTTTTTCGTTAAATACATACGGGGCAATAGGGGAGAGGTCGGTTATGTGGCTTATTACATCATTAAGCGTATCGGCGCCAATGACATTTATGCCTCTTACCACCGATGCTTCTTTAGCATTAACGCTGGGAACTATAAGTTCTCTAAAGCCGAGTTTTTTGCCTAAAATAGCTACTGACAATACACCGCTTGCATGTCTAAGCGAACCGTCAAGAGAAATTTCTCCGATGATAAGGCGTTTTTGGGGACTAAATTCAATCTGACCGCTTTCAAGAAGACAGCCAAGAGCAATGGGTAGATCGTATGCTGGACCCTCTTTTTTTACATCAGCAGGAGCCAGGTTAATAATGATTTTCTTGTGTTTTCCGCTTGGAGGAGTCAAGCCGCTATTTTTTATTGCTCCGGCGACTCTTTCTTTTGATTCTTTGACAGATTTATCCGGCAAACCAACTATGTTCAAAGAGAAAAGGCCGGGGCTTGAATCAACCTCGACCTCCACGAGTTTAGCGTCTATTCCGATAACCGAAGCTGAAAATATTTTAACTGGCACAATGATTAGCGCTTTCCCCCAAGCGATTAAATTCTAAACTCTAAACAAATTCAAAATTCTAACACCTAAATTCAAAACATTTTAATATTTAGATTTGTTTAGGATTTAGAATTTAATTAGATAGCACATGTTATACATTTATGTGCTTCCGGTACGGCTTTCAACCGTTCCGGAGCTATGTCTGAACCGCAATTATCACACTTACCATAAATGCCTTCTTTTATTTTCTGCCTTGTTTTCTTTATTGAGTTTAACTTTGACTCTAGTTCTTGCGTCAAAGCAAAGTTCTTATCAAGATCAATGGTTTCTTGAGTATTTTCATCATCTTCGTCGCCATAATTGGGTACCCTGACCGTAAAATCACCCTTGGCTTGAGGGTTTTTATTGGCAATCCTGTTGAGTTGGTCTATTAAACTCTTTTCTTCCTGTTCAAGATCGTTGTCTAGTTTTTGGAGTTCGTCTTTAGTCATATGCAATGCCAATATGCAAATTTCATGTCCCGATTGCAAAGCAATCACGAATCCTCGATTTTGTAATCGCGCAAAGCGCGAACGAAATCGGGACAAATGATGCGAATTGCGAATAGATTCGAACAACTAATTTAATCATACCTGAAAAATTTTTGCAACATTAAATAAATTTAAAAAGCGCAGAGCACCCCTTTGAAAAATGTGAAGTGTGAGTTCTGCGCCTCTTGGATCTTGCGATCCGAAATAAATTGCCGGCAATCCACTGGTATGTCAGATCACCAGCGAAAGATCTAACCTCATTATATAGTGACACAGTGGTGACAGTCAACATAAAATTGTGGATAACCTTGTCACCAAAAATGGTGACAAGTGTCACCATTGTCACCACAAAAAAACAGCTCTTTAAGCCATTTTTTCATGGTTGATGGTGACATGGTGACATAAGTAATAACATAGGTGACAAAAGTTATAAACAGAATGTCACCATTGTGTCACCACAGTAACATAAAGCTATTGTTCCAGTAAGACGTCAATTGCGGAATATATTGCTTCTCTTGAACCGCTAATTACTAAATAGTTCTGGCCGGAAGAATTAACTGCCGCATAATCAACCGTAATATCGGGAAATGGAAAATTCCTGTACCTTATAGAAACCTCCCTATATACATTATCCAAGAAATCAATACCCGCTTCTTTTGAAGTATCGGCAACCAATAAGTAGTCGGCTAAGTCATCAGCAATTGTAAATTCCCAGTCTCTCATAATTGCCTGAACTGAAATACTATCTCTGATCTTCGCGACAAAAACTGTTTTCTTGACGTCTTGTAGATCTAAATTAAAGCTGCCATCTTCTTTAAATGTCTCCGTCTGGCCATATGCCGCTACTATTAAATCAGTGACGTTGTTTTTAAGATCAGTTGGATATGCCACAAAGTCTTTTTCAAGAATATCCAAAAAACTCAAAGGTAATAGTATATTGTCTACGTTTTCAACGAAGTTAATCTTAAGGAATTCGTTAATCGGAACATCCAAATTTTTCACAAATACTCCAAAACCATTTCCGATATCTCCAGTTGTCAAGATCTCAAAGTTAACAGGAGCACCTGTAAATATTTCACCCAGTGTTTTAACTGCCGGAGCGGGAGTGGAAATTATCGTCGGGGTAGGAGACAAGATAATTTCCGGTTCTGAAACTCTTAAAACTAGGTACCAGTAAAGAAAACCGCCTACAGCCAAAATACTAGCTATAAGCATATAAAACACGGGGTTAAAACCTGTTTTTCTGTCGGGTACCGTGATTGGCGGTTTGATAATTATCGGTTTGGATAATTCATCGGGCTTTTTAGGAGTTGGGATAACCGGCAAGGGTCCCGTTTTTTCAGATTTTCCAAGTCCGATTGAAGAAATCGGACCACCAATTAAAGGAGACGGCAAGGGAGCTGGTCTTGGAACTCCGGGTGTAGTTGGTATTTCCGGTGTTATCTTTCTCGGGATATCAATACCAGATGGTTTCTGCCCAGATTTTATGCTTGAAATATCCTCGCCCATTGTTCTTATTGATGATCTATATTCCTGAACCCCAGAGAGTTTAGAAAGCGATGCGGAAGGAATCGGGGGTTTAGCCGGTGGGGAAGGCGGAGAAGAAAATGGTTGCGGTCGAGACAGTCCACCAGCTAGCGGAGGTTGTGGTGGCCGAGTCAAACTCGGCTCTGGTCGTGGCGGTTCCGGTCGAAAAGATCCGCCTCCGCCAATTGGAGCGGATGGCGGAGGCACCACCGAAGGTTTGCCCTGAGCCACATCGAATGGTTTATTATCAATTTTAATTCCCGGTAAATTCGGAGGCAGCCCCTGGCTCGCCGAAGTTAAAGGTGAGGGTGGTTTTTGGCTCGCTGAAGATGAAGTCAGAGGCGGTTGATTTGGGCCATTATTCTTGGACAATTCTTTAACTAAATCGTCTATAGTAGACGGCTTATTATCCCGACTTGCATCAAGATTAGTCAGAGGAGCTGTACCGAGGGGTTTATTGGTTTGATCGTCAGCCATATTTTAGTATTACGTATCTAGAATTAAGTATCAAGTATAGATTTAAAAACTTAAAAATAGATATCAATTTAAACTAAGGATATTTTAACATAAATAGCAAAAACAAGTTGTGAACAAGAGAAAAAATAAACTATAAAAACATAAAACCCGTACTTCTGTTGTACGAGCTGGTAAAAATTTATTCCGAAATGGCCAACCCTTTTTCTTTCAAGAAGTCAGAAACAACACGACTGAATCTTGATTCAAGTTTTTCAACCTTTTTTCTAATACCGGGGGATTCATCAACATTGGCTCCAAACGAGAAATAAATAGCGGGTTCGGAAAGACAAGTTCTATGGTTAAGCTGAATCCACAACTTAGAATGTCCACTCAAGCGAGAGCCATATCGCCACTCAACCGACGACCGGTTCGTCAGCATTTCTTTGGCATACTCAAGAGTGCCAGAATTAAAGTGTCTCAATCCATGTCCACCAACTGTCTTATCATAAAGTTCTATTATCCTCCATAGAACTTCTTCGGTCAGATCTTCCAGACGCATACTAACGGTTCTCATCCATAGCCCTTTTTTATCTTGAACCCCTAAAAACCGTGCCTTATGATAGCACGGCTATTAGTATGTGTCAAATCTTAGCACAAAAATTTTATCAATGTCCCCGATGTCATTCACGACATTCATTAAGTTCATAGAAGCACCTTACAGATGAATTGAGTTTCGGTTATCCATAGGGATACTGTTGATATGGCTGATAATCAGATAATCAGACAAAATAAAAGGCCGACTTGTTAGTCGGCAAATGGTCGTTTAAAAGACTAGCGGTTGGGATAGATACTTTTCATACTGGATAAGTGGTTATATCCAAGTTGGACTAGGTCATCTGATTGAGCGAGGCGTAAATCGAGAATATGCGTAATAGATGTACTCCAGCCAAGAGCAATATTTTGGAAGCGTTCAGCATATTTTCTTGCAGAAACTTCGTCACATGCTTCTACTAGAAACTGTTCCGTTCCAATTGGTTTTGGTGGAGTTACTACTCCCTTTTTATCAGTGGATTTATGGCTTATCTTCTCAAAAGTAACAACAAAATTCAATTTCTCAGATTCGTTATTCACTATCCTACTCCTTTTGTCAATGAATGAATTTGAAAATTCTGTATTTGATGATAACATAATTTTTAAATAAAAGCAATAAAAAGCCAATTTTACAAACCTTGACTCTTTCCCTAACTCCGTCAGCATAGCACCGAGCTTTGTGGCGAAAGCAAGACATTGCCTTTTTCAAGCATCGGGTAAACCGTGGGTTTCCTTAAGAACAAAATAAACTATGGCGGCAAGAAAAAGGCAATGTCTTGCCTGAGCTCGCAGGAACTATCTTCTTGGTTTCATCGTCAGCGATATCTTTCCCGTCATTTCATCCACGCTTTTTACCCAAACGTGAACTTTTTGGCCCATTTTGAGAATATCAGTAACCCTATTCACACGTTCAGGACTCATCTCGGATATATGCACCATCCCATCTTTGCCCGGTATTATTTCCACAAATGCCCCGAAGTCCTTGATAGCGACAACCGTGCCGTCAAACTCATCACCAACGTTTGGTTCATAGGTAACTTGCCTTATCAACTCAATGGCTTTATCCATGCCTTCGGTTGTAGTCGATGTGATAAACACAGAGCCATCATCGTCAATATCAATTTCAGCGCCGGTTTTTTCAATAATTTCGTTTATCATTTTGCCGCCGGGACCAATAAGGGCGCCGATTTTTTTAGGATCAATTTTAATGGTCTGGATACGGGGAGCATACCGTGAAAGTTCTGGCCTCGAAGCGTTGATAGTTTTAGACATCACTTCAAGAATTTCAAGGCGCGCTTTTTTTGCCTGCAAAAGCGTCTCTTCCACGATTTTAGGCGTAACGCCTTCTACTTTGACGTCCATCTGCATCCCGGTAATCCCGTCTTTAGTACCAGCAACTTTCAAATCCATATCGCCATGATGATCCTCCGGCCCCTGAATATCCGTCAAGATTTTGTATCTTGACAGCGCGGATCCACGCGGACTGGACGCTGACTCACGCGGAATTTTTTCTGTGTTTTTCTGCGTTCCGTCTGCGTCTGTCTGCGATGCTTGCGGAGCAAGCATAAGGCCCATCGCAATACCCGCGGCAGGGGATTTGATGGGCACACCGCCGTCCATCAACGCCAGAGAAGAACCGCACACTGACGCCATTGATGAGGAACCGTTTGAAGATAATATTTCCGAAACAACCCTTATCGTATATGGGAACTCGTCTTTGTTGGGAATCACCGGTTCCAAAGACCGTTCGGCAAGATAACCATGCCCTATTTCGCGACGACCCAAAAAGCCGACGCGCTTCACTTCGCCCGTGCTATAGGGCGGAAAAGCGTAATGATGCATGAACCTTTTCTTAATCAAATCAATTTCCATTGTTTCAAGCCACTGCGCCATCCCCGGTGAGGCAAGGGTCAGAATAGACAACGCTTGGGTAGTGCCGCGATTAAACAATCCCGAGCCATGGGTGTGGGGAAGAACGGCAACCTCGGCGGAAAGCGGCCTGATTTGATCCAGTTTTCTGCCGTCGGGACGTTTTTCCGATTCCAATATATTGCGATGGACAATACGATCAATTTCTTCTTCAAAAATTAAGCTAGCTTCGTTGAGTTTATCTCCCAGTTTCGGATGATCGGCAAATTGTTCTTTCAGATGAATCATCAGTTCTTCTTTTGCCTGGCCAAGTCCCTCGTAGAATTCTGTCTTAGTTTTGTTGGGCATATACAGAACTTCCTCAAGTTTTTTCTCGGAGAACCGTTTGACTATAACAATTAGTGACTCATCATGAGCGACGGTTGTAAGTTCTTTCTTCTTTTTACCAACTTCGTCAGCAATTTTTTTCTGGAAATCTATAAGGGTCTTATATTCTTCAAAACCAGCGGCAAGAGCGTCGGCAATATCTTTTTCCGGGATAATTTTGGCGCCGGCTTCAATCATATTTATTTTGTTGGCTGTGCCGGCAACAACAATATCAAAATCGCTTTCCATTCTTTCTTTGTACGTTGGGTTGAATGCGAGTTTCCCGCCAATTCTGCCAACCCTAACTCCGGCAATTGGCCCATCCCACGGAATATCGGATATCATCAAAGCCAAAGAGGCGCCAAAAAGAGCCGGGATATCCGGATCATTTTCACCGTCAAACGACAAAACAGTGGCAACGACTTGAATTTCGTTGCGAATGTGATTATCAAAACGAGGGCGAATAGCACGGTCAATTAAGCGACCCGCCAAAACAGCTTCTTCCGATGGACGGGTTTCCCGTTTTATCCATCTAGAACCCTTGATTTTGCCGGCCGCATAATATTTTTCTTCGTATTCAACTTGAAGCGGCATATAATCAACTGATTTGGCGTTGGGAGACATGGTCGCATTTACCATTACCGTTGTTTCGCCGTATTGAACAACACAAACACCGTTGGCTTGTCCGCCTAAACGCCCCAACTCAACCGAGAGTTGTCTGCCGACAAAATCGGCTTTATATTTTTTCACTCCCATAGAAAATCTGCAACAAAAGAGCGAGAAGCAATGCTGGCCAGCCGTACTTTTCGTGAAAACATATAAACATAGTGATTAATACTTTGTTAAGCCAATTACTATGTTCATCCACTTACCTTGAAAAGTACGGCTGGCCAATACAGCCCCATTCTGCCTTGCTAATTTGTTCTTTTATTGCCCGTTAAATTGCCAAACTACAATCTTCATTCCGCGTTTTCCGTTAGTTCCTGGTTTCCGCGGTTCTTTTTTTGATCAAAAACTTGTTCGGATTGTCATCAAGGTCGTAAAACTTGTTTGCTGCTTGAATCAGTTTTGACGAGGCGCTTCTTCCAAAGGCCATTACTTCAACCTTTACTCCTTTGTTGGTTTTCAAATAATCCACCAAGGGAACAAAATCACCGTCTCCCTCAACCAGTACTGCAACGTCAATCTTGTCAGCCAAAATTACAGCGTCTATCGCAATGCCAACATCCCAATCGCCCTTCTTCATTCCGCCGGGGAAGACCTGAAGATCTTTCACTTTCAACTCAAAGCCGGCTTTTTGCAAGGCTTCCAAAAAAGCTTTTTCTTCTCCGCTCTCGGTTTTTATCGCATACGCAAATGCTCTTATTAACTGTCTGCTGCTTACCGCTTGCTGTAAAATTTGGCCGAAATCAACCCTAGCCTTGTATAAATGTTTTGCCGAATGGTACATATTTTGAGCATCGACAAACACACCCACCTTTTGGTGTCTCATAAGATCGGAGGAGATATCTTCGATTGTTTTTTGGGACTTAGGAGACATTGTCATTTAAGGTCCAGTTTTTTAATCAAAGCGTTGTATCTCTTCGGATACTCATTCTTCAAGTGGTCGAGAAGACGCTTTCTTTTAGCGACCATCTTCAAAAGGCCCAAGCGAGAGCTGTTGTCTTTTTTGTGCTTCTTGAGATGTTTGGCGAGTTGCTCTATTTCTTCGGTAAATAAAGCAACCTGCGCTTCGGCAGATCCGGTGTCTTTGTCATGTATTCTAACTTTTTCCAGAACTTTTGACTTTTCTTTAGGGCTTAGCATCTTTCTCTTTAGTATATCCGAATTTATTAAAATTACAATATGCAGTGACAAAAAAGGTGCTATTTGCACCCTTGAAACCGGTCGGAAACCAGCTGAAACCGTTTGGCTACTGCACAAGCATTGTCCAATTTTTCCTTAGCAAATGTGACCAAATAATCTGCGCTTCTCAAATCCTTAACCGCAGTATCCGCATTCTGCGGCGTAACATCTTTTCTGGAACGGAGGCGGTCGCGAGAGAATCTTATCTCATCCAGCTCCCCCTGATTTCGGCAATACGATTTCCAACCATAGGGGCTAACATGGCCTTTTCTTCAAATGACAAGTTAGTAACGGCAGAAATACCGAAATATTCTTTTGCTTTTCTTTCAGCAGAGGCTCTTAGTAGACCGGGTAGTACCATGATAGCTATTATGGCTAGGATAGCCAAAACTATTACAAACTCTATCCAAGAAAATCCTGAATCTTTTTTCTTACTGATCATGTCTAGTCCCTTCTTTAACTATTATATGGCAATGAACTGTGCCTAAGAGTGTATCACAAACACAATCACTTTGTCAACTCAAGATTGTATAATAAAAATCGCCGACGGGAACTCGGCGAGAAACAAAATTTTATATACCCTTGTGGGGGCCTTGATGACCTTTCGGTCTCATGCAGCTTACTGAAAGATTTTCAGAATGGCCAAGAGGGTGGTTGCACCTTTCTTCGTGACTCAAAACAAGAAGGTCTCTAATATTTTCTGTTGCTTCTGAAACCGGCCAATCGTCAGCGCCGCTTTCTCTGTTTATTTTTTCAGCCAATTGGATAATCCCCATCGCTTCTTCGTGTTTCTGACACTTAGCGACGACAGCGTCATTAGACGCTGTAACTTCATACGTCCAGTTACTTACAACTCTCCAGGGCAGAGGATTTACAACAATTTGCCAATGAAGAAGATAGTGAGCCACTCTTTCTAGAGTCATTTTCTGCCTTATTGTTATTACTCAAATAGCTACCAAGATGATATCAAGATTTTTACGCGGCTGCAACGTGTGTTATAATAATTATGCGACCCAGCACCAAAACAAGCACATAACTCCCAGCCATTTTTTCTAAATTGACACTTAGTATTCGCAATAACTGGAAAATGGTATTACATAATAAATTCTGGGTCGTTTTTAAAAAAGTGTTTAAAAAAGTGCTCGTTTGGTGACTGGGCAGGCATCATGGATATCAAAACCCTCAAAATACAATATCTTGAGCATCTGGAAATAGAAAAGAACCGTTCGCAGAAAACACTTGAGAACTACGGGCGGTATTTGGATAGGTTCTTTAAGTTTGCGGAAATCTCGAGTCCCGGCCAAATAGATGATGAGTTGGTTAGACAATACCGATTATATCTTAACCGAAGGGGTCAGGTACTCTCAAATAAAGTATCTGACCCCTTAAAGCCCTTAAAAAAGGTCACCCAAAATTATCATATAATTGCCCTGCGCAATTTTCTAAAATATCTTGCTAAAAGAAACATCAAATCACTCCCTGCGGAAAGAGTGGAGCTTGGAAGACAAGAGCAAAGAGAGGTTACGTTCCTTGAACCGGAAGAACTGGATCGCCTTCTCAATGCTCCAGACGGAAGTGGGCTTGACGCTTTGCGCGACAGAGCATTGCTTGCCACACTTTTTTCAACCGGCATGCGCGTATCAGAGTTATGCTCGCTGGATAGAGAGAAGATTGACATAAAAAGGGGAGAGGTGACCGTGAGAGGCAAAGGGGGGAAACTTCGGCTGGTGTTTCTTTCAGACGACGCCAAAGAAGCGCTTAATAAATATCTAGACAAAAGAGTTGATGTTGACGAATCGCTTTTTGCGCGGATACCACGAGGAAGGGGTCAGATACTCTCAAGTAAAGTACCTGACCCCCTATCATTGCGTCTTACACCAAGAAGCATTCAAAGAATCGTGGAAAAGCATGCGACAAAAGCCGGTATCGTGGGTAAAAATATATCCCCACATTCTTTAAGACACTCGATGGCCACCGATCTTTTGCGCAATGGCGCCGACATCCGTTCGGTCCAAGCAATACTCGGCCACGCCTCCGTCACCACGACTCAAATCTACACTCATGTGACAGATAGACAACTCCGCGAGATTCATCAAAAATTCCACAATAAAAAAACCGATAAATTCATCGGTTAATATACTGATTCATCGTTTCAATAAATCTAAGTGGGTCAACGCTAATTCCACCCACCTTAATAGCAAAGTGAAGGTGCGGATACCTTACACCTAAACCTGTATCTCCGGAGAGAGCTATCGCTTCTCCTTTTTTGACAAACTGGCCTTCGTGGACGTTGATTCTTGAAAGATGAAGATAATAAGACAAGATCCCCGAACCATGGTCAATTATCACCATATTACCTTCAAGCAGAAAATCGCGATCGGCTAGAATGACCGTGCCTGAATTGGTCGCATAGACCGAAGTTCCAACGGCCGCTTTCAGGTCAGTTCCGCGATGAATACTGGTTCCGTCAAGAAATATCCGTTTTGTGTAAAATTCGTCGGTAACCGTAACCGTATCAAAGGGGTTAACAAATCGGCCGTTGGCATAATTCTCGTGTCGGTTCGCCAACTGATAGGCCTTGTTTATTCTATCTCTGTCTTTCTTATATCGAACCGTGTCTATGGTCCCCATGTTTCTTGAAACACGGGATATAGGAAATTTTCTATCCAGTACTTCTATTTTCTCGTAATCCCAGTCTAGTCGAACGCCGCGGCCATATTCAACAAGAGTCGTTGCGTATTTACCCGGTTTCTCCTCGGGGTCTACTCCGACAAAAACTTCGCCGTATTTGTTGGGCAAGTAGTGCTTGCCGAAAACGGAAATCGCCGGGTTGAAAACCGCCTTTGCCTGCCATTGCGGAACAATTCTGACAATCAAAACACTGCCTTGTTCAATTTTGGGATTTAAAACCTCAAAACTCTTTGCTTGAGCTTCAAAATTACCGCTAAAAAGGACCAAAATTGCGGTCAGAAGAACACTTTTCAAAGTACAACCCCAACAAATTAGGGTTTATAAATTAGGATATAGGATATGGCAAAAAGAGCAAATAGGCCTACATAACTTTTGCCTTTGTCGCCTCTGCGAGTATAAAAGACAAGTATATTAAATTAGTGTAATAATTTTCATGCTTTGCGCAAATATAGAAATTTTTGTATCCTAAAATTATAGAAACTTGAAAATAAAAGCGGGGAGATACTCGATGGACATGTCGGGAAAGCGATTTGGCGAGTTAGTTGCTAGGCCGCAAGGTCTTTTTGTTTACGGTGTTTATGACGCAATGAGCGCAAGAGTGGCCGAATTAGCCGGCCATGAAGCGATATATGTCGGCGGCTATGCCGCGGCCGGTTCAAGAGGATTGCCTGATATGGGCGTCTTGACGATGACGGAAATAATTGGACACATAAAATTCATTGCTCAAGCAGTTTCTGGGCATGTCAAATCTATTAGCCAAGCAGTTTCTACTCCGTTAATGGCTGATATAGACGACGGATACGGAAATGTGAACAACGTCATTCGAACCGTAAATGAACTCCTAGAATTGCCCAATATCGGCGCTTTTCATATTGAGGATCAGCGTTACCCGAAACGATGCGGTCATATTCAAAGAAAGAAAATATTGCCGCTGGATGAATTTTTAGGGAAGCTCAAAGCTGCTATAGATATAAGGGATAGAATTAACCCTTATTGTAAAGTGATCGCCCGTACTGACGCTTTCAGCGCCATCGGCGGTAAAAGAGACGAGCGATTCGATGGTGATATTAATGAAGCAGTCAAACGCCTTATTGCTTATGCAGATATAGGCGCAGATTATTTGTGGTGCGAATTTCCAGATCCTAACCAACTAAGTGCCGAGGCAGTAGCAGAAAGAGTAAGGACGGTTCACCCTGACATAGCTTTGGCTTTTAATATTTCTCCCTCCTTCTCTACCGAGAGCTGGTTAGAATCTTCTTTAACTGAAGGAGTTTTAAACGAGATGGGCTACAAACTTCGCTTTGCCACCTATCCGGCGCTTTTGTCGGCAATGCAAGCGGTACTTGAATCTGCGATAGAATTCAAACGCGAAGCCATAGGTGGGCTTAAATCATTAAAAAACAGAGTGGCTAAAACACCGGTTGAGAATGTTATGGAGGTATTAGGCGTAGACCGATATCTTGCCACAGAGCGTAAATACGACCCCTACGACACAGAGAAATAGTTTGCCTCTGGGATAGGTTGGTTCCTAAAACTAAAAGTCCTTAATATTAAGGACTTTTTAATTTATCAGATCAATACTTAAAACGGGTCTACTCCATTGAAGTAGTTTCAGTACAAAGACCGGGTAAGTCCGTGGAAGTTTATTATTCAACAAGATAAACAGCCATACCCTCTTTTACCTTCTGACCGACTTTCACGCCAACGGTATCTCCCTTCTTGGCCTTTTGGACCGCTTCGTGTTCCGCCTCCATTGAGTCAACCGCTTGCTCAAAATCAGCGCCGTGGCCTTCAAATTTTATTTTGTCACCCACTTTCAGAGGAGCGGAGAGGTCAATAATGGCCACCCCGATTTTGTCGTAATAGTGGGAAACTTGTCCGACCTGTTTCATGGTTCTAATGATATCATGAGTTAATTTATTTTTCTATAATCCGGGCTGCAAAATTCAGCCATGAAAATTCATCAGCCGTCATATTGGCAGCGTTTTCCTCTAAAATTTTCAGTGCTCTCCTTCCGTCAATAGAACGTCGGCTCTCGCCAGTCGCGGGATCGACGACAGGAAATCCTCTTACGGGAAAGTGTTCTTCGACTTCGTGTCCATCTTTCCAACGAATATTTACGACGTAGTGGTTATTTTCTATTCTGTAACCTAAAACTCCGAATTTCTTTTCCTTCTCTGGTTTTAATATTTCTGCTTTGTTCATTCCCTTAGAAATGGCCCGAAGTGCGTATAACTACCAACTGGTCATTATATACTTTTTCGTTGTACTACCATAGTCAATTGTTGTATGATTTAAGAATAAATCTTTCCGGTAAATTTTTCAAGGCGACATATGTGCTTTTGAAATCCCCGGGGTAAAGGGTTATAATGAATGTAACCATAGATAAACCAGGATTGTTTATGAAAAAATTAAAAAAATTGTTTTTCTTCTGGTTGTTAGGATTGTTATTTATAAGCGGGTCAATCTATGCTCAAAGTTACGATGGACCAACAGGGGCGAGTATTCAAAAACCAAGCTGTTCTGATCAACCTTATAGCGTCACTCTTAGCTGGACTGACAGTGAGAGTGGCACTTATCTGGTTAATCTTTCCACCGATTCTGACTTTTTTAATGTTTGGGAAAAGGTGGTTGACTTGTATTCTACCCCAGCCCCGGCGGGATTTGAAAATTTTGACCCCAACGGCCCGGCGCTGACATTAAATCCAGTAACGACTTATTATGTTCGAGTGATAAGATCGCCTACTTCTGACAGTACAATTTCTTCTTTTTCTGTTCCGCGTTGCCCCCAACCAACTTTACAGCCAACATCTTCGCCGTCAGCAGGATCAGGAGAATCCCAAACCCCTTTACCCAATTCGCCCCTCCCTAATAACTTCTCAAGTCCTCCCGGCTCTGTTGACGTACCCTATAATTCTTTAGGCAATGATTCAGATGATTCAACCTTACCGAACGGTTATGAGTATATCGATACAAATAGTTTTAAGAAAAATCGCGTGACTGGAATCATAATCCTTATTTTAGTTATTACTGGCATCGTTTGGTTAGTATATTGGCTAATTCATAGAAGTAAAAATCCAACCGACCCTCCTCCGCCCCCACCACCTTCGGTCGTAATCCCGCCATCTCCGCCGGGTTAAATTGTTTTTATCGCCCTATTTTCTATTTTGATCATATTATCATATTATATTATATAGTATTAAGTATTAACAGATTTCTAACCACACAACTCCAATGATTATCAATCAAATTGCTCTTCAGGATTTTTCGCAACAAATTCCGCCTGATTCAGGTATCTCTAGTTCGCCGCCTCCAATTCCTCCGTCGTCTCCAACTCCCGAGCCGCCACCGCCATTTTCTGGTTCGCAGAACACTGGCATGGCTCTGATATCTTATTTGGGAATTTTGGTGCTGATTCCACTTTTGGCAGCTAAAGATGATCCCTTTGTTAAATTTCATATTAAACAGGGATTGGTCTTATTGGCGATAGAAATAATATCTTTTGTATTTTTATTTTTGCCTTTCTTGTTCCCAATAATCTACTTGGGAGTACTGATTCTTTCTATTATCGGAATTGTCAACGCGGTTAATGGACAGATGAAAGAGCTTCCTGTGGTGGGGAGCTTCGGCAATAAATTTAACCTCTAAATCATGATTAACCAAGACTTGCTCAATTATATTCAACAAACTCGTAAACAGGGACAAACCGACGCCCAAATCCAGCAAACACTCCTTCAGCAGGGATGGAATATTTCTGATATTAGCCAGGCCTTAACTTCCACCGTCCTTCCCCCTCCTGCGGTTTATAACGGACAACCTCTGGTTCGTAAAAGTTCCGCGTTGACTGTCGCTGTAGTGACATTGGTTATTATCGTTATTCTTCTTATAGTCGGAGGAGCCATCAGAAATTATAAGATTAAAAAGTCAATAGAAAAATTGTTTGGGCAAACTTCAAATCAAAATTTGCCAAGCGATTATTAATTTTCCATTGCGCACTTTCCTTAGAAGCAAAAATAGAGATCAGGGAGGATTTATTCAAGCTATTCTCGTAATTGGTATAGTGATTGTTTTAATTTTGGTTATTGCCAGCAGAAATAAAAAAGAAGAAAGTCCTGACAATCTCAAGGAAAGTCCCGATGCTCTCAGTGATATTCCGATAGCAGGAAGCAGGGGACCCGATTACTGGACTTACACTAATCTACCAGCTTTAAGCGACAAAGCTGTCCAAAAGAAGTATTGCGGGATGTCTGATAGCCAGCGCAGATCTCTTAATCAGGAAAAATTGACCGAGGCCCGGGAACTGTCGGATAAATTAGAAAATTATATTCGCTTGTGGGCCGCTGGAAAAGCAAGTCCGAATTTGCCAGATGAGCTATTGCCAGCGTCAATGGTTCACGAGAAAACCAAGAATTGGCGGCTGTATCGGCCGGAAGAGATTACTTCAGACAAGCAATGGTACTATCGCTTGGCCGGGGAGATTCCATCTGACTTTAGCAAACTTTATTTTCTTTCACCCGATAATCACGTTACCTACCTCAAAACTGTCTTTACCGCTCCCCTTGGTTCTAGGCTTCTAGCGGAAGGAGATTTTCCGCACGCCCGGTTTATGGATTATCAGATTCTCGAACCGTTTGATCCGGAACACCCAACAACCAGTGGACTGGGGGCGCCGGAAGTTCCAATAGTTGACGTTGATATCAATCCTGACCCGGGCCATACCAATCCATTTCGAATAGGCGCTGACCGGAATGCCGCTTTAAGACATTATCATGTAACTTTTAATTTAGAAGCAGGCAATGCGGCAGCTCTTAATCCGCAGGCTATGATTCCGCCGGCGTATCGCGCTTCTGGCAATACGCGGACAGGCGGACCTTTTGCTTATAGCGGCCCGCTAGGCGACGGTCAAATCATCGCCTCAACTCTATGGCTTAGGTATTACGCTCCAGATAAAAAAGTTGGTCCTTTCGGAGGAGTGGCCTTGCCGAAGTTGACTTTACAGCTTGAAACCGGCGAGCGATTTTGGCTGCAGCCGGATTTTTCGCTGGCAGCTAAGCGTCAAACTACTACCGTTCCCGGCTTTTCTACCAAGCCCAAGGATCCGTTGCCACTGCTTGGACCGACAGTAGGCTGGGGAAAGGTATTCGGTTTCTGGTTAACCTTAGCTGATGGTTTCGCCTATCCCTTGGCCAAGCCCTGGGGCCTCTTCCCCAAAAGTTTGGCGGTCAAACTGATTACCGAAAGAGATGAATGTTATTTCAACCGCGGAGCTAGCGCCAGCCCGCCTGGAAATTACGAGGCAAGCGCCAGCGGCATGAATTACAATTCATACCTTTATCGCGCAATATCGCTTGGCGAGGATAAAGTCTATGTTTTAACCGGCAAGCTTCCCAAAACTCCTAAAACCCGAAATGGCGAAGCTAGCGTGACAAAAAGCGAAGCGCGCTATTGGTCCATTTGCCATACTGGCAATGGAGAAGATAATAAGTTTCCCTCACTGCTTTATGGCTGTTTAATGGACGACGAGATTCATCTTAATCAAAATCGGGAATATACTATTGTCTATTCCCGAAAAAATGAACGACCGAAGAATGCAACAGAACAATGCGGCGTGACCTGGCAGGATTACGGGTTGGAAGCTTTGCAGGGGTATACTATTCGGTGGGCCAGTGTGGTCCCGGACGATTATCTGCCTAAGTTCGCTCCTGATCAGGATAATATTCCTTGGAGTGTGGGCGAATGGTCTTCTCCGGATTATAATATGAGCCTTACGGGCTATAATAATCAAAACGGGTTTTTAAAAAAGTATCAGCCTCTGAATCACTACATGACTAGGGAAGAATTTGAAGCTTTGGGTTGTCCAGTCAGTCCGGAGTCAGTGCCAATTTGGCAATAATTAAATTTTAAAATTATGGCAAACCAAGAATTGCAAAATTATATTCAACAAGCAAGGGCACAGGGTCAAACTGACGCTCAAATCCAGCAAGCCCTCCTTCAGCAGGGATGGAATATTAACGATATTAACCAAGCCTTAAATCCAGCGGGCCCATATCATGGAGCTGGTCAAGCTAAAAAAAGCAAGCTGCCGACGATTATTTTAGCAGTGGTATTTATAGTGTTGCTTTTAGTTTTTTTAGGCGGTTTAAAGAATAACAATAAAGATTCAACCCAAAACAACGTGCCATCAAGTAATGACCTGACTACTGAAGAAAATCAGGGTAATTTTGAGAATAATCAAGATGGCTCGACCAACAACGGATTGAATCTTAGTGCGACTGGCTGCGTTGTCCGATTTGCTATTTATTACAAATTTATTGACCCCCAGAGGAATCTTTTAAGCAGCCTGCCGTCGTCTTTTTCCGACATCCCTCGATACCCGGGAAGTGAATTTGCCGGCACGGTTCAGCTTGACCAGCAATACTTTGACCCCACTAATCCAAAGCCCTATAAAAATTTAGTTAATTTTTGCACCAGCGCAAGTTTGGCTGAAGTGGAAAATTATTTCAAAAACTCTTCCTCGGCTTGGGTAATTAAAGCATCTGATAAGCCAATTGATTCGGCTGATCCATATTCAGGGCAAAGTGTTTCTGGAACCTGGCTGGTAGGCTATAAAAATTCAAGCTTAGTGGGCATTCTCTTGGTTCACCCCCAAAACTACACTTATATTACGTATTGGATACAGTAAGTAATCGTATTACCTCTTCGTTGACAATTCCTGATTGGCTGCGGATTTAAAACACCCTCAAACCCCGAAGGAGAACAAGTTCCCTACGGGGCATGCTTTTGAAATTATTTTGCCAAACCTGATACACAAATCCAAAAAGCGAAATCTGAAATGACGCGCCCCGCCACTATTTTTCTGGAGTAA
>Ga0209542_10006320_pt1 | contig 23090 bp, 13 predicted proteins | sample RifCSPhighO2_01_FD_184028 | JGI IMG/M metagenome (GOLD analysis project Ga0209542, IMG submission 184028) | Soil microbial communities from Rifle, Colorado - Rifle CSP2_plank highO2_0.1 (SPAdes) (version 2) | ecosystem: Environmental > Terrestrial > Deep subsurface > Rock core/Sediment ... | reverse complement strand
GCAGATTGTACTGGATGTGGTGATGGTGCGGGAGTAGGCTCCTCAAACGGTGGTTCACTGTTCTTTTTGGCTACAACAACATCACCCCTCTGTGCTTTTGGCATGGAGGGGGTTTTTTTTGAGTAAAATATCCTTGACATAAATGTATATTTATACCATACTTTAGACAATTTAAGGAGGTTTACTTGGCCTAAAAAGCCTTATAAATCAATGTATCTTTACAACCAAACACCCTACTTCCATGAAAGGAGTTCATGTATGTGGCTTGCCATTCGGAAATTCGCACTAAAACATTACCTTGCGACTACGGTAATCTGGGCGCTTCTCTTTGTTGGCTTGGGCAACTTCGCGCTCAAGGCATTCCTTGAGGTAAGAGGCGGCATATTGGATGATGCTCTCCCTATGGGAGACAGTATCCGCGATATGGCAGATGAGGCGCGCGCCGAAAAGAATTTTAATGCTGCGGAAGCGGCATTTATCATTCTCAAGCTTCCTCCGGGAGATCCTGGCGGCATAAAGCGTGTAGAGGAGTTTTCCAAAAAACTCAAAGATTTGAGGAGAACGGTCATCAGCCTCTCGACCGTCAAACGTTATCAGGTCACCGAAGACGAAGAGGTCTCCGGTATCTCCTATCTTTCTCCAAAACTTGCTCCAGGGAACGATACATGGAAAAAACTAGTAGAGAGCGACCCGTCGGTATTTCAGGTGCTTGTGGGACCTGACTGGTCCTGGACTGCGCTTGGAGTTGTCCTGGATCCCGGATATCAAGAGATACCCGAGGCCTGGAAGATTACTGCTTTTGTCGAAGGACATGAAGGACCATATAGTCTTTGGGATCGACTGTTTAAAGCCGATATCAAGCCGGCATTCGCAGAAATGAGTGTAACCGGATGGGTCATGATTCGTTGGATGATTGATCAATGTCTCAATCGAGATATGATCTTTCTCCCGACTATTGGGATCTTTATTGCACTTGTCATATTTACCTATGCACTGCAATCTTTCCGGCAAGCGTCTCTTGCCACGCTCGTATGTGTGGCGGGAGTTATCCAGTTTCAGCTTGCACTGGTCTATCTTATCCATGCTTTTGTGCCGACATTCTCCCTACGAGTGTATTCATTGCTCGCGCTTGCCAATATTATTGTGCAAGGGACGAGTTTTGGACTGCATAAGTTTGGGGCATTTCGTGAGATAAAAGCAGAGACGAGTCAGGAGCGATTTGTGCGTACCTTACATGTGGATCGTACTATCGCGCTCATCGGCATCATTGGTGTAATAGCATTCTTGCTCCTGCGTACCTACCAGGTATGGCAACTGGAAGAGCTCGGGTATCAGGCGGCGATGGGGGTAGTACTCGCATATGTAAGTGCTACGGTATTTCTCCCCTGTGTCTATCTTACACTTGAGCACTTCTGGAAACCGGAACGGAAGATTTCCTTCAAAGAGATTCAGTTTGCATGGTACGGGCGATTTGACTGGATGCTCCCCTCCCCAAAGACGGCATGCTGGGTAATTTTGGGATCGGTAGCCATCATTGTCATCGTATTTGGCTATGGTTTTGTACGTGTAGGCACCAAACCGGTCGAATATGTAGAGCATACGGAGGTGGGAAAGACATTCCATTTTCTGCGTGATCGCAAATCGGCCACAGACATTTTTCCGTTTCTAGTGCGGCAAACCACAACACAATCAAAGCCATTCTGGAGTGATATGCCGTTTCTCCATGATGCTTGGGATTTTGAAAAATCCCTGCGTGATGGCAGATTCAGCATGTGGCAGAAAGAACACCATATATCTCCCGTAGAACTCTTTGGGGTAAGTTCGATACTTGTTAAAGTGTCGGAAATATCCCAAGCTGAAATTGGTACGGAGATGCCCGAGAATGCCGATCAGGCGGCGGATATCTTTGAGATTATGCTACCCGATAGTATCGAGCGGGATCTGCGCCAATGGCTATGGAGCACGCGAGTCATACGACTGAACCTTGGAGTGAACGGCAACGCATCGCAGGAGTTACGTGCGATTTTGGATAGTATTCTCCCTTATGCGGCAGAGCGGTATCCAAATCTACGTGTTACTCCATTTGGGAAGATTGCGACATTTCCCAATATTGATGGGTATATCGGAAGTGGCGTAGCACAAAATTTTGTTATGTCATTTCTTCTGGTAGCGGTCATAGCTGGTATATGGCTCAAGATACGTTATCAGCTCTCGATGCTCAAAACCGTGCTTTCTGGAGTGGTGCTTGCCTCTCCATTTGTCATAGGCACCGCGGCAATAGCGCTACTCATGCTCATACTTGGCATGGATCTCTCTATGTCTACGGTGCCGATTGCGGATCTCGCGGTGAGTGCGGGTAACGACTTCTCCATATATATGGCGGCTTCATTTTTTTCGTATCTTGCCATGGGTATGGAGAGAGAAGAAGCGCGTCATCGGGCAGTGCACCATACAGGATCTCTGGTATTTACCGACTGTGTACTCAATGCGTGTGCATTTTTGCCGCTCCTATTCTCACAGTTTGAGCCGGTGCGAGAGCTGGGCGGTCTCATGGTTGCCATGCTTTTCGTATGTTACTATGGAAGTGGATTCATCGTGCCTTCACTGCTTACTCAAGTAATGAAGGACTCTCTTTTACACCAACAACCACTGGAGGTGGATCATGTACATCAGGAAGCTTTTGGTGGCGGCGGTGGTAGTGACAGGAATGCTCGTAGTAATACCAGCGTTCGCTGATCAAATGACAGGGCAACAGCTCATGGAAGCTGTGGTAGAAAACTTGCGCGGTCCGCATGGGACCATGATGGTGGGAATTGGCAAAATTGTCTCACCTCATATGCACTCCGACGTAACACTGGGGAGGAGTGTCGATGGCACAGAAGAGGGTGTCCACATAGACGTCCTCTCTGCTGTAAACGAAGTGGGTACTGGTGGACGTGGCGGGCAGAAGTATCGAGTCATCCGACGTGAAAATGAAGTTTCTTCTCTTACGTATCTTCCGGGACTGGGTCGTGGCAGAAAGCGCCCGTTCATACCTTTGGATCAGGTAATGGAGACCGATCAGGTTTACTACTTCTTTCCAATGGTAGGCAATCTCCGCTATGACTTTGAGTACACATGCACAAAATGTGATACGGACGATCCAGTAGTATCTGCAGTCCGCAAATCAAATCAAGCGCCAGAGATTGCGCCATTTCCCTCTTCTACTTGGTACTTAAAACGTATAGGGTCTGTCTATGTGCCGATACGCGTTGAGTATTATCTGGAAGCAGATGCTCCAAAGGCATTTGCTATACAGATATACAAAGGATACGCGGAGGTAGAGGGAGCCCCCGGATATCTTGCTCCACAGGCAATAGAGACGGGAGAGACAAAACTCACCTTCGAACGGTGGTTTGTCCGACCCCCCATAGACTGGATTCTGTCCAGTAACAACCAAACCATTGGCATACAAACCCTTCCCGCATACCCGTAAAACAGGGCTAGACTATCATGGATGATACTCATAACCGCTACGAATAAATTTGTAGCGGTTTTTTTATTTCTATTTATACGCCAATACCGGCTCTGGTGCCACGGAAGTCTTTGGTATCTCCATTTCTCTGGCAAGCGAGAGGAGGTTCTCGCGGACTACCAGCGTACCTTTTTTGTAATCCGGGTCAGTCAGATAAAACATATTGCCAAACATGATACGTGCAGTATTTTCTGTGTAGGTGATAAACAGAGGCAGTACAGGCACTCCAGACATGGTCGCGAGATACGATGCACCATCCCTGATAGGCAAAAGCTCTCCTGCACCCATGTTGCGTGTACCCTCCGGAAACATAATAATTGTTCCACCTGATTTGAGTGCGGCAAGGGCTCCGGCAAGACTTTTTTCTATACCAATTTTTCGCGTAATAGTAATCACCCCGCCAAGTTTATAGACCAAAGGGACGATACCGAGCATGGTGAGTATTGCAAGTGGCCGGGTTTTGAACTGCCGCGTTGCCAAAAAATGTATGGGAAATATTTCGTGCGTATAGGGAAGTGCCATGCCGATATGAAATGCGTCCATGGCATGGCGATGATTGGAGACGATCAAAAATGGCCCTTTGAGGTTTTGGGCACGCTCCACATGCTCGATGACGAGCGTCTTACCCCCGAGACGCATGAGCCCGCGCATACACAGCCGTAAAAAAGCTTGAAATACATATGCCATATAGTGTCATAGTATATCTATCGACATCGGATGTCGATAGGTTAGGCGAGATTTTCCACGTCGCGGACCTCCTGCTCGATACTATCCTCCAGATGATGGAGCTCATCGAGCATACGTTCTTTTTTGGTAAGCTCCTCGGCAGTGAGCTGTCCATTTGCCGCATGCGCCTCAAGCGTGCGTAACTCATCCAAAACGCCGTTACGAATGGCGCGAAATCCCTCGGCGGCTCGCTGGCGGATCTCCGAAGTCTCCTTGGTAAGTATGGCTTTGCGCAATCTTCGTACTCGTATACTAAAATATACAAATAGGAGAATACTCATGATCACCACGCCTCCAAGAATAAGCGCGAGTGTGACATATTTAAACTGGATGTTGGCAACGGTAATCCCAGTAACCACAGAGCGTATGAGGCGCGGATTGGACCAGTCAGAGGCTCTGCCCGCCTCCACTGCTTGGGCCCGTACCTCCCAATCCCCTGCCTCGAGAAACGTCTTTTCAGCAACTACCCATTCGCCATTTACATCGGCTTTGACGGTAAACTTAATTGGTCGCGCGCCTTGCTTTTGAATAAGCACGAGTACTGGCGCATTTGGCGTCCCCCGTCCTTCGATGTAGAGCACCTCCTCAAGGGTGTAGAAAATATCCGGACTGATAGAGATTGATGGCTGCAAAAGCTCGGCCGGCTCTTGAGCATGAAGCAAAACAGCAAACGCAAAAAAACATGCCAGAGCGACAATAATAATAGAAAATTTTCGTATAAAAAAACGGGTTTGCATGTATTTACGGGTCGAGCTTTGCTACATCATGGATCTCCTCCTCAATTTTTGACTGAATGGTCTGCAATTTCTCAATGGATTCTTCCTGTGTTTGCGGTAAAGTACCCTGTGCAATACCTTTCTCCAGAATATCACTGCGAATTTCTGAAAATCCTTTTTGCACTGATTTGGTAAGCTCCTCAAGCTCCTTTTGCTTGAGTTTGGACTCTAGCTCGCGTATCCGTTTTTGCCGGATACGGTTTTCTTCACGACGACGCATGGTACGCACCCGCACCGACCCATACACCAAGAGCGAAAGTCCTGCCATAAATAAGAGTGAAAGATAGAGTGCCGCAGTGGAAAATTTTATCGTAAAATTGCCTACTTGAAATCCATTGATAACGGCGCGAATAATCCGGGGGTTTGACCATGCTGAAGCAGAACCATTTTCAACGACTTGCGCTCGGATCTCCCAGTCTCCCTTTTCCAACATCAGACGTTCCGCAATAGTCCACTCGCCGTTGGCACTGGCTTGGGATGACAAACGTATCGGCTTTGCGCCGGACTTGCGAAGCTCTACCTTGACTGACGCATGTGGACGAGCCAAGCCCTCAACATACAAAATTTCATCCAGAGGATAAAATATATCCGGGCTTATGGCAATCGTCGGCTCGGCGATGTCGAGAGGCACAATAGGAGATTGCGCATCCGCCGTCCCCGCTACAGAGCTAAGCAGAGAGACTACAGCGAAAATAAATACAGAGAATGATGTGTGTATGCTGGATCGATGCATGGCTTAGATATTATCCGGATGCTCGCTCTGTTTATCGCGCAGTGCGTCGCGCAAATCCTGAAATGAGGGCGCTTTTGTAGCAGGCTCTTTGACGGGTGCTATGGGAGGCCGACCATCCGGCACATTCTTTTTTGCGTATGGATCTGTATTGATTATCGGCGGAATGTGTTTTGCTCTCTCTGATGCCTGCATCTGGGGGCGACCTCTCTCTACCGTATGAGGGATCGGTGCTGGCGTCATGAAAGATTGGGGAGGTGCTGGCAGTGTCGGGCGGATACCTACAAGACGTTTGAGATCCTCTTTGATAGAGGCATGAATATGTCTGTGATGCCGCCGCCAAAAAATAATAAGCAGTATGAGAATGAGGAGCGCAAGCAAGAGAAGGATATTGAGAAACCTCCCCCATGGCACAAAAGTAAATATCAAATCAACTCCATCAGCGGAGATAAATTGGAAAAAATAGCCAATGATATTAAGTACCACCTCTTCATCCCGCCAGTTACCGGCATTGTCGAATGCCCGGACAATTACCGTGTACCGCCCGGGCTTAAACGCAATGAATTGATGCGGACTGCTTACCTCAAAAAACAAAGATTCTTCCGTACCCGAATCAAGCGCAAGCGGCACGATCTTCATTTCAAAATGGCTAAATCCTGAAAGTGAGTCGGTAGTAAAAAATCGTGCTACCGGACGCGTGTTGGTAGTGCGCTCACTCGGAGAGACCTTGATATCAAACACCGCAGGAGGTTTGGTATCTATGTGCACCGTAAATGTCGAGGTGCCGCCCCAAACACTATTTTTGCGTGCCCGCACATGAAAATACCAAATACCATCCTTGTAATCATCGTACGATACGGATGTCTGCGTACTGTCGATACTTGTGTCTGGCGTACCATTGGGATCCTGATCCAGTGCATAGCTAAATCCTTCCATGCCCTCATCCTCACTCCAGATAAATGTCGGACTGGGATTTTTGTAATACTTCGCCTGGTCGGGATGGGTAGGGCTGGATATTTGCGGGCCCTGCGGCGGAATGGGAGAAAAGGTATACCGCCCCAACGTAGCTTGTTCAAGGATATTGGTGCCTGAACCGTCATTGGAGAGTACTCGCGTAGTCCCTTGAAATGATATGTCCCCCGCGCCGGGCGCTACGACACGAAATGTTATGGTCAGCACCACACCATCTGTCGTCTTGATACCGGGAGAAGGCATACCTCCCACAAAATACACTCTCCCCTCGCGGTTAGAGAATGTTGGCGTAGTCGCCCAAATTTGAATAATGGATTTGCCTACCGATGGGTTTGCAATCTGAATCTTATCTTTAGGAAACTTAAGATCGACTTCGATTGTGTTCACTGCTGTATCCTGTGTGTTGAGCAAAATCGAGACATCAAACGTAGACCCTACATAGAACGATCCTGACCCGGGACTCAAATACAAAGAAGCTCCGCGGGCAGATGCCGGATGAGCAAATGAAAGAAATGACGTAAGTATACATACTAACGCCAAAAAATGCGCGGGCACTTGCCGCATTTTTATTCGCATACATGTATTATACATGCTTTGCGTAGTGATAATTGCCTAGACTAGTGGATATGTTTTTTATCAGCGAGCCAAATACTATATGCCGATCGCGATCAGGACAAGTCGGAGCGCGGCAAGACCAACGGCAAGCGTAAAAACACTTTTCCAGTTTATTTTGGGGAATTGCGTATTCGCTACTGTGGCAGTTTGACGCTCTGGCGCGGGAGACTGCGCAAACATCGTAGTGCGCGCCTTACTACCCAAAGATGTAAGATACTCGCTCGCGTTCTTTACGCCCCCAGTCACCGCTTGTGTTATTTTTTCTGGAAGAGATTTTGGCTCGGTACGCACCGCAAGTCCTGCCTCGGATTGCGAGTCAAGCTGTGTTACTTTTTCAGTCCAGCTGGAAAATAAAATACTCAAATCGACCACGGTAATACTACCATCACTGTTAAAATCTGCAGGATTATCTTTGCGCGCTTGCTTGGGATCACTCAAGAAGAGAAATATACTAAAGTCTACGAGATCTACCTTGCCATCGCAGTTAAGATCTTGGCGTACTCGCCCGGGACGACAGGGAAGCTCCTTGATAATCTCCTCAATCTTCTCCGGCGGGATGACAATGTAGGGTTTAAAAAATGGCAACAGATGCAAGGGCACATTGCCCCCCGGGCCACCTCCTACACCAGTGCCACCCGTACCTCCACCGCCACCTGATTCAGGATCCGTAAAATACAAAAATCCGCTTTTGAGCGTATAGTTGGATGAGTTGGATATGCCAACTGCATTTTGACCAATAGATTCAAGCTCGATAAAGCTCGTGGAGGTACGGCGCCCTGCCCCCTCTTCAATGACCGGGTCTTTGACTATAAAGTTTGATGAAGAATAGTCCGTTGCAAAAGCGGCCAGAGGTACAAAACTGGCAATCACGATAAAAATTAGGCGCCAACGAGTGATGCTACGAAAAAAAATCATAGATGTTTCTATTATACAACACAAAATAAACATACTGTATATGGAGCGTATTCCGCGAAGATTGACATCTCGACATGACCAAGTATCATAGGGATATGAATAGCGAAGACATCTCGAAATTGATCGTAGCTATGAAGGAAGTATTCCCCACTGCCGATATGATCCAGCGGGGGTTTAGCCATGTAGACGAACGTTTTGAGCAAATTAGCGATCGCTTTGAGCAGGTGGATCAACGTTTTGACCAAATTGATGGCCGCCTTGCACATATTGACGCCCGTCTCAATACTATCGAGCGCGATATTCGAGACTTAGTGAGCCGTGAGGAGTTCACGGATCTCACCGCAAGAGTGAAGTATCTCGAGATGAAGCTAGGAGTAGAATCCGGTAAGTAGACCTGGAACTATCTTTTTGTATTAAATTCTTTCAAAAAAAACTGCATTTCTGCAGTTTTTTTACTGTCTTGCCGTACCATTATCCGTTCTCGCCCTACTATCGACATCCGATGTCCATAGATGCGTTAGCGGCCCATGCTGTACAGGCGTTTGATCTCGTCGGGCGAGAGCGCGCGGTTGTAGATGCGGACATCGTCGATTTGGCCCTGCCAGTAATCAGAATCAATTGAGGCGCCTCCTATTGAATTTATGTGGAATGCGTTAACTCCTCCTTCGGATGCACTCCCGACATTGATGCCATTGCGGTACACAGTAATCGTGGTGTTAGCGGTCGTCCTTGTCAGTACAAAATGTTGCCATTCATTATTTACGAAACTTGGGTTTGTGGTTACATTAGCATTGAGGTGTCCGAAGAATTTTGATCTCACTTTTGTAAGATCAGGAGCAATCCAGTCCTTGCCTGATATACCGGTAGACATTCCTACCATTTCATCACCTCCGGCAAGATTGCGGGGGTAGATCCACATAGATACACTAAAATCGCTGCTTGTGAACGTAATGGTACTGTCCGTATTTAATGCATCATTCACCCCATCAAAATTCAACGCCTGACCAAGTTTGCCTACTACGCGCTTGGGACCGTTCGTGAGTGTACCAGTATTGTTCTGTCCTGATCGGTCGTATGCCGTGTTTTTTGCCATGTCCCCTGCATCAAAGCTCCAGTATCCTACCAAGCCTTGATCCAGCGAGGAGCCGCCTTTGCGGGAGGTCTGGAGTTTGGAGCCGCCCATGCTGTAGAGACGTTTGATCTCGTCGGAAGAGAGGGCACGGTTGTAGATGCGGACATCGTCGATGAGACCATCAAATTGCCGTGGAGCTAGGTTGAGACTATCCCCGATATGCAAACTGGTGTTACTAGTGGCGGGACAATTTGGAGCAGACGTACTTTTGAGAATACCGTTAACATATATCCTCACGCTTACCGTATCACAGACCGCAACGACATGTTGCCAAACATTAAATGTGGCGCTATTAGGAGCCAAGGAATCAACCCCATTCGCAGCAAATACATACCCATTTGTCGTGTCTACATTATTTATTACAAACTTATAGCCTGCTACATTTAAAGAATTGTCCACAATACGTCCCTTGCTTGCTCCACCATAGGAGCGTGGATACACCCATGCCGAAATTGTAATATTACCTACCACATCTAGCGCACCTGCGCCCACATAATCATTACTCCCATCAAAACTCAACGCCTGACCAAGTTTGCCTGCCGCAGGAGTAGGCCCATTGGTAAGCGTCCCATTATTCCCCTGTCCTGATCGGTCATATGCCGTGTTTTTGGCAACATCTCCGGCATCAAAGCTCCAATAGCCCACAAGACCCGAGCGGAGTGTACCAAAGCTCTGGGAGGGACGCACAATAGTACCGGCGTGTACTGAATGAGACAAAGAAAATACTACTGCGACAAACAGTACGTAGAGTGTAAGGTTTTTATAATTTCTTTGGATCATGGATTGCCTCTTTTAATAAAACCCCAAGTCCCAATGACCAACCAAATCCCAAGTCCTAAAGGAAATTCTATTGTTTAGTCATTGGGACTTAAAGACTTGCTTGGGATTTGGAACTTGGGCATTGGGATTTTTAAGCTAATTACGTTGAGTAAAACTTTGTATCTTTTGGGTTTCCATAATTCATGATTCTTAATTCAGGATTCGTTGCATGTTCATTATAAACAATAATATGCCAATCTGTAACCATGTTTTTCCACATAAAAAGCCCCTGTGTGAGCAAGAGCTTTAGCTGTATTGGCTTATATAAACTGTATTATTTAGACCTCTACATGTAATTGCTCGCGGATGACCATTTTGATGCGGTCGTGTTCTGCTTTGAGCACGGAAAGATTGTACATGCGCTCAAGCATGTTTTCTATATCTGTCTTTGTGGGCAATGCGCTTACTGTCTCAACAAGACCGTTTACTGTTTCTGCAAGCTTATCAACCTTGTCTTCCAGATGCGCATAATCTTGCGTGGTTGCGAAAGCCTCTTTTAGTTTTTCTACATCTTTGTCTGTAATCATAACATAAGTATATCCCCTGCCTCGCTCGTGTCAATACATATGGACATCCGATGTCGATATTATTTGTGGGATTTGGTTGGTCATTGGAACTTGGGCATTGGGGTTTTATTGGAAGTCCCACGATGCGAACATCTCTATAAGTGCTTTCTCATACTCGCGCGGTGCAGTCACCTGGTAAAGATACCCGCCCTGCACCAGCCAGACTTCTTTGGTCGGAGCACCAGCCTGGTCTTTGGAGTCAAACACGGTGGCATGGATCTTCTGTTTGGTGACTATCACCTCAAGTAAATTTTCAACCTCTAGATCAGGTAAATCCTGGCGGATACGCTCCTTGGTCACCGGCCCCTCCTCATCAAACGGACTTACAAATATCTGGAATCCAGACTTGGCATCCGTCCCTTCAAAAAGATACGTCATCGTCTCCTCTATCTCCTGGAATGATGAGGTGGCAAGATCGCGCGGGTACTCAAGGGCAAACCCATACTTGTCACTCGCAAATAATCTTGTTGCGGACTCATCGTCCCGGGTATTGCGGGCATCCTCCGATATATCATCCGGGATGCTAGGCGCATATCTATAGTATAGTTGATACCCTCCAAAAGAGACTACTACCACTACCACCAGCAGTGCCAAGATTTTTTTCATAAACAGACTAGTAGGATTATTGCATAAACCCAAACAACTGCATAAAGAGATTGGCAAACATCATCCAGCCACCCCACAAAAACACCTCCGACCCGCCACCAAACCCGCCCCCGCCTTGCTGACCAGCACCTGATGGCGCGCCCCCACCTGCTTCCGACCCGCCGCCCAAAATAGCTATGAGCACTTGTGGGTAGTTCGTATACGTATCAAGTACCGTAGCACTAGATTTGACCATACGGAAGCAAAAAGTTGTATCCGAATAAGCACTCGAAGAATATTCTATGGGCCAGTCGTACTCTACGTCTTGTCCCACGGCAACAGAGTTTGGATTTGTCGTAGATGGGTTGACTTCGGAATAGAGTCCTGCCACATCCGAGGCAGACAATAGTAAAGTGGTAACTGCTTGACTAGCGCCAAATGAGTTGTCCTTGAGACGAAATGCGGTCTGTGGGTGTCCCGGACTACCTAGATTGACCCAGGCGCTTGCGGCAAGCGTCGCGCATGTCCCAGAGGGAAGCGGTGCATATTGAAGCGTAAATGCTTGCGATGATGCAGAGAGTGCGCTAGCCGAAATGGTAATATTCATACGGAGCCGAAAAAAATCGCCAGTCCGTATACGTTGTTTGGAGCTACTGATAGATTCATTTACCGCCAAGGAATCCCAGGCAGTTGTAGGGGTAAGTTGGTCAGCATTTTGATAGATACGAAATTGATTTTGGGTAAGAGTTTGACTACTCGTCGCCATACTCACCCGCGGGTACTTTGCGTAGGTAATGTTGGTTGCATCATCCGCATTCGTAACTCGGAAACAGTACGAATCGCCATCGGCATCTGCTCCTGCCTGAATAGCCCACTCTAGCTCGGTGAAGTTTCCTGCAGAGAGTGTTATAGGAGAGGTAGTGGCGGCTCTATCCAGCAGTTCGGATGCTGTGAATGACCCGGTAGGATCAGTTAAACTGCCCGAGAAGTTAGAGGAAGAGTCCCTATGAGCGAACGCGGCTGTTGGAGACATCTTCCAAGTAACAGAGGTGGAAGAACTTGTTTTATCTACCGGATACCAGGTGGAAAGCGCAGAGCACGCGGTATAGCCCACAATAGTAGAAGTAGCATACTCAAGCTGGTAGGTTGTGGTGGTGGCAACACCCGCAGTTTCATCCATCATAACGCGCAAGCGTGTGGTACTTGCCGTACTCTGGCCCGTGATAGCTACATCTTCAGATGCCAGGAATGAGGCCGTGGAGTCAAAAGCTTCTTCTGTAGCGAACTCATGGGTGGTGGAACTTGCAAAACCATAGCGGTACTCTGCCTGGATCCAGTCGGCGGTGCGGGCGACGTTGGAGTAACGTACTTCATCTATCGTGCCGTTGGCTGGAGATCCAGGGACTCCATCAAACAATAGACCAATACCCGTCCCCGTTACCGTAGGAGAAAGATTCGTGGTGTTGGCAACGGGAGCTCCCGCATTCAGTATGGCGTTACGCTGTGCACTCGTAGTCCATGTACCGCAAACATATTGCCATTTGCCGACCGTAGTGCCATTTGCCGTAGTCGCTTTGGCTGATGTGCCACCACTTCTTGTCTCCGCAATATCCGGATCTCCAGCCACTCCGCCATCTAGCATGATGCCATGGTATGCGGCGTCTGCACCTCCGACGGAGGCAAGGCCTTGAGTGTTAAGTGTGGAAGCACTTTTATACACAGAGCAAATCGTCCCTGGTGGGCTTGAAAACGCGGCAGTGGCTTTGGACATGTAATCTGCATCCGTCCCGCCAAAGGTAACGCCTTTACCAAGCAAGGCAGTGGCATTGATGGTAACACCACTATTGTTGGCATTGGTTACGCTCAACGTACCCGTAACCTCGCTAGAGTCATCCCATTTTCTTGCCGCCGTTGAAGTGGCAGTAAGATGATACACACCCGTATAACTATTGCTCCACACACTGCTCGTAGCCGCCCCCGAAGTCGTGGTAGCCGTGTTGTTGTAGTACATATATATGTAGTCGGTGGTAGATGTACCGGTAAGCGTAGGGACTTTCACCCATGCAGTTGAAGTGCTGGTTTCATCCCAGTTTTCTATTTCGTGTTTGAGCATGTTGCCGCTTGAGTCTACAAAGCGCACATCAAACCCATGATCTTTGGTCTTTGAGTAGTCAATGTTCGCGGCGCTCCATTCGTCATTGGCATCTGCAGTGAGTTTAATAGGCATAGGAAAGTTGGTAAGGTTTTCTCCTGCGGGCGTGTTGTCAAAAGTAATCTTGCGCCTGTTCTTGAAGTCCAAGTTCCACCAGTCCTCGCTACCGTTGTTGGCTCGCCAGCCAAAGTGAGCTTGGGAGAGCGCCTCGCCCACTGCATGTGCTACTTTGGGCCCAGTCTCTATTTTTTTGTCTCCCAGCCAAAATGAGATATTGGGGAGGATGTTGCCAAATGCAAGGATAAGCACCAGAGAAAACACCAGGACAAATCGAGCCGCGTAGGGAACGTTTCGCCGAAGACCGAGAGGCTTTAGATACACTTGTAGAGCCTGATATATGTATTCTCTGTGTTTCTTAAACCAAGGCATACTTTTATGAGATACATAGAGCATCTTCTTCCGAGTGAGCCGTAGATATGGCCGGAGATATTTTTTTGCCATCCGCCAATTTTTGTACAAAAACATCTGCACCCGGTTTTTGCCCAATCGCAAAGAACGCAGGATAAGACGCCACCAAACACACACCATCTTATGGAGCATCTTGTATTGCATGCGCAACATCTTATGAAATTTTTTGGAAATAATTTGTTTTACGGTAATCATAGGATTTTATTGTTCGCTTGGCGTGGGAGAAGTTTCTGGTTGGAGAATAGGAGCAGTTTCAATTACAGACAGAGGAGTAGGAGTTATTTCGGGAACTGGAGGGGGTGTCTCGGTAGTAGCGGCATCCGTCCCCGAGGTACTACTACTCGCGGGAGTTGAGGCCTCTGGCTCGGGTGCAGGTGCGGGAGGATCACTTACCGAAGGAGCCGGGTCTGGTGTAGCAGTATCCGGCGGCGTGGAGACTGTCGTGTCGGATGTTGGCATCGTATCAGTAGGCTCTGTGCTTGATGGTGTCTCGCTCGCAGGTACTGTATTCTCGATACCTGCACTGCTCGTCCCAGACGTCTCGCTAGAAGGTGGCACGGTAGGAGTCTCATCAGAAGATGGAGTGGGTGTTGGCGTCTGTCCGCCAAAGATAGCCGAAGCGTTGACATCACAAGTCCCAGAGACTGTTTGGAGCTGGCCACCGCTTATGTAGACGCAATACGGCGTCCCTCCTTGGGTATCGTAGAGTGTTGCGCCAAACGGTTTGTCACTTGATCCGACCTCGAGTTTCTGGGTCTTGACGCTTTCTGCTTCGATCGAGGCAAGCTTGAGGTGTCCATCTTGATCAATCTGCCAAGTACCATTTGCAGAGAGTATGCCTCGAATGTTGTAGATATCTTTTTGGGCAAGATCCATAGAGCCCTCGACTGGTTTGTACGCCCCACTCATCTGGTCGAGCGTACTGCTTGCGGTATTGGTGGTGCCAGCTACAATCTCGGGGTCAAGTGTCGCATGCCCGAGATTTACAAATACGAGAACCTTGCCGATAGCATCGGCTGTAGTGGTAGAGTAGTCCTCAAGTGCAAAACCTACCGTAGCCTCACCGTCTTTGGCCCTGCGTCCTACGCCAAGAATACTAGAAGCGGTCACGCGATCACCTTTTTTGATCTCGCCATTTTCCATAGAAATCTTGACCGGTACGCGCCCTACCAATGCCACGAGAGGCTTGGTACTCGTGGCATCAAACCCCGGAGCAAGCACAATGTCTGATCCATTGATCGCAAGCGCTGGGCGCGTGGAGACGATACCGATAAGACTTGGCGGCGTAGAAGTTGACGCAAGCGCCTTGGTGACCAACGCTTTGGTGCTCGTAGAGGTATCAATCATGACAATATCCCCTGCCTCCATCGCCTCGGATGCCGGATAGCGCTCGGCAACATCAAAGACATCCCCTGGATCATCACCTGCGGCTACCCCTGCGGTATCTACTCGGAGTCCTCCATTTACCTCTGCGGTCGGACATTTGGTACCCGAGGTAATACATACACCTCCCTGTACCGTAAGGCTCCAGTATTGAGTGGAGGTACCGACTGTAGTACTTCCGGTAGACCCAATCTTCCAAACCTCTTTACTGTTGTTGAGGAGACTCACAAACTTACCGGTGAATGTTCCCGATCCCGCCGCCATCGTGGCGCGCAATGCCGTCCCTGAAAATGTAGAGGTGTCTTGATAGAGATCCGCAAGTTGTGCGGTAGTGATCGTATTGGAAAATGCGCGTATAGCATTACCCTGGGTGGTACCCCGTGTCTCCCCATAGACACCGGCGGGGATAAACGTCGCACCTGCATCTCCCGTGGTAATACCTTTGACGCCAAATGTCCGGCCAAATGCAGATACTCCCGTATTCTCACCCAAGGTATTGGTACCTTGATGGGCTTGGACTTCGAGACCCCGTACCGTATTGGCAAGCGTCGTACTGTCTTGCACGCGAATGATTTGTCCCACTAATGTATTAGAGTGCCCAGTCGGAGCATTTACAATATACATACGATTGCCATACATCGTGCCGTCTCCAGAGAGACCTACCTTTAGCTGTTCATCAATACCCAAAACATTAGGGGTTGATGAGGAGAGTCCGCTAAACTTATCTATCGAGAGCTGGGCCGCGGGCGAGGTAGTACCGATACCCAAGCGACCATTGGGCATAAAGAAGAAGTCGCGTTCGACTTGGAAACCGCCGTTGATACTGGTAGTGGCTTTTGAATCTTTGGTATCAATGCGGAAAATGGGCTGCCCTCCGGTGGAGGTGCCTATCGTCCAGGAGTTGTGCTCGCTGGCAAGTATGGTACTCGTGGCTGGACTATTGTAATTAATATTGAGCCGCCGCGAAGAAGAGGTGCCCATGGTAAGGACACTCGCATTTATCTCAAGGCTCTTATCAAGCCGCGGATAGATAAGAGCATCAGCCTGGTGCTTATACTTAATATGCGCGTCTTTCAGAGAGATAGTACCGGCAACGACAGTAGCAACAATATCAGAGTCTAGAAGATTTACCCTCCCATCACCGTTAATATCCGCCGCCGCATACCCTTCCATGTCGAGATACCCACCCGTGCCCACATAAGAAGCGATCGATGTGGCATCCCCTGCGGCAAGGGCCCCGCTATTGTTTGCATCTCCCGATCCGCCCAAGAGATACATACTGCCATTGATATGGAGATTGGCCGCGGGCGAGGAGGTGCCGATACCGATACGCGCAAGATCGAGATTGCGCTGTTTTGCATCGATGGAGAATATCGGAGTCACCGTGGTAGTGGTACCGATACTCCAGACATTTTTAACATTGTTTGCAACAGTGCTTGTCGCAGATGTTTGATAATTAAATGTCAATCGTTGAGCAGAAGATGAAGCATAGCGAATCTCTGCAGAGTCAAAGAAGGAGCGGCCGTTGACACTCAATCGTTGAGCGGGGGTGGTGGTGCCGATACCGATAAAGCCAGAACTGATCGTACTTCCGGTACCATCAAGACTGGTGCCAAAAATAAGGTTACCAATGTTGAGCTGATTATTGGCAGTGGCAGAAGGAGCATTAATGTCATAGCCAATAATGATAGAAGAGGAGGCACTAGTTATATTGTCTCCTGCCTGGTATCCCAGAAATACATTTCCCCCACCGTTGAGCACAGATGAACCTGCAAAGTAGCCAAACGCAGTATTCGAAGAGCCGGTGGTGTTGCTATCGAGCGCGTTAGACCCAAACGCGCTGTTTTTAGCGCCGGTAGTATTGGAGACCAAAGCAATATCACCAAATGCGCTATTACCCCCTCCTGTGGTATTGGCAGACAAAGCACTTGAACCAAATACACTATTACTACTGCCCGTAGTATTGACGTTTAAAGCACTTGAACCAAATGCACTGTTGTTGGCACCTGTAGTGTTGGCAAACAAAGCACTTGAACCAAATGCGCTATTACCACTACCGGTACTGTTCTTAAATAACGCCTGATATCCTACCGCCGTATTAAAATCTGCTGTCGTATTAGATTGGAAAGCCTGGTACCCAAGGGCAGTATTCTTGAGTCCACCAGTGACCGTAGAAGTACCCACGCCTACCCCAACAAACGTATTAAATTGTCCGATACCTCCCGTTCGCATCTCAATAGCAGATGTTCCATCGGAGTGCAAAAGCACAAATGCGGGTGTAGTGGAGGCAAGAGTATTTGAAGGACGGAGTGCAAATAACGGCCGGTTGGACGCACTTCCTTTAATAGAAATATCTGCATAAGGACTGGTAGTACCGACTCCAAGTTTTCCTCCTATAATGCTCAAATCTGCACCAGAGATACTAGATGAAGCAGAACTTATAAACCCATTCAAAAACCCAAGGGTGGTACTCGTGGAGTTACCCCAGGTATTAGGGGTAAATGGGAATGTTGCTGATCCAGTAGAGTCAGTACCGCAAATAATGGCTCCTGATGCATCTGTATCCAAAGAATCGCAAGATGGGAGGTTGGTGCGCAGATCATTAGCATATATCCCACCAGTAAAGGTGGAGGTAGCGGAAGAAGATACTACGAGTTCTTCTGTAGAGCGAAAGAGTCCACCAGTGAGGGTAAAGCCACCACTGGTGGAGAGACCGCCCGTAGTGAATGATCCTCCTCCCGCGAATGTCGAGGTAGCGAGAGCACCACGAATCGTAGTAGTAGCAGTTCCTGCTTCACTGATAGCAAGTACTCCTGATGCAGAGACCGAAAGGAAGGTAATAGGGTCAGAGACATCTTCATCTACGATACGGAGAAGATCAGTAGTTTGCCCCGGGAACTTACGGATAGCAAGCGGGAGTCCAATGGTGGAAGTAGCTTGGATGGTGAGATTAGTTGATCCAATGCCAGTGAGGTCATACGGATTGGTGGTGGTACCAATGAGGACGAGATCTCCTGCATTCTGGAGCTCTACCTCAATACCGCCATCCGTCCACCCGGATACATTGGAGGCTGATATTGCCCCACACACTACTCCACCACCTGCATCAGTGGTAAGAGCACTTGAGGTATTACATGATGGTAGTGCAAAGTTGAGTCCTCCTGCGCTCACATTCAAACCACCTGCAAACGTAGATGTTGCAGATCCCGTAAGGTTGATGATGCCAGAGCTACGGATGATGCCACCGGTAAGGGTGATGCCATTGGTGGAAGAGAGACCACCGGTACCAAGAGCGAGACCTGCGGTAAAGGTAGAGGTTGCAGTACCATATGCTCTGAAGTGTCCTCCAGTCTGTATCGTACTGGAGGCGTAGAAACCATCGGTAACAAAGAGTGCACTGTTGAAGGTTGAAGATGCTGAAGAGAGCAGACCTCCCATGAGGTTCGCCAGTGAGTCTACCCGTAGTCCTGCACTGAAGGTAGAAGAGGCATTGGCCACCAATCCTGAATCAAAGAGTGCAGTAGAAGAAGCAAAGAGCTCTCCATCGGTAATGCGAAGGTTACCAGCAATAGTTGAGGAGGCTCCATTGGCAATGAAGCCATTGAGGAATCCAAGCGTGGTGGTCGTGGAGTTTCCCCAGGTGTTAGGGGTAAATGGGAATGTTGCTGATCCAGTAGAGTCAGTACCGCAAATGATGGCTCCTGATGCATTGGTATCCAAAGAATCGCAAGATGGGAGGTTAGTTTGGAGGGCGTTGGCGAAGATACCACCAGCAAATGTTGAAGTAGCATTTATGCCCGTATTAATTGCTCCCGTTTGACCATTAACAGAGAAGATGGGTTTGGTACCTGCGGCAGTAGTGGTAGAGATGGTCCAAGACCCCGCAGAGGCTACCACCGTAGAGGTAGCTGATTTTTGATAGTTGAACGTAAGCCGTTGCGCGGTTGAACTTGCGTAGCGAATTTCTGCAGAGTCAAAGAAGGCCCGGCCGTTTACACTCAAGCGTTGGGCGGGGGTGGTAGAGGAGATGCCGAAGTAGCCAGCATTATTGAGACGAGCATACTCACTAAGCAAGCCGGATCTATTTTTTAGAGAAAATGTAAGATCCGACGTCGGTGTTGTTGCGGATACATTGGTGAGGATGCTTGCTATGCGAGCTGTAGAAGTAGCGTTGCCGGAGGAATCCTCTGCTTGGAAGAGAAGGCCCGTGCCAATATTATTAGATGCTGTTGAGCTAGCAAGGTGCCCTATGCGTAATACATCAATAATTGAGGAACTATTGCTATCGGTGACCGAAGCGGCTAGGGCCGATGCGTCAGCAAGCGTTGAGCTTAAAGAAGATGTAGAAAAAGAACTGAATATGCCCGGCCCTCCCGACAGGAAGCCGCCCGATCCTATATTTAAGCTCCCGCCAACGCTAAGCATATTCGCTATGGATGCCGATTCCCGCACCTGAAACGAACCGGCCTCCAGAGAGTGGACTATGGCAGATGTCGCCTCTAGGCCAGAAATATCTATGACTCTAAAATCATCCGAGGTAGAATCTACGACATATGCATACCGGCCAGCAACATACAGGTTACGCGGATTAGTCCCTACATGGAGCGCATCGATAACATGCGGTGCCGTTGGGCTGGAGACGTCAATTGTTTTAATGAAAGAATCAGGCGATCCCTCTATTACATACGCATATCTGCCGGAGATAAATACTGAACGCGGCACGGCACCCAAGGCAACAGACCCTACAGTAGAAAGGCTGTGTGGGTTAGAAATATCTATAACCTTTAAATCATCTGAAGCTTGATCGGTAACATACGCGTATCTCCCGGAAACAGCCAGGGAGTGCGGACTTGTACCGATACCAAGCGCACCTGCTACTTTGGGAGCGTGTGGGTTAGAAATATCTATAACCTTTAAATCGTCTGAACCGTTTGTAGTAATGTAGGCATATCGGCCAGCGACGGTGAGGTCTTGTAGTATTGCCGTAAGTGCGAGAGTACCCACGACAACGGGTGCTGTCGGATGAGATACATCAATTATTTTTAAGTCGCTGGAAGTAGAATCTATAACGTAGGCATATTTTCCTAAGACCACAACCTTTTGTGGTGCACCACCCATAGTCAAAGAAGAGAGCCGCACCGGTGATCCTGGATTTGAAATATCAATAATCTTAAGATCGTTAACAAACGCATCCACTACATAGGCATATCTGCCGGAGACAAATACCGATGTAGGATCCGTCACTGCGCCTAGATTGAATGCTTTTATAAGCGCGGGGCTTGCCGGGTTGGTAACATCAATGATTTTCAGATCATCAGTCGTTTGATCTACCACATACGCAAACCTGCCGGAGACAAATACCGATGTCGGCGTCCCGCCCACTCCCAGCGATCCCACAAGCTTCATGGTGGTCGTAGCAGGCGATTGAGAGAATGATCCACCGGCAAGGGTCAATTTATGTTGTGGCGTGGAGGTGCCGATACCAATCCTGCCACCTCCATTTATATAAAATAGAGGAGTAGAGGTACCAGAGTCCCCTATTACAAATGCTGGATTTGCTCCACTAAGCTCCACAGCCAACGCAGATGACCTCCATGGGGTGGTTGTACCGATACCTACCAAGTCTGCAGCAGTAGTAAGTCGTACTACCGTGCCATCATCCGTCCACCCGGATACATTGGAGGCTGATATTGCCCCACACACTACTCCACCACCTGCATCAGTGGTAAGAGCACTTGAGGTATTACATGACGGCAGTGCAAAGTTGAGTCCTCCTGCAGAGATAGAGAGACCACCTGCAAACGTAGATGTTGCAGATCCCGTAAGGTTGATGATGCCAGAGCTACGGATGATGCCACCGGTAAGGGTAAGACCATTGGTGGAGGATAGTGAGGCGGCACTGATACCACCGGTGAAGGATGAGGTGGCAGTACTTGAGACTACTAACTCTTTGGTACTGCGGAAGAGGCCACCAGTGAGGGTAAAGCCACCGGTAGAGGCAAGACTCGTTGCCGAAAGTCCACCGGCGAATGTTGAGGTAGCCGATGCACCACGAATCGTAGTAGTAGCAGTTCCTGCCTCGGAGATAGCAAGCACACCAGATGATGATACCGAGAGGAAGGTAATAGGGTCAGAGACATCTTCATCTACGATACGGAGAAGATCAGTAGTTTGCCCCGGGAACTTGCGGATGGCCAAAGGTAAACCGATGGTAGAGGTAGCTTGGATGGTGAGATTAGTTGATCCAATGCCGGTAACATCATAGGCGTTGGTACTCGTGCCTACCAAAACTTGATCTCCCGGGGTGGTAAGAGAAACCAAGATACCCCCATCCGTCCATCCCGAGACATTCGATGCCGTGATCGCTCCACATACTACCCCGCCACCTGCATCAGTGGTAAGAGCACTTGAGGTATTACATGATGGTAGTGCAAAGTTGAGTCCTCCTGCGGAGATGGAGAGACCGCCTGCAAACGTAGATGTTGCAGATCCCGTAAGGTTGATGATGCCAGAGCTACGGATGATGCCACCGGTTAAGGTAAAGCCCCCTGATGAAGAGAGTCCCGAGGTACCAGCGGATATGCCATTGGTAAATGTACTGGTAGCGGAAGCTGACACCACAAGCTCACCGGCAGAACGTAGGATCCCACCGGTAAGAGTTAGACCATGGGTGGAGGAGATACCCGAGGTGAAGGCTTTGAGTCCTCCATTGAAGGTTGAGGAGGCAGTCGTAGAGGTAGCGGTGAGGTAGCCAAAGGTGGGAGAGCTCGATGCGGTGAGGGTAAAAGTATGGGTAGAGACTGAAGAGCTAATAGCAAGACCGATTAAGGGATCATTGTTGGTGACCGAGAAGGTCTGGGTAGCGGCAGTAAGGCCATTGAGACTGGTAATGGGAGTGGCGGCCGAAGAACAGACAACCCCGCCACCAGAGTCGGTAGTAAGGAGACCGCATGACGGCAGTGCAAAGTTGAGTCCTCCTGCAGAGATAGAGAGACCACCTGCAAACGTAGATGTTGCAGATCCCGTAAGGTTGATGATGCCAGAGCTACGGATGATGCCACCGGTAAGGGTAAGACCATTGGTGGAGGATAGTGAGGCGGCACTGATACCACCGGTGAAGGATGAGGTGGCAGTACTTGAGACTACTAACTCTTTGGTACTGCGGAAGAGGCCACCAGTGAGGGTAAAGCCACCGGTAGAGGCAAGACTCGTTGCCGAAAGTCCACCGGCGAATGTTGAGGTAGCCGATGCACCACGAATCGTAGTAGTAGCAGTTCCTGCCTCGGAGATAGCAAGCACACCAGATGATGATACCGAGAGGAAGGTAATAGGGTCAGAGACATCTTCATCTACGATACGGAGAAGATCAGTAGTTTGCCCCGGGAACTTGCGGATGGCCAAAGGTAAACCGATGGTAGAGGTAGCTTGGATGGTGAGATTAGTTGATCCAATGCCGGTAACATCATAGGCGTTGGTACTCGTGCCTACCAAAACTTGATCTCCCGGGGTGGTAAGAGAAACCAAGATACCCCCATCCGTCCATCCCGAGACATTCGATGCCGTGATCGCTCCACATACTACCCCGCCACCTGCATCAGTGGTAAGAGCACTTGAGGTATTACATGATGGTAGTGCAAAGTTGAGTCCTCCTGCGGAGATGGAGAGACCGCCTGCAAACGTAGATGTTGCAGATCCCGTAAGGTTGATGATGCCAGAGCTACGGATGATGCCACCGGT
>Ga0209542_10006319_pt1 | contig 23092 bp, 28 predicted proteins | sample RifCSPhighO2_01_FD_184028 | JGI IMG/M metagenome (GOLD analysis project Ga0209542, IMG submission 184028) | Soil microbial communities from Rifle, Colorado - Rifle CSP2_plank highO2_0.1 (SPAdes) (version 2) | ecosystem: Environmental > Terrestrial > Deep subsurface > Rock core/Sediment ... | reverse complement strand
GCGGAAAATTTGTGCAGATTTATTGGAACGCAGTTTGTCATAAAATATTTTTTAACCATTTCAGGATATTTTTGAACAGCTTCATCCATATCTAAAAAAATTATTCCTTGGCTTTCAAGTTCTTTTTTTAAATTATGGTAGACTATTTCACTTTCATATTGCGCCCCGACACCGCCCAAAGCATTTATTTCTGCTTGAGGAATTCCAAGTTTTTCATAAGTATTTTTAATATCTTCTGGAACTTCCTTCCACGAATTAGAATTTTTTTTAGCGTTTGGTTTCATATAATAAATTATTTTTGATAAATCCAAATCATCTATGCCTGGCCCCCAGTTCGGCATTGATTTTTCTTTAAAAATTTTTAAGCCTAAAAGTCTTTTTTTAAGCATCCATTCTGGTTCATTTTTATCTTTAGAGATTTGTTTTACAAGTTTTTCAGTTATCCCTGGTTCTGCCTTAAAAGTAAGATTTTCGGGATTGTAATGGTCGTAATTTTCCCTGCTTATTTCTATTTGTTGATATTTCATCTTAACAATAGTTAAGTTCAAGCGTATTTAAAATTTATGGCAATACTTAAATACTATTTTTCATTTAAAATTAAATGAAACTTATGCCCCAAGAAGTTGAAGTTTGGTATCTAATTCCTGCTTTAAGACGGGAATTATCAAAAATTTTTATTTCGGATTTTAAATTAAGTCAAAAACAAATATCTGAAGTTCTTGGAATTACTGAAAGCGCTGTTTCCCAATATCTAAGCTCAAAAAGAGGAGATGAATTAAAATTTTCCAAAAAAGAAATTGATAAAATTAAAAAATTTGCAAAAAAAATTATGGCTGATAAAAAACATTCAAAAGAACATTTTTACAAACTTTGTTTGGATTTAAGGGGAACTAAAAGCTTGTGTGAATTGCATAAAAAACAAGACAAGAATATTCCAAAAAATTGTGAGTTGTGCAATTGTTAATCACTCATTTGGTTGAATGATTTTTTCGCAATAATCTTCTGCTTTGAATTTTTTCCCGGATTCAACCATATCAAAAAATTTCGGAAAATTTATCCAACATTTTTTCTTCAAAGATTTTTTTATGAGTAAAATTGCCCTCGATGGAAGATGTTCTCTCATATATTCATATTCCGGAAGTTTTTCTAATAATTTTTTCATAAATTCTTTCATGTCTTCCATTTTTGGCATATTCTCAACTTTATAATGCCCTTGACTTGCTCCAACCCAAACATAAGATTTTAATTCAATAAAATCCGGATTTCCTCTTTTTATTAATTCAGCATATCCTTTTTCATCGCACATATTTTCATTTTTTATCATTGTTAATCTAATGCAAGTCCTATAACTGCGCGTTTTTAGTAAGTCCAAACATTTTAGCATTCTTTCCCAATAGTCAGGAAATAAAGGATTATCAATTTTTTTCATAAGCTCTTTGTTTGGCGCATCAATACTTAGGTATAATTGCGTAACTTTGTCAATTTTTTTTATTTGTTCAGGATACTGGGAATTTGTAACTAAAAAAGTTGAGATTCTTCTTTTATGAAATGCTTTTAATATTTCATTTATTAATGGATAAGTAATTGGCTCACCAGTTAAAGAAAGCGCAACATGGCGGACATTATCCATTTCTGAAATAAACTTTTTATTATGTTTTTCATAACCCATTCCTTTAAATCCTTGCAATAATTTAAGATGCTCATCAATTGAATGGTTAATTATATGTTCTGGGGAATCTACGGGACCATACCACTCTGAAGCAACTGGTGCTTTTTGCCCTCGCCAGCAAAATTTGCATCTTGAAGCGCAAAACATTGAAGTAGTCATTTGAAGACATTGGTGCGAGCGTATTCCATAAAAAATAAATTTATAGCATCCACCCTTTCCTCTTAACATCTTTCTTGTCCATTCACAAATTTTAACAGCAGAATGATTTCCAACCAAGCGATAGCCTTGTTTTTTTAAAGAATTTTGTTGATCACGAGTTAATTGAGAATCTAATTGCGGTTTTAATTCTGATGATTGAATTACTTTTAAAGAAATTTTATTTTTCATTATCTAATTCTTCCAAAGCTTTAATCGGCTCAAAAGCTTCTTTTATATTAATCAAAGGTTTTTCTATATTCAGGATGTCGTCTGTTCCTATTCTCGGACAGGCAGTATTTACCCAGCATTGTATAAAGGGATAATTTTCTAATTGAGAGAGATTTATATTATTATCAATAAAAATGTAGGCTTTTTTCCCTTGTTCTTTTAATTTTTCTTTTAAATTTTTTGCTGAATTAAGATATTGCTGTCCAGGTTTTATTGTAACCAAAATCCCTAAGGTTTTTGAATTAATAAAAAGTTTGAGATTTCTTTTGTATTTTTGAATTTGTTTTTCTATGTCTTTTTTATTTATTTCTTTTATTTTATTTGCAATAGGGTCAAAAATTATAATCGGCTTAAAATTTTTACTTTTTATTTGCGAAAGCAACAATGCTTTTGGATGAAATAATCCGTCGCCGATGTATAAAATAGCATCAGAATTTTCTATTATGTTGTCCTGAAAAGAATCTTCATAACAATCACATCCCAAAATTTGCATCTTTTCATTTGTTCTTTTTGCCTTTGTAATATTAACTTTAATTTTATTTTCTTCCAGCTCTTTAATGAAATCTTTTAAATCAGTAAATTGCACCGAAGCAAAAAGCGCAACAGATTTAATTTTATTTTTTTTAAGATGCTCTTTTAGTTCGTCTGTTAATTTTATCTTTCCTTCCCATTTAGCATCTATTAAAAGTAATTCTACCATTTTTTTACCATACTTCTTTATTGAATTTATTATGCCCCAATTGGACTATTAAATCAATCTTTAAAATATCCATTCCCAAAGGCAAATCGCACGCTCCAAAACAACTTCCAAACCAAATGAATGCTTTTGCATCTGTTTTATCTTCAATAAAATCAATTATTTTATCTGAACCTTTTTTTAAGCCATCTGGTAGCTGAATTAAAACTTGTTTTGAATTTCGTTTTTTTATTTCTTGGATTAATTTGTTTAATTCTAAGTTGTACATAAAAATAATTTGGTTAAGAGATTTTTAAGGTTTTGTTTTTGAAATCTTATCTAAAACTTTTCCCGCATCCGCAAGATTTTTCTGCGTTGGGGTTGTTGAATTTAAAACCAGATTCATTTAAATTATCTACAAAATCAATTTCAATTCCGTCTAACATTTCAATTCCATCTTTAGCCACAGCAATATTTATGTCTGATTTTTTAAAATTTAAATCTGATTTTATTGGCTTGTTTATTATTTCAAGATTATACACCAAGCCAGAACACCCTCCTGAAAGAACCGATATCCTTAGAATTCCCCCTTCTTTTTTTTCTTGCTTTAAAATCTGTTTTATTTTCTCTATTGCCTTTTTTGTAAAATTTAATGAAAAATTTTTTATATCTTTTGATTCTTTTAATCTTGAATCATCTTTTAATGCTTCATTTATTTGTTTAACAAGATTTTTTAAATCCTCCTCAGAAAAGCCATGCCCCAAGACGCCTTGTTCTAGTGTTTCAAAAGCAGCTGCTCCGCAGCCAACGCAATGGATTCCAAAATCAATCATCATCTCCGAAAGTAATTGCGCTTTTGCTGGATTTTCTGCAAGAATTTCTGCAATAAGCATATCTCTTGTTATTTTTCGGGTTTGTGTTTGTTGAATTTGTTTTTGATTCTTCATTTTTTTATTTTTGCTTTTTTTAATAATTCTTCACATTTTTTCCAATTCACAACATTCCACCAGTTTTCCATATATTCTGGTCTGCGATTTTGATATTTCAAATAATACGCGTGTTCCCAAACATCTAATCCCAGAATTGGAAGTTTATTTTCAATTAAAGGAGAATCTTGATTTTTTGTGTTTATTATTTCTAATCCCCCATTTTTATTTACAATTAACCAAGCCCACCCGCTTCCAAAAATCTTTAGGGCAGATTCAGTAAATTGTTTTTTAAAATTTTCAAAACTTCCAAATGTTTTTTTTATTTCTTCTGCAATTTTTCCATTAAATTCTTTCTTTTTTGCATCAGGAGTCATGATTTCCCAAAATAAAAAATGGTTTGCATGCCCACCCCCATGATTAATAACTGCCTGTTTTTTGTCCTGCGGAATTTTATTAATATTTTTTAATATTTCAGCAATTTCCATGTTCTCAAATTCTGTTCCTTTAATTGCTTCATTAAGCTTATCCACATATGTTTTATGATGCTTTCCATAGTGAACTTCCATTGTTTTAGCATCTATGTACGGCTCTAATGCATCAAAAGAGTAGGGTAAATTTGGCAGTTTGAACATTTTATCTTAACAATTGTTAATTAAAAGCATATATAAATTTTTTGTTAAAGTTTTCAGTGCCCGAGACTACTCCCGACCTCACTCAGCGATTAATCAGTTATTTGTATAATTATTTTGTCTTCCGTGAAGTCGCTCGGGATTTGACACCAAGGTTCAAATTAAATTTTAAATGCTGTTTAACAACGGCACAAATGCCCGAGATAGGATTTGAACCTATGACAACCAGGTTAGGAACCTGATGCTCTATCCAGACTGAGCTACTCGAGCATAATTCTAAAAATAAATGCGGGTAAAAGGATTCGAACCTTTGTAAGCACTAAGCTAACAGATTTTGAGTCTGTCCCGTTTGACCACTCCGGCATACCCGCATAAAAATTTGTGGTCAAACTTGTTTAAATCTTTTTCGTAGAAAAAGTTTAGGCGAAAATCTCATTAGAGATGTTTTCAGCCTGACCACTCCGGCACATCCACATATGTTTCTCATTAGTGGAGTGGGAAAACTAGTTTGACTCGGGCATTTACGTTTGATTTTATTCCGAAGATAAATCTTTTGTCTCAAACGCGGGTGCGAGTTTCGGCACATCCACATAAAAAATTAAGCTCAAGAACATTTTAAAACTTAACATTTTGGTTTTTAGAAACCTTTAAAAATCTTAAATCCTCTGATTTTCTGAAGACGGTCTTAGTAATCGTGTCATACCTGATCTCATTCCGAACTCAGAAGTCAAGGCGATTACGCTGTTTGTGTTAGTGGCCGACAAGCTGTGAAGCAGCAGTGCCGTCTCACTTGTTTATTCTCTATATGCGAAGTGTATCCTCACGAGCATAATGGGAATTGTTTATTTCCTTATGAAAAATATTCCAAAAAAAGACGCAGAAAAAAGAATTGAAGATTTTTTCTTAGACCTTAAAAATAAAAATTCAAAGCAAGTAAAAAAAATTAAATCTCTTGCAATGAATAAAAAAATTTCATTGAAAAACAAAAGAAAATTATTTTGTAAATTTTGTTTAACACCTTATTCTGGAAATGAAAAAATTAGAATAAAAAAAGGAATGAAATCCGTTGAATGTAAAAATTGCGGGAAAATAAATAGGTGGAGAATTAAATAATTAATTTTTTAACTTTTCTTAAACTTACTAATCAACTCAAGTGTATCAACCTGACCCAAAAATACTGACCTGCAGCACATTCTTTCTAATCCAAGCTCGTCAAGAACTTTTTTTTGATTTTCTCCAGATGCAACTCTTTCCTTAAATTGCTCCCACAAATGACCCACTGGCTTTCCACATCCAAAACAACGAACTGGAATTATCATGTAATTAATCTTTCAAATTAGTTTTTAAAACTTGTGATTATTCTATTTAATGCAAATATTTAAAAAGAATTTAAATATTAATTTTTAATAAAAAAGAAGATGGTGAAAAAATGCGTTTATTGCCGAAATGATATTCAAGATAAAAGAGCAATAGATGTTTGTGATAAATGCGGAGTTGGCGTTTGGGGTCAAAGAATGTTTAATACAATTCTTCAAAGTATGAATCAAGCAGATGAAAAAGGAGATTTGTGTTTTGAACACGAAATTCCTCCAGAAAAAAATTAAGTTCGTAATTCTAAAAATTAAAGGATAGGTTTTTAAATTAGTCATTTTTGAGTATTTCATGCCAAACAGAAAAAAGATAAGAGAACGTGGAAAAATCAACTTTAGCAGAGCTTTTCAGGAGTTTAATGAAGGAGATTCTGTTTCAGTTAACATAGAAAAAGCAAAATCCCCGACATTCCCTAAAAGAATTCAGGGAAGATGCGGAGTTGTTAAGGAAAAACGTGGACGTTCATTTATTATAAGTTTAAGTGATTCAGGAAAATTAAAAAAATTTATAATTGACCCCGTCCATTTAAAAAAAATAAGTTTAGTCAACCCATCAAAATGATAATAAAAAGCACCCCATTAAGCGCATCAGAATCAAAAGAATATTTGGGAAAAGAACAAGAACTTATGAAATCGTTTATCAGCAAATTTACCAAATTAAATGTGAAGGAAGCAAAAGTTTTCAGAGAAAAATTAGAATCATTGAATTTAATAAAAATGAATGCGCAGCACATCTCAAAAATAATTGATATTCTGCCTTCTAATTCAGAAGAGATAAATAAAATATTCATAGACATAAGTTTAGATGAAAATGAGGAAAATAAAATACTTGATATTGTCAAGCAATTTGAGTAATAAAGAAAATGAAAGCAAAAACGGGAAATTTTTGTATTCATTTATCTTCTCAGGAGAAAAAATAAATGAAAGACGAAACAGCAACAGTGTTAGAATATCTTCCGAATGGTTATCCTTTAGAAAAAAAGATGATGCCTTTAGCTCAAGCTATAGGGGAAAGTAATTTTACTCTTCTGGAGTTGGTCCCAAGAAGAGGGATTGCATTAGAATCTGGAGAGTCAGTTTATATCGGTCAGGGAAAAAGGGATAAAATTTATTATATTCTTGGGCGATTGCCTCCGGAAAAATTAACCGAATCCTCAAAACAGCAATTAGAAGAATTTATAAAGAAAGTTGTTGAAAAAAAAGAACAAGAATTTGTGGATTTTTTTAATAAATCAGAAGCAATTAATAAAAGATTCCATCAGATAGAATTGCTTCCGGGATTAGGCAAAAAACATATGAAAGAAATAATAACTCAAAGACAGGAAAAACTATTTGAATCATTTGAAGATATGAAAAAGAGAATTCCAAATTTACCAGATCCCCATAAGTCCATCGAAAAAAGAATGTTTAAAGAATTAACGCAAACAGAAAGACATAATCTTTTTGTAAAAGGAAATTAAAATGTTAAACGAACAAAAAATAAGAAATTTTTTGACAAACTCGCCAAATGGGAATGAAAAACAGGAAGTTTTTCAACAAATTCGTCTTCATACCCTAAGGAAGGGCATAAAGGAAAAAGCCGAATTAAAGCGTGGTCGAGTTAAAGGAAATTAAAATGTCAGAACAAAAAACCAAAGAAAAGATGCCTTCTTCAAATACTAAAGAAAAATCTAAAAAAGAATTCGTAAAAAAGAGTCCGCAAACTCCTGAAGCAGATAATCGAGGAAGAATTATCAGAATTATGCAAAAAGATATAGAAGGCGGAATGAAACTTTATCCTGGTTTGACAAAAATAAAAGGAATTTCATGGAGTTTGTCAAATGTCGTTTGTAAAAAACTCAATTTTGATAAAAATAGGAAAATAGAATCACTTACAGGAGTTGAGATAAAAAAACTTGAAGAATTTTTAAAAAATCCGGATGTTCCAAACTATTTAAAGAACAGACAGAAAGATCTTGAAACTGGCAAGGATGAGCATTTGGTGGGTTCTAATTTAGAATTAAGAAAAGAATTTGATATTAAAAGATTAAAAAAAATAAAATCATATAAAGGATACAGACACGCTGCTGGACTTCCAGCTAGGGGCCAAAGAACAAGAGCTCATTTTAGGAAAAATAGATCCAGAGGAGCAGGGATTAAAAAGAAATAGCTTTAAATTAAAATGAAAATAAAACAAAACTTTTTAAGGAAGGTTGATTGTCAAGGGAAACTTGGTTCCCTTACATTTTTGACGCATTCGTCAAATAGGAAATTTGCCAAATGAAAAGAAAACATAAACTATATTCAAATCCAAAAAAACCTTTTGACAAGTTAAGGATTGAGGAAGAAAAAAAGATCATAGAAGAATTTGGATTGAAAAATAAAAAAGAGATTCGGAAGGCGGGTGCAAAAGTAAAATTAGTGAGAGAGAAAGCCAGAAAACTTCTAAAAAGTTCTCCAGAAGATCAAAAACGTTTATTTAATCAATTAAAAGAACTGGATATTAAAGTTAACTCTCTTACGGATGCTTTTGCTTTAAATATAAAAGATTATTTAGGAAGAAGGTTGCAGACAATTGTTTTTAAAAAAGGACTTGCAAATACCATAAAAGAAGCAAGACAAAAGATTGTTCATAGGAAAATTTTAGTTGATCAAGAAGTTATCAACAAGCCGTCATATCTTGTCCCAGTTAAGCTAGAGGATAAAATAACTCTTAAAATTAATCGTCCTTTATCAAAAGAAATTTCTACTCTAAAGGGCGCAAGCGAAAATAAAATAAAAGAAATTGAACAATAAATTTATGGAAAATAAAAAAATAAAAAAAAGCAATTCGACAATTACAGAAGAAAATACCTCATCGTCTAAAGAAGAAATTGTCAACTCTATAGATTCTGACTCAAAAGAGGTCTCCTCTGGAGAAAATGAAAATAAAGAAAAAATTTTAGAAACAGATAGTGGATTTGACGAAAACGAGCAAAAATCAAAAAAAATTAAAGATATAGAGGCAATTGTTCATATTTATGCTTCTTATAATAATACGCTTGCGCACGTTACAGATCTTTCTGGGAGAACTATCATGAAAGTTTCTGGAGGAATGATTACTAAGCAGGATAGATTAAAAGCAAATCCGACGATTGCGATGTTTATTGCAAAAAGAATTTCTGAAAAAATGAAAGAAGAAAAGATAAAAAATTTATATGTAAGAATCAGAGCAAAAACTGGAAATCCCACTCCTGGACCTGGAGCAAATGCAATAGTAAAAAGCTTGTCTAGAGAAGGATTTAAGATTCTGAACATTTTAGATGTTACAAGAATTCCAAGAGGCGGTCCAAAGAAAAAAGGAGGAAGAAGAGGCCGTAGACCTTAACCTTTAAAAAACAATTTCAACAAATATTAATATGAAAACAATAATAAAAAAATCAGACAAATTAATTTTTTCGGCAGATATTGATAACAGCATTGCAAATGCAATTAGAAGATATGTTTCCCAGATACCTATTGTAGCTGTTGATGAAGTTGAGATTTCAAAAAATGATTCGGCATTATATGATGAAACCATCGCGCACAGAATTGGATTAATTCCATTAAAAGCAAAAAAACAAACTGGGAAAATGAAATTAGAATCAAAAAAAGAAGGAATCATTTATTCAGATGAATTAAAAGGAGAAGCAGAGGTTGTTTATGGTAAAATTCCAATTACCCTTTTAGATAAAGGCCAAAAATTCGAAATAAGCGCAACATTAAAATGTGGAAGAGGTTCTGAACACGCAAAATTTTCTCCAGGATTAATGTTTTTTAGAAATGTCACTGAGATAAAAATAGATAAAAAATTTAAAGACAAAATTAAAAATATTTGTCCTAATGCAAATATAAAAGAAAGTGGAAATCAGATGGTTATTCTAGACGATGGAGAAGAAGAAATTTCAGATGTTTGCGCAGGTATCGCTGAGAAATCTGGAGAAAAACCGGAGATAAAAGAAAAATCTGAATTAATAATTAAACTAGAAAGTTTTGGACAAATTTCTCCTGAAGCAATTTTTGAGAAATCAATTGATGAATTAAGAAAAGATTTAGAAGATGTTTCTAAGAAGTTGAAGTAAATTAAGTTTAACTTTAACCTTCTATATATAGAAATACTTTTAAAAGCTCTTTCAATTTTATATCTTAATGGCAGAAGAAAACCTTCAAGTAAAAAATTGGCATGATAAATATTATAAAATTTTATTGATAATTCCAGCAATTTTAATTATTTTTTCATTTGTTTACATGATAAATTTTTATAATCAGCACGGAGATTTTATCAAAAAAGATATTTCATTGACAGGTGGAACTTCCGTTACGCTTTATGACAAATTAGACGCTGATAAGCTAAAACAAGAACTACAAAACAAATTAGAAGAAGTTAATATCCGTGAAGTTTATGATTTAATTTCCAAGGAGCAAAAAGCCCTGATTATTGAAACAAAATCCGGAGCTGATGAAACAAAAAAAGTTTTAGAAGATTATCTAAAATATGAATTAACAGACGAGAACAGCAGTTTTGAGTTTACTGGCTCAAGTTTAAGCCAGGGTTTTTATAAGCAATTATTAATTGCAATTTTAGTCGCATTTGTTGCAATGGGGATTGTTATTTTTCTAATTTTTAGGACGTTTGTGCCGTCTATCGCCGTGATAGCTTCTGCTTTTGCAGATATTTTAATGACATTAGTGGTAGTTAATATTCTCGGCATTGAAATTTCAACTGCAGGTCTTGTTGCCTTTTTAATGCTAATTGGATATTCTGTAGATACAGATATTTTGCTGACATCAAGGGTTTTAAAACGCGAAGGCGAATCATTAAACAAGAAAATCTTTGATTCTTTTAAAACGGGGATGACAATGACTCTTACAGCTTTATTCTCGGTTTTAGTAGCTTTATTTATTGTAAAATCATTCTCAAGTGTTCTTACTCAAATTTTTACTATTTTATCAATTGGCTTGGTCTTTGACATCTTCAACACATGGGTTACAAATGTTTCAATAATTAAATGGTATATAAAAAGCAAACATGGCTAAATTAACTTTCAAAATTTGGATATTAATTATTGTTTTGATATTATCTTTAATTTCAATTTTTGGATTGCCTCCATCTTTTTTAGAAAAAGGAATTTTAATTACAGGCGTTGAGCAAAATTCAAGCGCATTTGAGAGTGGATTAAGACAAGGGCAGATAATAACCGCAATAGACGGAAAATCAGTTGAAACAATTGATGATTTTTCGAAAATTATTCTGGAAAAATATCCTTCTGATAGGGAAATTAAAACAATTATTCAAACAAAAGATTCTGAAATAATTTTATTTTCAAAACAAGCTCCTGAAATAACTATTTCAGGCATTCCAAAAACTAATCTTAAGGCAGGTTTGGATATTTCTGGGGGGGCAAGAGCATTGGTTCAGGCGCAGGATAAAAAACTCTCAACAGAAGAGGTTAATGATCTAGTTGCAATTACAAATAATCGTTTTAATGTTTATGGAATTTCAGATATAAAAGTAAGCCCTGTTTCAGATTTAGCTGGAAATCATTTTATGCTTATTGAAGTTGCCGGCGCAACGCCAAAAGATTTAAAACAATTAATTGAACAGCAGGGAAAATTTGAAGCAAAAATTGGAAATGAAACAGTTTTTATCGGTGGAGAAAGAGATATATCATCTGTTTGTAGAAATGATGCAACTTGCGCAACAATAACTGCCTGCAGCGATGCTAATGGCGGAAGCATCTGCAATTTTCAATTTTCAATTTATCTAAGCGAGATTGCTGCAGAAAAACATGCAGAGGTTACAAAAAAATTAGGCATAAATGAATCAGTTCCGGAATATCTTTCCAAACCTCTTGATCTTTATGTCGACGATAAACTTGTAGACACATTATTAATCAGCAAAGATCTTCAGGGCCGCGTTACAACCCAGATTTCTATTTCGGGTTCTGGTTCAGGGGAGACGCAGGAAGAAGCATATTCTATAACAGAAGAAAATATGAATAAATTACAGACTATTTTAATAACTGGAAGCTTGCCGTACAAATTAGAAATTGTTAAGCTCGATACAATCTCTCCTATTTTAGGAGAACAATTTATAAAAATTATTTTGCTCGCTGGATTAGGCGCTTTGCTTGCAGTTGCGATTGTAATTTTTGTTAGATATAGAAAATTTAAAGAATCAATGGCATTATTATTGACGAGCTTTTCAGAGATTATCATAATTTTAGGAGTTGCATCGATGATTGATTGGAATTTGGATTTGCTGAGTATTGCAGGTATTTTAGCAGTGGTTGGAACTGGAATTGATCAGCAGATTATTATTTTAGATGAGTCAAAACAAAGAGTTAGTTTAAGCGTGAAAGAAAAATTGAAGAGAGCTTTTACAATCATTTTAAGCGCTTATTTTACAGCGTTGGTTTCTTTGCTTCCTCTTTTATGGGTGGGCGCAGGTTTGTTAAAAGGTTTTGCTATCACAACAATTATTGGGATTACAATCGGAATTTTAATAACTCGTCCAGCATTTACGGATATTATTAAGAATATTGAGGAGTAAAATGCTTCCAAAATACCATATTATTTTTGGATTTTTATTTTCTTTAATTTTATTTTTAATTTTTCCTTTTATTAGTTTGTTAGGATTTTTAATAATCTTTTTTTCTTCAGTTTTAATTGATATTGATCACTATTTATTTTATGTTTTTAAAAATAAAATTTTCAGCATTAATAAAGCATATAATTATTTTTTTGAAAAAAGAAAAAAATTACTTGCCAAAAATTTGAAAGAGAAAATTGTAAATCAGGCAAATCCTTTAATGTATATCTTCCACGGAATAGAAGTTCTGCTGATTTTTTTTATTCTTGGACTTTTTGTAAATAAAATATTTTTATTTATTTTTATGGGATTTAGTTTTCATTTATTTTTGGATGTTCTTGAGCAGATTTATTATGGGTTTAGAATTGCTAAGATTTCTTTAATTTTTGATTTTATAAAGAAGTAGCATTCTTCCAGTTTTTTTTGTCTTTTAAATATTTTATAAAAGCTTTTCCAAAAACTGGTTTTTTTATCATCAGATACATTAATCTATAAAAATAACGACTTGTGAATAATTTTTTTTGTTTAAATAAAAAATAGGATTCAAGAGCAAAATTTTTATGAAAAAAACTAGAAGAAAGTAAATCTGAATCTATTTTTCCTAATTTTTTAATTCTAACGAGCGGAATAGAAATAAAACAAGTATTTTTTTCATCAACTATATCTACAACTTTTCCATTAAAAAATGATTTAAACTTTTTTATATTTTTCAGAAAATAACTTTTTGCAACCGCAATTTGATTAATAGAAATTGCTTGATTAAATTTATCTTTTTCCAGCGTTCTAGATGCTTTGTAAACATTTGTCATTAAATAATTTCCTAACACATTATCATAAACATAATAATCACAGCAGCTTATATTTTTCCCTGTTTTTTTCAAGGAATAGGCTTGTAAATAATCTTTATAATCTAGAGCAAGAGAATTCCCTTCAGAGAAAGAGATATAATCATATCTATGTACTATTTTTTCAATTTCTTTGTCGCTTTTATCCATATCTTTTTCTCCCAATGTTATGATTTTTTCTTTAATTTCAGGTCTTTTAGCAGAAAATATTTCTGGGTTTTCCATAATTTTTTTAAAAAGATTTTTAAAATCCTTTAGAACATTATGGCTATCAGCCACTTTAAGGTGTGAATTTTCTGCAATTTTTTCTCTTTCTTTTTCATGTTTTAGATAATATTTTATTTTTTCAAGCAAATCATTATCATCTTTGAACATAATTATCTCTTTATTATTCTTGAAAAACTTTAAACACTTATCAAAATATTCAGTTAAGCTAAAAGATTTGCACGACGGAAACATTAAAACTCTTCCTTTAAAATGAAGTTTTCCATATTCGTTTTTTAATAATGAGAGATTTATTTTGCTTTGATTTATCATTTTAATCATATCTTCTGTTTCTAAAGCTCCGAGATAATTTTTTTCAAATTCAGGATAATTGCCCCACCCTCTTCCAAATATTTTCAGATTAATCCCATTTTTTATTAAAAAATTAAGTTGATTTATCCTTGGCTTTAAGGGTTTTCCTATAAATGTTACATCATAAATTTTTTCAAGATTCATTGGTCTAAACAAATTTGTATTTATAGAAAAAGAATAAAAAGCATTTTTTATTCCGTCTTTATAATATTTTTCTATCCAATCGGGTTGTGTAATGAAAGTACAATCTACAAATAATGCCTGATATCTTTTTAATGGCTCAAAATCTTTGTCATCATCTCCTGAAAATGCAATTATTTTGGTTTTTGGAGAAATTTCTCTAACTTTCTCCATAGTTTCTATTGTCTGCTCGTCCCGTCTAACATTTGTAAAAACATAATTTGGTTTTTCTTTTTTAATTAATTCAAAAAAGAGTTTATTCATTTTTTCAGAGCCGTGAATAAACCTTTCTTTTCTTGGATCAAATAATATTGCCCTCTGAAATAATTCTTTCAATGGTAAATACCACATTTGATAAGGATCGTCTTTCGTGCTTGAACAATTCCAAAACGAAAAAACTATTTTTTGGTTCTTAAGAATATTTTCAACTTCTGCAATAGAAAGTTCTTTGTTTTTTGTCATTTTATTTATTAAAAATTAGTTTGATTAGCAATTTATAATTCTTGTTATATTGTATTTACAATTTTTTAAATTTTTAATTATATTCAAATATCTAAATATTTAAATAGGGTTTTTTGAATGGTATACACGTAGTTAAAAAATGTCTAAATTAACAATTTCTGCGTTCGCGAAAATGAAAGAGGAAGGTAAAAAAGTCACTTTCATAACTGCTTATGACGCCCAAATGTCAAGAGTTGCTCAGGGTGCGGGAATTGATATGATTCTTGTTGGAGATTCAGTTGGAAACAATGTTTTGGGTTATACTTCCACACATCCAGTTACAATGGATGATATGATAAGGCATTCTTCGGCAGCGAGGAGGGGAGCACTCGAAACTTTTGTAATTGGAGATCTACCTTTTTTATCCTATCAAACTTCTAACGAAGATGCAATTTATAATGCAGGAAGATTTATTAAAGAATCGGGAATGGATGCTGTCAAATGTGAGGGAGGTCGAAGAATGGCAGAAAGAGTAAGAGCAATCAACGATGCTGGAATAGCTGTAATGGGACATATTGGATACACTCCTCAGTCTACTAATTTCAAGGGGATTGTACAATCTAAGAGTGTTGAAGCATATCAAGAATTATTAAAAGATGCAAGGGCTTTACAAGACGCAGGAGCTTTTGCTATTTTGCTTGAGGCAGTCCCGAATATTCCTGCAGGTCAAATAGCAAAAAAGTTAGATATACCCATTTATGGAATTGGTTCTGGAAGAGAAGTTGACGGGGTTCTTGCAATAATAAATGACGTAATAGGTTTTGGAACTTTTAAAAGCAAATTTGTTAAAAATTTTTGTAATGCTGAAATGCTTATCAAGAATGGTATTGAAGAGTATATAACCTCGGTCAGGAAAGGAGAATTTCCTTCTGCAGAACATTTCTATAGTTGTGATTTAAAGGTTGAAGAGGAAATAAAAAAATTGGGGGACAATTAGGATGAAAGTAGCAGATTATGTCATAGATTTTCTTGGACAGAAAGGAATAAAAGATATTTTTGTTGTTTATGGTGCTGCCAATGGTGATTTGATAGATGCATTTGTCAGAACAGATAAAACAAGATATGTTTGCACTGCTCATGAGCAGGGAGGAGGTTTTGCAGCAGAAGGATATGCAAAGATTCTGGGAATTCCCTCTGCAGCAATTGCAACCAGCGGACCCGGAGGTCAAAATTTTCTTACTTCTATAGCTAATTTTTATTACGATTCTGTGCCCGGGATATTTATAACTGGTCAGGTGAATTCAAAGTATATGCGTCCGAACAAAAAATTTAGACAGAGAGGTTTTCAGGAAACTCCAATTGTTGAAATGGTTACGCCAGTAACAAAATATGCAAAAACAATAATCAATCCCATGTCAATAAAATATGAAATGGAGAAAGCTTGGCATATTTCTCAGGAAGGAAGGCCTGGACCAGTTCTTTTAGATTTTCCAATAAATATTCAGCAAGAGGAAGTAAATATAGAAAATTTAAAGAGTTATAGTTTTAAGCCAAGTAAAGATACCAGTTATAATTTAAAGTTTATAGACAATCAGATAGATTCTTTTTTAAATGACCTTCATAATTCAGAAAGACCTTCTATAATAATTGGTGGGGGAGTGAGAATCGCAAATGGATTAGAAGAGTTATTAAAAGTTGGAGAAAAATTGAAAATTCCAATGTTTCCCACATGGAATGCTATAGATATCGTAACTGATGATTATGAGTTTTTTGGAGGGAGATTTGGAACTTATGGTGGAAAAGGAAGAAATTTTGGAATACAGAATTCAGATTTGGTATTGGCAATAGGGAGCAGGATTTCAGGAAGACTTTTTGGAAGTAATAGTGAATCCTTTTTAAGAGCGGCGAAAAAATATTTAGTTAATATAGAGAATTCTCAATTGGAAAAAAAGTTCCAAGAAATCCCTTTTGATGAAAATATTCATTGTGATGCAAAAATTTTCTTGGAAAAATTGAATTCAAAAATTGGAAAGGTAAAAAATTTTTCTCCCTGGATGAAATGGGTCGCTGAAAGAAGAGATAAATACGATCCAGTTAAATCAGAATTCTTTGATATAAAAGAGCCAACTCATCCCTACGCATTTATAAGGATTTTATCTCAAGAAATGGAGAAAGGAGATATTCTTATAAGCGATTGCGGAGGAAATGTTGTAACTGTAAATCATGCGTTTGAATCTAAAAAAGGTCAAAGGATGATAACTAATAATGGAAATTCTCCAATGGGATTTTCATTTGCTGGTGCAATGGGAGCTTGGCTAGCTTCAGATAAAAAACATAATACTGTTTGCATAATCGGAGACGGGGGAATGACAATGAATATACAGGAACTACAAACAGTAAAAAATTATAACTTAGGTTTTAAAACTTTTATTTCAAACAATCATTGTTATGGAATAACAAGACAATTTCAAAGAACAAAATTCGAGGGAAGGCAAGAAGCTTGTGGACCTAAAGGATATAGCCCCCCAGATTTTGTAAAAATTTGTGAAGCATATGGAATTCCTACTCTTACAATCAACAATAATTCAGAAGCTAGAGAAAAGATAAAGCAAGTTTTAAATCATAAAGGCCCAATTGTTTGTGATGTAAACTGCCATGATTGGGACAATTATGAGCCAAGAGTTTTTGGAGGAAAATCTATTGAAGAGATGTTTCCTTTTCTTTCAAGAGAAGAGTTTATGGAAAATATGATTATAGATCCTATTTTAGAAAGAAAAGATAGAATAACATCAGAATAATTAAAGCAATAAATCTTCAATTTCATAAATTTTTTCTACAGAATAATCTGCTTCAGGTATTCTTGTTCCCACCGAAATAGTTTTCATTCCGAGAGATTTTGCAGGGAGAATGTCTCCTCTAAGCTGATCTCCAATATACACATGGTTTTTTGAAGAGTGTTTTGACCATTTTAAAAAATTTTTAAAGACTTTTCCGTCAATTTTGGACGTTGCCTTTGAATCGTCTCCAAAACGGATGTAACAAAAGTGTTTTATATTAATGCCTATATTCTCAAGTTTTTTAATCCCTATTTTTCTTGGACTACTCGTTATTAAGAAAAGTTTATACTTCTTTACAAGCTTTTCAAGAATTTTTGCAATTTTTTCATCTCTTTTTATATATTTCAAAATAACTTTATTAGACATAAACTTATACATCAAATTTTTTGGATTGCTAAATCCACCATCTTTCAAAATTTTTGTCCAGCTTCCAATTTTTTGATATTCTTTGTCATAAAATTTTCTTGCAATTTCCATATTTTTTAATTGATGATTATTTTTAAGGAGATAACTTACAATTTCATTTCTAATGAGGTGGTCTAAATTATGGTTTTTAGGATACAAAGTATTATCTAAATCAAATCCCACATATTTAATTCCACAAAATAAATTATTCATGTTTTAGCAAGAGAAGTTCTTTTATTTTTTTAATAAAAGGATTCATCCCTCGGCTGATAACATGTGAATAAACTTTCTGATTTTCAGTATCATAAGTTATATACGAAACATGGTCTTCTCCAGGATGTTTAAAATCTAAAGAAATATTTTCAAACTTAGAGAGCATTTTTTCATAAATTTTTGGGTTTCTTGGATCTGAAATAAGCTTGTCCATTTTGGGCCTTGCTTTTATTCTTCTTTTTGATTCTTGGGGGGAACAGATGCATTCAAGAGTCAAAACTTGTTTTCCACAACAGGAAGCAATGCCGTACATTTGATGTCTTCTAAATAAATACCTATTTATGCTTTCGAATATAACTCCTTTCTCATCTTTTAGATAATCTCCAGTCATTTTATCAATCAACCTTAATATCTTTTCTTGTGTCCTCGGCATTCTTTTTATCCCCTGAATTCTCCTAATTTCGTTTTGGTGTATTACTTCATAACTTTCAAGTTTTTCATAAAGTTTATTGGCTGTAGTTGTCTTTCCAGTTCCAGGCAGCCCTGCTATGAGGATTAGGTATTTTTCTAAAAAGATTTTGTTTTCTTCCATGTTTTTATTAATATCATAAGAGTTTTCTTGGCGATTTATTTTTGTCATTTTATTTATTAAAAATCAAGATAGGATTTTAAAGATTATTCGTTTTAAGGATATATAATGATTGTATGCATTCTATCAGAATAATTCTTAAAAAGGAAATAAAATAAGTCCGATCATGATTAAAAAAGAAAAAATTCTTATTACGGGCGGTGCAGGATATTTAGGAAGTGTTTTAACAGGACATTTATTGAACGAAGGATATCAAGTAACTTGCTTGGATAATTTAATGTATAAACAAAATTCTTTATTCAATTTTGTCTCTAATCCTGATTTTGATTTTATTTATGGAGATTGCAGAGATAAAAAACTATTAGAAAAAATTGTTTCTAACAAAGATGTAATTATCCCTTTAGCGGCTATTGTGGGCATGACTGCCTGTAAAATGAAACCCGATGAAGCCCAACAGATAAATTATGAAGCAATTATTGATTTAAATAGAATTAGAAGTAAAAACCAAAAATTAATTTTTCCGACAACAAATAGCGGATATGGGACAAAATCAGGAGATGTTTATTGCACAGAAGAAACTCCTTTGGAGCCAATTTCTTTATATGGAGAAACAAAAGTCAATGCTGAAAAACATCTTTTAGAGAATGAAAAAGATGCAATTACTTTAAGGTTGGCCACAGTATTTGGAACTTCACCAAGAATGAGAACCGACTTGTTAGTCAATGATTTTGTATTAAAAGCAATGAGAGATGGATATGTTGTCCTCTTTGAAAAGAACTTCAAAAGAAATTATATTCACATTAAAGATGTTGCAAGAGCTTTTGAACATTGCATTAAAAATTATGATTCAATGAAAAATAAATCTTATAATGTTGGATTGGAAGATGCAAACCTCTCTAAAGAAGAACTTGCTTTGAAAATAAAAAATTATATTCCTAAATTTGAAATTCTTGAAAAGGAGATTGGGGAAGATCCTGATAAAAGAAATTATATTGTTTCTAATAAAAAAATTATGTCAACTGGATTTAAACCTAAATTTTCATTAGACGACGGAATTAAGGAATTAATTAAGGGTTATGAAATTATTTTGAAAAATGATCCTTCTAAAAATATATAAACAAAATGAATTTAGAAAAAAAAATTGAAAAAATAAATGATGATTGCTTTTATTTTAATGGTTATGTACCGTGCATCCCGCATAAAGAAAGGGGAGTTCATTGCGAGAGTTGTTTAGAGTATAAGAAAATTGATAAAAAAATTTTAATTTTGAAACTTGGCGCGGCGGGAGAAGTTCTTAGATGCACTCCTTTGCTTAGAAAAATAAAAAAAGAATATCCTAACTCAAGAATTTTTTGGTTGACGCAATATCCTGAATTAGTTCCAAAAAATGATGTTTTTAAAATTTATGATTTTACCGAACGGGAAATTGAACTGATTAAAGATGTTGAATTTGATATAATCTATTCTTTGGATAAACATGAAGAAATAGGGGCTCTTGCAAATCAAATAAAGAGTAAAATAAAAAAAGGTTTTTCTCAAAAAGATGGAGTAATCGTTCCATTTGATGAAGATGCCAGGCATAAATGGGAAACGGGAATATTTAATGATTTAATGAAAAAAAATAAAAAACATTATGTTGAAGAAATTTTTGAAATTTGTGGATTTAAATTTAATGAAGAAAAATATCTTCTTCCAGATTATAAAAAATCAGAAATAAAATTAGACAAAACTAAAACGGTTGTTGCATTGAATACTGGGATTAGTGAAGCTTGGAAACCAAGGGAATATTCAATAGAAAATTGGACTAAACTTTCAAAGTTGCTGACTGAAAAAAATTATGAAGTTATGGTTGTTGGAGGGCCAAAAGAAGATGAAAAAAATAAAAAAATTTCAAATGAATCCAGAGCCAAATATTTTGGAACATTTTCCAGACCAGAATTTCTTGGACTTTTAGAATTATCCGACGTCGTAGTAACCCCAGTTAGTTTTGGATTTCATGCAGCTGTGGGTTTGGAAAAGAAAATAGTTTTGCTTAATAATGTTTTTAATAAATCAGAGTTTTATATGTATGGGAGAGGAACTGTTCTTGAACCGGATTTGCCTTGTTTAATGTGCTATAAGCCAAACTTTGATAATACTTGTCCGATAGTCCCATGCATGGATTTAGTTAAACCGGAAAGAATATTAGAAGAAGTTGAAAAGTTTAGTTTAATAAAAAATAATTAAAACTTATTAAAATATTCATGCAATTTGTCCGAAACATAATCTAAATCTTTTTTAGATAAATACTGGTGAATTCCGAAATGCAATCCATTATCTCCAACATATTCTGCTTCTGGAAATTCCCCTAATTTATGTCCTAAATATTCAAATGCTTTATGCTGCGTCGGCATACTTCCGAAATTTCTTTTACACTGCACATCATTAGATTCTAAAAATTTATAAAGTTTAGAATAATTTAATCTAGGAGATTTTAAAGTGATGCTAAAAGCGTGCGGAGAGAGAATCTCATGGGAATCTTCCTCAACAAAAAAAACTAAATCTTCCAGATATTTAGTTTTTTCTTTAAGATAATAAAAATTGTCCTTTCTCTTATTGAAGGTTTCCCGGAATTTTTCGATTTCAGGAATTCCGATTGATGCAGTCAAGTCATTTATTCTAAAATTTAATCCATATCTTAAATGGTCAAAGTATAAAGAATCTGGTTTTCTTCCGTGATATTTTATTGAAGTTAAAACATCAAAAATTTCTTTATTGTTTGTGGAAATCATGCCTCCGTCTCCGCAGGAAACTATATGCGCAACATAAAAACTAAATGTTGCAATATCTCCGAAAGTTCCGACAAAGTTATCTTTATACTTTCCACCATGAGCTTCACAGCAATCTTCTATAATTTTTAGATTGTATTTTTTTGCTAAATTGCTTATACTATCCATTTCACAAGGTTTGCCCATTGTATGCACAGCCATTATTGCGCGTGTTTTTGAATTTATTTTTTCTTCAATTTTTTCAGAATTAATATTTAAGGTCTCCCTTTTTATATCGACAAAAGCAGGTTTAAATCCTGCAGCGCGGATTGAATTTCCAACTGCTGCAAAAGCGCAGGCAGGCGCAATTATTTCATCTCCGGGTTTCGCTCCAAAATCATATAAAGCTATGCAAGAAGCAATATCAGCAGATGTCCCAGAACTCACAGCTAAATTATATTTATATCCAAATAATTCCCCCCAACTATTTTCTAATCTTTTTACTTTTGTTCCTCCAGAAATCCTGTTGGATTTTATTACTTCTTCAAGATGTTTAACCGCTTCTTCACTTATCTTTAAATCTCCAAATTCAATTTTCATAATTTTTTGTATTTTTAATTATTTATAAATAAATCTATAATATAAAATATATGTAGACCATTAATCTCCGAATAATTTTCTTTTTAATTTTATTTTGTTCATTTCTTTGATATGTCCTTCAGCTTTTTTTCCAAATTTATTTTTAATCATCTCAAGATATTTTTCGCCTTTAAAATATTTTTCAAAAGCTTCATCTCTAAATTTTAAAACTTCTGATTTTGAAAGATTTTTTGTGGACAAAGGATAGCATTCATAAGAATGTTGAGAGTATCCAATCCATCCGATTTCTTTAACATCTTCGGGAAGTTCAATTTTTTCTTTTTTTGCAATTCTGTGTAATTCTGATCCAGGATAAGCCATTGCGCAATAAAAATTTGCCCACTCTCCATTAAGCTCTATAGCTAAATCTAAAGTTTCTTGCATGCTTTCTTTTGTATCTTCCGGCAGTCCAAAAATATAATTACAGCCAGCATAAATTCCAGCATCTTTTATTTTTTTAACAATATCTTGTATTTTAACGTCATTAAATTTTCCTTTTTGAACTTCTTGTCTAACCTCATGATTTCCTGATTCTATTCCAAGCGCTAACCAATTTATTCCCGCCTTTTTTAAGATTTCTAAATTTTCTTCTCTGACAGTATCAATTCTTGAATATGCCCAGATATTAAGCTCTTTTCCAAGACCTCTTTTTATAATTTCATTTGATATCCCAAGATAATGTTTTTTATTTAAGACAAACATCTCATCTATGAATTTGATATTTTTAATTCCATAATTTTTAACTAAATTTTCTATTTCATCTACAACCATTTTAGGATTTCTAGTTATTATGCCCGCTTTTCGGGTTTGTCCAATACTGAAAATATCGTCAATCATGCAAAATGTGCATCCCATTCCGCATCCAAAACTAGTGTAAATTGAGGCATATGGTTTTCTATTTTCTATATCATCAAAACAATGCCAATTATGTGCCCTATATTTCTCCATTGGCAAAAGATCCCATGCAGCAGTTGTTAACATTTTATTCATCTCATCATAATTTAAAACTTTTTCATTAACTCCAAAACTAATTTTTCCATTTTCTAAATAAAATAATCCGGGAACTTTGGATAAATCAGATTTTTTCAGCAAGGCTAAATGTGTATCATATCCCTCGCCTCTTCCAACAAAATCGATAGATTCTTCTCTAAGAGTTTTTTCTGGAAGCGCAGAAGGATGATTTCCAGTTAGTAAAATTTTATAATTTGAATTATTTTTTATATATTTGCACAATTCCCCGACTCCAGGCATCATTTGAGTTGAAGCCGAAGGTTGTTGCCCGTGAACTATAATGCTGATTAAAGAAGGATTATATTGATTAATTACATCAAA
>Ga0209542_10006318_pt1 | contig 23093 bp, 38 predicted proteins | sample RifCSPhighO2_01_FD_184028 | JGI IMG/M metagenome (GOLD analysis project Ga0209542, IMG submission 184028) | Soil microbial communities from Rifle, Colorado - Rifle CSP2_plank highO2_0.1 (SPAdes) (version 2) | ecosystem: Environmental > Terrestrial > Deep subsurface > Rock core/Sediment ... | reverse complement strand
TAGATCTTGACCCAGATAACGAGCAAATCTATCTTAAGGGTGCTATTCCGGGAAATAAAGGCTCATTTCTAATAATTAGAAAGTCGAAGAAGAAAAGAAAAGCATATCAGGAACAAGAGACTCCAGTTGTTCCTAGATTAGGAAAAGAGGAAGAAACTAAAGAAGAGACCGAAAAGGTCGAAGAAGCCGCTAAAGAGCGAGGTGAAAATGAAAAAGGGTAAGGTTTCTAAAAAAGTAACGACAAAAAAAGATGCCATACCTATCTTTGATTTAAAAGGCAGCCACGTTGGTAGTATTGACCTACCCAGTAAATTATTAAAGCTTAAATTAAAGGAGATAAATTTCTCTCAAATTGTAAGAGCCCATTTACTGAAAATTAGATCCGGAGGTGCCGCTACTAAAACAAGAGGAGAAGTTAGGGGTGGGGGGAGAAAACCTTGGCGTCAAAAGGGAACCGGACGCGCCCGGGCCGGTTCTATAAGATCTCCTCAGTGGCGAGGTGGTGGAGTTGTTCACGGTCCGAAACCTAGAAGCTTTGAGGTAAAAATAAATAGAAAACAGGTAAGAAAAGCATTATTTGGCGGCTTGTTAACCAAATTTAAAGAGAAGAGAATACTGGCCTTAGAGGGTTTGGAAAACCTAAAGGGTAAGACAAAAGAGGTTACTGAGATTTTAAATACTTTAAAGGTAGATAAAAACATCCTGTTAATTTTAGATAAAGAAGATTCTTTGGTAAAACGAGCTGTAAATAATTTAGAAAACGTGATAGTTCAAAAAAGGGAAAATATCAGTGTTTTTGAGGTTTTAAAATCTGATTGGCTTATTTTTAGCAAAAAATCATTGGAAGAAATTTTTGAAAAATATGAAAAGAATGAAAAATAATTTAAGTTGGATAATTTACAAACCAATTATGAGTGAGAAGGCAATTAAAGAAGCAGAATTCAATCGCTACAGTTTTTTAGTTCATAAAAGGGCTGATAAAAAAACCATAAAAGAAGCTATGAAAAAATATTTTGGGGTAGAGTCTATTCGAATAACAACAAGTATTTTAAAAGGAGAAGAAAAAAGATTTGTAAAAGCTGGAAAAAATTTTAAAGAGAGGGATTATAAAAAAGCAATCGTCACCTTAAGAGAAGACCAAAAAATAGATATTTTTGAAACCAGTAAAAAATGACACAAATAATAAAAGGAGTAAAAAAACTCAAAGAAATTTTAACTAAAACCGGTGGGAGAGATTCCCAAGGACATATAAGTGTTCGTCATATCGGCGGTCGTCATAAAAGATTATACCGTATAATTGATTTCAGACGAGACAAATTTAATATTTCTTCCAAAGTAGTTTCTATCGAGTACGACCCAAATAGAAACGCTAACGTCGCTCTTTTAAATTATGCAGATGGAGAAAAGAGATATATTTTAGCCCCAGAGTCTTTAAAAGTAGACGATGAAGTTATTAGTGGTCAAAAAATAGAGATAAGAGCTGGGAACGCCGCTCCTTTAAAAAATATACCAGTAGGTACTATTGTCCATAATGTCGAGCTCTTTCCGGGTAAGGGGGGACAACTAACCCGTTCTGCTGGTAGTGGTAGTCAAGTGATGGCAAAAGAAAAAGAGTACGTTCAGTTAAAAATGCAAAGTGGTGAAATCAGAAAAATTAATGAAAATTGTATAGCTACAATCGGAGTTCTGTCTAGAGGTGATATTAAAAATATAAAACTTCTAAAGGCTGGTCAAAAAAGACACTTAGGGATTAGACCGGGAGTTAGAGGAGTCGCGATGTCTCCAAGAGACCATCCTCACGGTGGTGGGGAAGGCAGAAGTGGAATCGGTATGAGTTCTCCAAAAACTCCTTGGGGAAAGAAAACTTTAGGTAAAAAAACCAGAAAGAAGAATAAATCTTCTAATAAAATGATAGTTGCAAGGAGAAAAAGATAAATATGGCACGCTCCTTAAAAAAGGGACCGTTTATCAACCCAAAACTTTTAAAAAAAGTGAAAAAAGCAAAAGAACAAGGTTCGCGGGAGCCAATCAAAACTTATTCGCGCAGTTCCCAAATTTCTCCTGATATGGTGGGTCTAACAATAAGTACCCATAATGGTAAGACATTTATAAGCGTTTTCATTACTGAATCGATGGTGGGCCATCGTCTTGGTGAGTTTGCACCAACTAGAACATTTAGAAGTCACGGCAGAGTTATGGAGCGAACCAAAACACCAACCTAAAACTTATGGAAATTAATGCAGTTGCTAAAAATATAAGAATATCACCAAGAAAAGTACGCCTAGTTTCAGGTAGCCTTAAAGGTATGGCCGCGAAAAAAGCTCTGGAATATTTACGTTTTGCTAACAAAAGCAGCGCCTTGCCATTATCAAAAGTAATAAAAAGCGCTTTAAGCAATGCTACTAATAACTTTAAATTGGAAGAGGATAAATTGAAAATTAAAGACATAGCCGTAGAAGAAGGTCCTACCCTGAAAAGATTTAGAGCCCGTTCTCGAGGTATAGCGCATTCGATCTTGAAGCGAACAAGCCATATTAAAGTAGTTTTGGAGGATGTTTAATGGGACAAAAAGTTAATCCAATTGCGTTTAGATTGCCAACAACAGGTAATTGGGTTTCTCGTTGGTATGCTAACGATAAAAAGTATAAAGAATTTTTAAACCAAGATATAAAGGTAAGAAATTTAGTAATGAGGGTATTAAAAAATGCCGGGGTTAGTAAGATTATTATTGAAAGATCAATCAATAAGGCAACCGCTACTGTTAAAGTAGCACGTCCCGGTATGGTTATTGGTAGGGGCGGTTCTGGAGTTGAGCAATTAAAAAAAGAGCTAGAGAGTTTAATTGGTGCAAAGTTAACCTTAAATATTGAAGAGATTAAAAAACCAGATCTCGATGCTTACCTTGTAGCGAGGTCTGTAGCTGATCAAATTGAAAGAAGATTGCATCCTAAACGAGTTATTGCTTTTGCGGCTGAAAAAGTGATGCAAGCGAGAGCTAAAGGAGTAAAAATTATTGTTTCTGGCAGAATTGGAGGATCGGAAATTGCCAGAAGGGAAAAAATAGTTTTAGGAAGTATCCCATTACAAACTATTAAAGCTGATATCGATTTTGCAGTCGTAGCAGCAAAAACTCAAACCGCTGGTGTAGTGGGAGTAAAGGTTTGGATAAGTAAACCGGAAGAACAAATTTCAAAGGAATAACGATGTTACAACCAAGAAGAGTAAAATTTAGAAAGCAATTCAGAAGGACAGGCAGTGTTGGAAATATTGCTACCAGGAAATTAGAAATTGAATTTGGCGAATATGGGCTAAAGTCTCTTGAAGCTGGTTTTGTAACCGCCAGACAGATAGAGGCGGCAAGACGCGCAATGACCCATCACACTAAAAGAGGAGGAAGAATCTGGATTAGAATTTTTCCGGATAAACCGGTAACCAAAAAACCACCAGAAACTCGTATGGGTTCGGGTAAAGGGGCGGTTGACCACTATGTTGCGGCTGTAAAAGCAGGAACAGTCCTTTTTGAGATTGGTGGGGTAAGTAAGGAATTAGCTCTTGAATCATTAAGATTGGCAGCTGGAAAATTACCGGTTGCGGTAATGGTTGTTTCAAAAACATGAAAAAATTAACGGAAAAATTAAGAGTAAAAAATATTAATGAATTAAAAGATTTACTAAAAGAAACTGATAAAGAATTGGTTGATTTAAAAATTAAATTAGCGACGAGAAAGTTAAAAAACACAAAGCTAGCTGGAACAAAGAGAAAAGAAATTGCGCGTATATTAACTTTAATTAGAGAAAAGGATCTAGGTTTATGATTGGAAAAGTAATTTCGACAAAAATGCAAAAAACCGTGGTGGTCGAAGTGGAAAGAATTTCCATCCACCCTCTTTACAAAAAGAGAGTAAGGAAAACTAAAAAATTTAAAGCTCACGATAATTTAGGAGTAGAAGTTGGTAATATTGTCCGAATTGAAAATACCCGACCAATTTCAAAAGATAAGCATTTTCAAGTAGTGGAGATAGTAAAAAAATGATTCAAATAAAAAGTGTTTTGAAAGTTGCTGATAATAGCGGTGTTAAAAAATTGAAAGTTATTGGAATACCTGGTAATAGTAGATCGAAAACAGCCTCACTTGGAGATATTGTTACTGCCGTGGCAAAAGGAGCTGATAGAGTGTCGGTGGTGAAAGAAAGCGAGATTGTTAAAGCGATAATCGTTAGGGTAAGAAAAGAAAAAAGAAGAATAGATGGTTCTTATATCCGCTTTGATGATAACGCCGCGGTAATTATTGATAATAGTGGTAACCCAAAAGGCACTAGAATTTTCGGTCCAGTTGCTAGGGAATTGCGTGACAAGGGCTTTTTAAAAATTGTCTCTTTAGCACCAGAAGTTTTTTAAATATGAAATATAAAGTTGGTGATTTAGTTAAAGTTAAATTAGGGAAAGATAAGGGTAAAACCGGTAAGGTTGAGAGAGTAATTACGAAAGAGAGTAAAATTATTGTGGCGGGTTTGAATCTTTATAAAAAACATTTAAAAAAAGGAGTAAAGGGGTCAGGCGGTATTATTGATATAAGTAAACCCTTATATTTATCAAAAGTCCAAATAATTTGCCCTAAATGTAATTTACCAACTAAAATTGGATACGAAATCACTAACAAGATAAAATCGAGAGTTTGCCGAAAGTGTAGGGCAATAATAGATTAGCTATGAGTCTTTTTGAAAGATATAGAAAAGAAATTATTGAACAACTGAAAAAAGAGCTAGGTTTAGAAAATAATTTTGAAGTGCCTAGTCTTGAGAAAATTGTTATTAATTGTGGTCTGGGTAGTGCTGCTGACGATCAAAAAGTCTTGGATGAAGTTTCTAGTAAAATCGCTAAAATTACCGGTCAAAGACCGATAATAACTAAGGCAAAAGCAGCCATCGCCTCATTTAATATTAGAAAGGGGCAAAAAATAGGTATAAGAGTAACTTTAAGGGGGAAAAAAATGTATGATTTTTTTGAAAAGTTTGTTTCTGTGGTTTTACCTAGATTGAGGGACTTTCGAGGGGTACCCCTAAACAGTTTTGATAAAAGAGGTAATTACAGTGTCGGTCTAAAAGAAATAGATGTTTTTCCTGAAGTTGAAGTTGTAAAGGGAAATAAAGAAACTGGCTTAGAAGTAACTTTTGTCACAACTGCTAAAGACGACGAAAAGGCTAAAAAATTATTAGAAGCCTTGGGTATGCCTTTTCAAAAGCAAAAGTAAAAATGCAAAATTTAAAGTATTTTAAATCTTATTTTAAGAAGTAACTATGGCAAGACTAGCGATGATTGTAAAAGCGCAAAAAGTACCTAAGTTTAAGGTTCGTACAAAAAACCGCTGCAACCGATGTGGTCGGCCTAGAGCCTATATTAGAAAATTTGGACTTTGCCGAATTTGCTTTCGAGAGTTCGCCCATAAAGGGGAATTACCCGGGGTTTTAAAATCGGGTTAAAAACTAAAATGATTACTGATCCTATTGCCGATATGTTAACAATAATAAGAAACGGTTTTCTCTCAAAAGCCGAGACTGTAAACATACGTTACTCTAACTTTAAAAAAGAGCTGGCAATAATTTTGAAGAAATTAGAATTCATTGAAGATTTTGAGATTTTAAAAGAAAAAAACTACCAAACTATTAAGGTTTCTTTAAAATATAAAAATGCAAAACCAGCCCTTACTGGAATTAAAAGGGTTTCTAAGCCAGGTTTAAGAATATATGCAAAAAATAAAAAAGTTCCTAAAACCCTTGGAGGAATTGGGGCAACAATTGTTTCTACCTCAAAAGGCTTAATGACCGATGGAGACGCAAAAAGAAGCGGTTTAGGCGGGGAGATAATTTGTAAAGTATGGTAAACCCAAGACTTAAGTTAACAGTAAAACCAATAGAAATACCTTCAGGCGTTCAAGTGGACTTGAACGGGAATTTAATTTTAGTTAAAGGACCATTAGGTGAAATAAGTAGGGAGTTTCCGAGAAACATAACTATTAGTTACTCTGATAATAAAATTTATATTAAGAGAGATTCAGACGAAAAGTTTGCAAAAGCAATTGAAGGTACAACTAGAGCTTTAATTTCTAACTTTATTGAAGGTGTTACCAAGGGTTTCTCAAAAACCTTAGAATTATCCGGAATTGGTTTTAGAGCAAATTTAGAAGATAAAGCATTAACACTTCTTGTTGGGTTCTCCCACCCAATAAAATTTGAAGCACCGGCCGGGGTGAGTTTTGAAGTTAAAGAGAATAAAATAAAAGTCTTTGGCGTCGATAAACAGTTAGTTGGAGATACGGCAGCAAGAATTAAAAAAGTAAGAAAGCCTGATCCTTATAAAGGTAAAGGAATAAAATATGAAGGCGAGATAATTAAGAAAAAGGTGGGTAAAACTGCCAAATTGGGAGCGGGGGAAAAACTATAGTTTATGCGAACAAGACAAATTAGACACAAAAAGATTAGAGCAAAAATATTTGGTACAAGTGAGCGGCCAAGGTTAGGTGTTTTTAGATCGTCTCAGCAAATTTACGCGTATTTAATTGATGATAATCAGGGAAAAACATTAGTTTCCGCAAGTTCCTTAGAATTTGAAAAGAATGGGTTAACTAAGATCGAGGTAGCAAAAAAAGTTGGAAAAACTTTAGCTGAAAAAGCAAAAAACAAAAAAATCACAAAAGTAGTTTTTGATCGCAGTGGATATTTGTATCATGGTAGAGTTGAAGCCTTAGCGCAAGGATCCCGAGAAGGAGGCTTAAAATTTTGAACTGGGAAAAAGAATTTGAAGAAAAAATAGTCCAAGTTAATAGAGTCTCTAAAAAGACAAAAGGTGGAAATAGGATTGGATTTTCAGTTTTAATGGTTGTTGGTAATAGAGCGGGAAAAGTCGGTGTTGGGTTGGGTAAAGCTCCGGATGTCCAATCAGCGATTGTAAAAGGGGCTACTTTTGCTAAGAAGCACCTTATTGATGTTCCCTTGAAAGGAACAACAATACCGCACGAAATTGTGGTTAAAAAAGGAGCAGCCAAAGTATTTTTAAAACCAGCTGCACCCGGAACAGGAGTAATAGCTGGCGGCGCAGTTAGAGCTGTTGTTGAAGCGGCTGGAATCAGGGATATTTTATCCAAGGTTTTAGGAACTTCTAACCAAGCCTCAAATGTTTATGCCACTCTTGAAGCCTTGAATAGACTGACTAAAATAGAAGAAAAACCCTCTGTAGTGATTGAAAAAAATGTTAAGCAAATTACAGAAGATAAAGCAAAAAAGTAAAAAAAGACTTGGTCGAGGAGAATCATCCGGAAAAGGCAAAACTTCCGGACGTGGTACCAAAGGCCAAAAAAGCCGAGAAAAAATAAAACTTTCTTTTGAAGGTGGGCAACTGCCTTTGATTAAACGCTTACCATTTAAACGCGGGGTAGGAAATAAGCCGAAAAATCCAAGATTTACAGTAACTTTAGATATGCTGGAAAAACTACCAAAAAATTCTTTAGTAACGGTGGAGACTTTAAAGAAAGCAGGGATACTAAACACTAATAAAAAAAAGGTAAAACTTAAAGTTGTTTTCAAGGGTACAATAACCAAACCTCTTAAACTTAAAATTCCGGCAACGGCCGCGGCAAAGGAGGCAATTGTAAAAGCCAAAGGAGAGGTAGCTGATGGTTAGAGTTTTAAGAGGAATTTGGAAAACTCCCGATCTTAGAAATAAAATTTTAATTACTTTTGGGATTTTGATTGTCTTTAGGATTGCCGCCCATATTCCTGTGCCGGGAGTTGATATAAACTCTTTACGTAAACTTTTCGAAGGCAACCAACTATTAGGGCTGTTAGATCTTTTCAGTGGAGGCACCTTATTTAATTTTTCTATTGTGGCTTTAGGGTTAAACCCCTATATTAATGCTTCAATAATAATGCAGCTTTTAGGTATGGTATTACCAAAACTTGAAGAATTGCAGAAGGAAGGAGAATACGGGCGACAAAAAATAAATCAATACACAAGAATGTTGACAATTCCTTTGAGTGTAGTTCAAGCCTATGGAGTTTTGGTATTTTTGACTAAAAGTGGAGGAGGAGTTTTGACTAATATTAGCGCCCTTGAGACAATTACAATTATTATTACTATGACTGGTGGTACAATATTTTTGATGTGGCTTGGTGAGCAGATAAGTGAATTTGGTCTTGGTAATGGAATTAGTATTATAATTTTTGCCGGTATTGTTGGCAGGATTCCGGTTACAATTGGACAAACAATTTCTATTTTTGATCCGCGAAATATTATTAATCTTGTTTGGATTTTAGTTTTAGGTTTAATAGTCATTGCGGCGATTGTATTCATAAATGAGGGCCACCGCCGAATCTTAGTACAATACGCAAGAAGAATTAGGGGAAATAGACTTTATGGAGGGCAAACTACTCATCTTCCTTTAAGAGTTAATCAAGCTGGGGTTATTCCCATAATTTTTGCCGTTTCAATTATTTTATTTCCAGGTATGTTGGCAACTTTTCTAGCTTCAAGCACTGTATCCTTTGTGGCTAATGCGGCGGTTTCAGTAAGAAGTTTTTTTAACAATACAACTTACTATAGTGCAATTTACTTTCTTTTAGTAGTATTTTTTACCTATTTTTATACTCAAGTTACTTTTAACCCTACCAAGATTTCAGATGAGATCAAAAAATACGGAGGATTTATTCCCGGCATTAGGCCAGGCCGCTATACAGCCGATTATTTAAGTTTTATCTTAAACAGAATTACTTTGGTTGGAGGAATATTTTTAGGAGTGATCGCGATCTTACCGTTTATTGTTACGGAAATCACCAACGTCAAGACCCTAGCTTTAGGAGGAACCGGTTTATTAATTGTCGTAAGCGTTGTGTTGGAAACCACTAAACAATTGGAATCAATGATAATAATGCGTTCTTATGAAGGCTTTTTAGAAAGGTGATGAACGTATTAATTTTTGGAGCTCAAGGGTCTGGAAAAAGCACTCACGCGCAATACATTGCTGCTAAGTTAGGAATTAAATATATTCCTACTGGTATTCTCTTGCGGGAAATTGAGCAAGAAAATTCGGCGCTTGGTAAGTATGTTAAAGAAACCTTAGCCAAAGGTGAGTTGGTTAAAGATGAAATAATGTGGGAGGTTATTGGTAAGCAAATTAAAGGCTCTTCTGGTTTTATACTTGATGGGTACCCAAGAAATTTTAATCAAGTCAATGATTTAGAGAAAGAAAGTATTAGAATCGATTTGATCATTTTGACAACTTTAGATGAAAAAGTCGCAATTCGTAGACTTTTAGCTAGAATCCGTAGTGATGATACGAAAGAAGCAATTAAGAAACGTCTGGAAATTTACGCAGAATCGACAACACCAATAATTGATTATTATCGAAATTTAGGAGTCAAATATTTGGAAATAGATAATCGACCTCCAATTGGGCAGGTACAAAGAGAAATAGATGGGTTACTTAAAAACCGATAAGGAGATAGAGATAATGGCGGTAGCCGGAAAAATTGCGGCGTCTACCCTAAAAAGAATTATTAAAAATGTTAAGGTTGGTGTGCAGACCCAAGAATTAGATAAAAATTCTTTAAGATTAATTGAAAGAATGGGGGGAAAAGCAGCCTTCAAAAAAGTAGCCGGTTATAAACATACTATTTGTACCACGCCAAACGATCAAGTTGTTCACGGTCCACCAGGAGATTATTCTTTAAAAGAAGGCGATATCTTAGGAATTGATCTAGGGGTCTGGTGGAAGGGTTATAACAGCGATGTAGCCGAAACTATTGGAGTCGGTGGGCTTTCGAAGGAAAAAGAAAATTTTTTAAAAGTTGGTAGGCAAACCTTAGAAAAGGCAATTAAGGTTGCGAAAGCGGGAAATTACATTGGCGATATTTCTTACACAATACAAAGTAATATTGAAAAAGCGGGTTACAGCGTTGTTAAGGAATTGGTAGGACATGGGGTCGGAAAAAAACTGCATGAAAATCCTTTGGTTCCAGGGATAGGTAAAAAGTCTTTAGGGATTAAAATTAAAACGGGAATGGTCTTAGCTATTGAAGTGATCTACAATCTTGGTAAACCGGAGGTTTATTTAAAGGAGAATGGTTGGACAGTTTCAACAAAAGACCGCTCTATTTCTGGATTATTTGAAAGAACAGTAGCGATCACCGAAGAGGGACCACTAATTCTAACGCCACTTTAAGAAAAATTTAATAAGTAGGGTTTTTATCTTGCTATATTAATTTAAAATTGGTAAAATACAACCTTTATGGAAAAAGAGAACATTGAGATCGAAGGTAAGGTTTTAGAAGCTTTACCCAATACGTTATTTAGAGTCGAAGTTGAACAGTCGCCTTTTGAACCCCTAAAAGGGAAAGTTCTTCTTTGTCATGTTTCAGGTAAGATGAGAATGCATTACATAAAAATTCTGCCTGGCGATAAAGTGAAAGCGGTTGTTACACCTTACGATTTAACTAAAGGGAGAATTACGTACAGATATAAATAATATGAAAGTAGCCGCCTCAATTAAAAAAAGATGTAATAAATGTAGAATTGTGAAGCGCGAGGGCGTTTTATTTGTTATTTGTGAGAATCCTAGGCATAAACAAAGACAAGGCTGAAGATAAATTATGGCTAGAATTTTAGGAGTAGAATTACCGGAAAATAAAAAAATTCTTTTCGCCCTACCATATTTTTATGGGATTGGTAGGAGTTTGTCCGAAAAAATTTTGAAAGAGGTAGCAATAAATCCAGATAAAATAGTTAAGGAATTGACGGAAGATGAGATATCTAAGCTACAAAAAGCGGTTGAAAATTATCCGGTTGAAGGCGACCTAAGAAGGCAAATTCAACAAAACATAACAAGACTGCAAGCGATTGGGGTATATCGCGGAATTAGACATAAGAAAAACCTTCCGGTGAGGGGGCAAAGAACCAGATCAAATGCAAGAACAAAACGAGGAAAAAGAGTCACTATTGGAGCAATAAAAAAGGATCTTTTATTAAAGATGCAACCAAAGACACCAGAGGAAAAAGGAAACAAAAATGGCTAAAAAAACCCTTGAAAGAGAAGTAAAGTTGGGAAAGGTCTATGTAAAAGCAACCTTTAACAACACTTTAGTAACTATAACTGATGAGAAGGGGGACACATTAGTTAGTAGTAGTTCTGGTAGTGTGGGGTTTAAAGGAGCAAGAAAGGCTACTCCCTATGCTTCCACGACAGCAACAGAGTTAGCAGCCCGTAGGGCCGTTGAGAAAGGAGTAAGAGAAGTCGAGGTTTATATTAAAGGTCCTGGCGCTGGTAGAGATGCGGCTATTAGAGCTTTAAAAAATAGCGGTTTGGTAATAAAGGCAATAGCCGATATTACGCCAATACCTCATAATGGTCCAAGACCAAGGAAAAGGAGACGTGTTTAGTGAACTAAAAAATTAGGAAATTATGGCTAGGTATACAGGTCCAAAATTTAAACTAGATAGACGAGAAGGAACAAACCTTTTTTTGAAAGGTAAGAGATCTTTATCGGGTAAGCATCCTTTAGATAAAAAAGGAGCCGTACCTCCCGGGCGATCCGCAGGTAGGTTTAAGCGCAGAAGAATATCGGATTATGCCTTGCAACTAAGAGAGAAGCAAAAGGTCAAGAGAATGTATGGGTTACTTGAGCGTCAGTTTAAAAGATATTTTGAGATTGCTTCTAAAGAAAAAGGAAATCGGGGGACAAAGCTCCTTGAAATTTTAGAGTCAAGATTAGATAATATAGTTTATCGTTTAGGCTTTGCCTCTTCCAGAGCTCAAAGCAGACAACTTGTATCACACGGCCATATCTTAGTTAATGATAAAAAAATAGACATACCATCATATAATGTAAAGGTTGGTGATATAATTTCGCTGACGGGGGCAGCGCAAAAATTCCCGTTGGTTGCCGAAGCTTTAGATCTAGTGGGACAAAACCTTCCAAAATGGTTAAAACGTGAGGGGCTTTCCGGAAAAGTGCTTAGGATGACAGAGAGAGAGGAACTAGACGCTTCGATAAACGAAGCATTAATTGTAGAATATTATAGTAGGTAAAATTATGATTAATAATTATTTAGATCAAATAAAAATTACTCCTAGTAAAGGCGCCGAAACTGATGGTACTTTAGTTATCGAACCGCTTCCCCAAGGGTTTGGTATAACTTTAGGTAATTCTTTAAGGAGAGTTCTTTTGTCCTCCCTAAGTGGTGGAGCAATTACGCAAGTAAAATTCGATGGTATTACCCACGAATACACGACTATTAAAGGTGTAAAGGAAGACGTTGTGCAAATTCTCTTGAACCTTAAAAAAATTAGGTTAAAAATTGATACTGAAAAACCGGTAAAATTATCTATTGAAAAAAAAGGACCAGCTCTGGTAACGGCAGCCGATATTGAGACACCTCCAGGTTGCGAAATTGTTAATAAAGAAGCGCCGATCGCAACTCTCGCCGATTCAAAAACGAAATTTGAGGCTTCTTTGGTTGCTGAAAAGGGAGTTGGGTTTACGCCTGCTTCCGATCGTAAAGCAGTTGGTATTGGAATAATTCCTTTAGACGCTAATTTTTCTCCGGTTTTGCGCGTTTTTTATAAAGTTGAAGAAACAAGAGTTGGGCAGATGACAAACTTCGACAAGCTTACTTTAAGAATTGTTACCGACGGTACAATTACTCCACTCGAATCAGTTAAACTTTCGGCCACAAATTTGATTGATTTTCTCTCTTTATTCACCCAAGAGAAATTACCAAAAGCAAGAGCCGTTTCTAAAAAAGCCAAAGCAAAAATAGATATCAATGCTCCGATTGAAGAACTAGATTTACCAACAAGAATTACTAATTCACTGAAAGTCTCCGGAATTGATACAATTGGGAAATTAGCGGCTACTCCAAACGAAGAACTAGTTAAACTTAAAAATTTGGGAGCAAAATCATTAGTAGATATTGAAGCAAAACTAAAAGAAAAAGGGTTGAAGAAAAAATGACTCATGGTAAGAAAAGATTTAAGTTGGGAAGAAACACCAAGCAAAGAAAAGCCCTTATAAAAAACCTGGCTGCCTCTTTAATCCTCCATGAAAGAATTGAAACTACGCTCGCAAAAGCTAAATTTCTCAAACCTTATTTAGAAAAGCTAATCACCAAAGCCAGAATTACTAATCTTAATTCAAGACGCCAAATGGCCGCTTCTTTAGGTCATGGTATGGCAACAAAAAAAATGATTGAGGTGATCGGTCCAGTATTCAAAGATCGAGGTGGTGGTTATCTAAAAATTACTCGTTTAGGAAATCGTAGCGGAGATAATAGTCCCATTGCCCTAGTAACCTTTAGCGAAGATATCTCTCAAGTTGCATCTACTAAAGATCCAAAAAAAGAAAAGGAGGCAGCTGCTAAAACAAAAACAAAAGGATCCGTAAAAGGAAAAATAAAGACAGTTAAACAAATCAGAAAAGGGACGCCTAGTAGTGAAAAAAAAGCAAAATAATCAAAAAGAGTATTGGTATATAATAGATTTAAAAAATAAAATTTTAGGCAGAAGTGCGGTAAGAATAGCTACTGTTCTACAAGGTAAACACAAACCCACGTACACCCCTTATTTAGAAAGTGGCGATATGATTGTTGTTGTCAATGCCTCTAAGGTTAAAGTGAGTGGAAAAAAGGAAGAATCCAAAAAGTATTTAAATTATAGTGGTTATCCAGGAGGTTTAAAAGAAAGAAAGTTTAAAGATCTAAAAATTACCCAACCGAAGGTTTTAATAAGAAGAGCAGTTTTGGGAATGATGCCAAAAAATAAGCTTTCTAAGAAATTAATTAAAAACCTTTATATTTTCTCTGGTGAAGAACACTCCTTCACCGACAAAGAACTAAAAGCAATTAAAGAAAACTAAAATATGATTAATTCAGAAAAAGTAAAAGTCGCGAATAAGAAAAAAATAAACTTTATCTTTACGACTGGGAGAAGAAAGGAAGCAGTAGCTCGCGTTAGACTTTGGTTGGAAAAAAATGGCATAGTTTTTATTAACGAAAAACCAATAGAAGAAGTTTTTAAATCTCCACTGCAGAAAAAAATATATGAAGAGCCATTTCGAGTCGTAGATCGTCTGGGTCAATTCTCTGCCAGTATAAAACTGCGGTGTGGGGGGGAAAGTGCTCAACTTGGAGCTATTGTTCACGGAGTATCCCGCGCACTAGCTCTTTTTGACTCTGAAACTTTTAGACCGGCTCTTTCCAAATACAAATTCCTGACTCGTGACAGTCGCGAAAAAGAATCACGTAAATACGGTCATGCCGGTAAAGCCCGAAAGCGAAAGCAAAGCCCGAAGCGTTAAAAGGGAAGAGGCCGCCTCTTGGCGAAACGGCCTCTAAGGGTTGCGGCGGTTAAAAGGTACCCACTTTGCGGCTTACCTAAGAACCTCTATGGTTACCTCCGTCCCGTATTTTTGCAGGTAAGCCCAGCCATCTTCTTCGTTCTTGAACCAAAGGTCGACGTGGTTCCCGGTAATTCCACCTCCTGTGTCTTCGCAGGTATAGATTTTTGGATCTTTCCTGATCTTGAAACTCGTTCCTAAAGTAAGGAACGTTGGGTCACAAGCAGCGGCACCGTCGTGAACCTTCTCACCGTTACGCATCTGGTCACAGTAGCCACTGTTAGGACCAAGACAAGCGTAAAAGGTGAGGTGGACAACTTCGGTACTTGCTTGCAACGAGTGTACTTGTACCTGCGATTGGGATCTCGGCAGCGGTTGTCTATTTGGTTGTACGATCGGAAGCGGTTCGCTTCCGGACAGCTTCCTGCGAAGCTGAAGTTCGGATTCCCTTGTTGGTGTGGGATCCGTTTGGGTGTTGCCCTTGAGGACAACTTCTTCGTTGGTCTGGGAACCTCTTACCGCGAGAGTGAACAGGACGGCGGTAAGCGCCAAAACCAACAAAAGGACGTGTCTCAATACTCTCCACCTTTCCTCGGATACCACCGCCGCAAGTTACCGCTGCCTTGCAACCTTACCAAAAAACAACCAAAAAAGTCAATAACTAACCGACAAAAATGTAAAATGAGGTTGTAATTAACCTTATCTAGGTTAAGGGGTTTTAATTGTCAAAGTAATCTTTACCTGTTTTGTACGCTTCAAACGAAAGTCTGCACATTTCAAACATTGGGGTAGGTAAATTGTCCAGTTTGTACCAATTCCAATTATCAGACTTTTCTCGCTCCAATGCTCTAGGTTCTCCAGACTTATAATCAGCGATTAAACCAATGTGAACATAATGCTTTGGTTCGTATTTTTTGACATTCGCCAAAAATAAAAACCTAATATTGGTAATCTCTAAACCCACTTCTTCTTTTGTTTCTCTTATTGCACAATCTTCAAACGACTCTAAATATTCCAAATGCCCACCGGGAAACTGCCACTCACCCGCTCCGTGCGATGCCTTCCTTTTACCAAGCAGTACCTTCCCGTCTTTCAATATCATTATTCCTACCCCTACTTTTGGTTTTCGAGCTTCCTTCATTATTAGGATTTTATCATTAAAATGCTAGAATAGCAGCTTTATTGGAACGTAAGTGGGTTGGTCGGAAAGCTTAGCTTACCTTGACCAAGCTAAGCTTGGTCGGGGTGACTGGTTCCGCCCCAGCGACCTCACGCACCCCATGCGTGTGCTCTGACTATCTGAGCTACACCCCGAATAAGATATAAGCCCCGGTCTAAAACACTGGTTGTATTTTACCAATTTCTGTGTTAACCTTCAATTAATATCCTGCCCGAGCGAAGGCAGGTTTTTTATGGAAGCAGAAAAACTTTCCGCCCTACAAGCGGCAATGGAACAAATTGAAAAACAATTTGGTAAAGGATCGATTATGAAACTCGGGGAAGGCAAATCTTTAAGCGTCAAGGTTATTCCCACCGGTTCGATAGCACTAGATCTTGCTTTAGGAGTCGGCGGATTACCTAGAGGGAGAATTGTAGAAATTTTTGGTCCCGAAGGTAGTGGCAAAACTACGTTAGCGTTGCACGTTATTGCGGAGGCCCAAAAAAAAGGCGGTAACGCCGCTCTTATTGATGCTGAACACGCTTTTGATGCTTTATGGGCGGAAAAAATTGGTGTCAATATTAAAGAACTTATTGCTTCCCAACCAGATACGGGAGAACAAGCCCTGGAAATTGTCGAAACCCTAGTTCGTAGTGGGGCGGTGGATCTGGTGGTAATTGATAGTGTAGCCGCGTTAGTTCCAAGAGCAGAAGTTGAAGGGGAGATGGGAGACTCTTTTATGGGCATCCAAGCAAGACTAATGAGCCAAGCTCTAAGAAAATTAGCCGCCGCTATTTCCAAGTCGGCTACTTTAGTGATTTTTATTAATCAGTTGCGCGAAAAAATCGGTATAATGTTTGGAAATCCGGAAGTAACTCCTGGGGGTAGGGCTCTGAAATTTTATTCTTCAGTCCGGATCGATATTCGTAGAGTCGAATCTTTAAAAAACGGTGAAACAGTAGTTGGTTCAAGGGTTAGGGCAAAAATCGTTAAAAACAAAGTTGCCGCTCCTTTTAGAATGGCAGAATTTGATATTATGTTTGATCAAGGTATCTCTAAAGTAGGGTCCCTTTTGGACGTTGCTTTAGAAACTGGAGTCGTTCTTAAAAGTGGGGCTTGGTTTGAATACAATAAAGAAAAAATTGCTCAAGGAAAAGAAGCCGCAAAAATTTTTATTGAGGAGCACCCAAAAATTGCCAAAGAAATAGAGGAAAAAGTAAAAAAAAATCTCCAAAAAGGAGAATCTAAGGTTACTTTAGGGGTAGAGGAATCAGAAACAGGATCTAGCGAATAGTTCTTAGAGATTACGTAATTGATGAAGATTACGGGCATCGAACTACAAAAAAAACAAAAGATAAGGCGCAATATTTTTTTAGACGGAAAATTTGCGTTTTCGATTTCTCTAGAGATACTTTTAAAAAATAAACTTGAAGTTGGCCAAAATCTAACCGAAAGAAAAATCCAAGAACTAATTCGGGCAGATCAAATAAAAAAGCTAACCGATAACGCGCTAAAGTTTTTATCTTACCGACCAAGAAGTGAAAAAGAGGTTAAGGACAACTTGACTAAGATAAGAAGAGACCTTGATGTTAAAAGCGAAACCGAGAAAGAATATTTTAACAGTTTGGTGGAGAAAACAGTTAAATTATTAAAGAGATGGAAACAGATAGATGATTATGAATTTGCCAACTGGTGGCTTACCCAAAGGCAAGAACACAAACCAAAAAGTGTTAGAGAGTTAGAGTTTGAGTTATTAAAAAAAGGCGTTAAAAGAGAAATTATCGACCACGTAATTAAAAAAAGGAGAGAAGAAAAGAGTGAGCAATTTGACGAAAAAATAATTGCGGCTTCTTTAGCTTCCAAAAGAATAAGAAGCTATAAAAATCTTTCCGAAGGTAATCTCAAGATAAAATTAGGTCGATACCTAGCCCGAAGAGGGTTTTCTTGGGAAACATTAAAAGAAGTGATTGACACGACTATCAAAAAGCGTTAAAATATTTAAGCCTTAAACTAAAAAAGATTGAAATAGCAATATATTTTACCAAAGGCAAAAGTGAAAATTATTTATGGATCAAAGTTTATTTTTGTTAATTGCCTTCCTAACTGGAGGGATATTACCATTTGCTTACAATTACTTAACTAAAAAAGGGAAAGAAACCTCACAAAAACCCTCAACTTTAAAACCCACTCAAGTTGATTCAGATCCGCGCGCGCGCGAAATAATTATTGAAGCTAAGGACGAAGCTTTAAGAATTAAAAGAGAAGCGGAAGAAGAAACTAGGAAAATTCGTGACCAAGCCTTGCAGCTAGAAGAGAGGATTGCGGGTAGAGAAGAATCGATTGAGAAAAAACTAACGGAAATTAGCACAAAGGAAAAGTACTTAGGAGAAAAAACCGAAGAGCTTGAAGGAACCAAGGGTGAATTAGTTTCAAAACTAGAAAAAGTGGCGGGTGTAACTAGAGAAGAAGCTAAAAAATTAATACTAGATGCTACTGAAAGTAAATTGAAAGATGAAGTTGCGCGTAGAATCAAAGAATCAGAGGAACAAATAAAGAGAGAAGCAGACGAAACGGCCAAAAATATTTTAGTTGAAGCAATGCAAAGAGGGGCTACAGATTATGTTGCTGAATATACAACCTCTAGCGTAAAACTTCCTGATGAAGATATGAAGGGAAGAATTATTGGCAGAGAAGGTCGTAATATTCGGGCTTTTGAACAGGCAGCCGGAGTTGATGTAGATTTAGATGAAATTCCGGGATCAATTAGATTATCTAGTTTCGATGGGGAGAGAAGAGAGATTGCTAAAGTTTCTCTTGAAAGATTAATGGCCGATGGGAGAATTCAACCGGCAAGAATCGAAGAGATTGTTGAACGCACAAAACGCGAATTCGAAAAAATTAGAAGAGAAGAAGGTGAAAAATTGTGCAATGCGGTTGGGATTAATGGTCTTCCCGCAGAACTTATTGAAACCCTGGGACGATTTAAGTGGCGCTATTCTTACGGTCAAAATTTAATGATTCATACTATTGAAGAAACAAAAATTGGTATTGGTATTGCTAAAGAATTGGGTCTTGATGTAAATAAAGTTAAATTAGGTTGTCTTTTCCATGATATCGGTAAGGTTTTTACTCCAGAGGCAGAAGGTACTCACGTGCAAGTGGGAGCAGATTATTTAAGAAAATTTGCAATTCCCCCCGATATCATTAATATTGTCGAAGAACATCATGAGGATAAGCCATTCTCGTCTCTAGAGAGTGTAGTTGTTTGGATTGCAGATGCGATTTCTGGTAGTCGTCCGGGCGCAAGACACGAAGCGATCGAAGATTATATGCGTCGGGTGAAAGAATTGGAAAACATCGCCTCCTCCTTTCAAGGAGTTGAAAAATCTTACGCGATTGCTGCTGGAAGAGAGGTAAGGGTAGTAGTGATTCCAGAGCAGGTTGATGATGCAGTACTTACGAAACTTGCGCATGATATTAGTGAGAAAATAAGAAGCAACGTCACTTATCCCGGTCAGGTTAAAGTTACGGTAATTAGAGAAACTAGGGCAGTTGATGTTGCGAAGTGATTATGAAAATTTTTAGTTCCAGGGACGCAAGATTTATGAAAATCTTTAATCCGAAGGATGCAAAATTCTATGAGAATTTTTAGTCTTTAAGACGCAAGATTTATGAAAATCTTATTCATCGGCGATGTTGTTGGTAGAAGCGGTAGAAAGGTACTCGCCAAAGTTTTACCATCATTAGTAAAGGAGAAAAGAATCGATTTGGTGATAGCCAATATCGAAAATTTAGCTGGCGGAAAGGGAGCAACTGCCGCAACCTGGGCAGAAATTAAAACTTATGGGGTAAATATTGGGACTTCCGGAAACCATATTTGGTTTCGGGAAGAATTTTTTGAAGTTTTGGAATCTGACAAAACAGTAATTAGACCAGCAAACTACTTTTTAGAAGTTCCCGGCGCCGGTCATACAATTTGTAAAGTAGCTAATAAAAAAGTGTTAATTATAAACTTGCTTGGGAGGACTTGGATGGACGAAAAAGTAAACGATCCCTTTTCGACAGTTACCAATATATTAAAAAATCAAGAAAAGGAAAACCCAGATTTTATACTTCTTGATATCCACGCCGAAGCAACCAGTGAAAAAGGAGCAATGGGCTGGTTTTTGGATGGTAAAGTAACCGCCGTGCTTGGAACTCATACCCATATCCCTAGCGCTGACGAGAAAATTTTGCCTAGTGGTACAGCCTTTGTGACTGATTTAGGTATGACCGGAGCTTTAAACTCAGTTTTAGGAGTTAGTCCAAATTTAGTAATTGAAAAATTGCGAAGTCCCTTACCGATAAGATTCGAATGGGTTGAAGAAGGTCCAAGTGTATTTAGGTCAGTTTTAATTGAAACTGAAAAGAAACTCACTTCTAAATCTATAAAAAGAATCGATCGGTTATTAGATTAGTCTAAATTAGAGAGGAGGTGTTTTTAATGCTGAAAACGAATGTTATCGAAATTGTTGCTAAAGAAGCCAAGTTAACAAAAAAAGCCGCTAAAGAATCTGTCGAAGCAACTTTAGATTCTATCAAAAACTCATTAAGGAAGGGTGATAAAGTGGTTTTATCAGGATTTGGGACATTTTTAATTCGGGGAAGAAAATCAAGAACAGGGAGAAACCCGAAAACTGGAGAGGCAATTCAACTTCCAGCGATGAATACGATCGGGTTTATCGCTTCAAAGGCTCTTAAGAAACTAGCCAGAAAGTAGATGCAAATAATAAATCCTAAAAAAATACAATTTAAAGAGGCCTTAGAAGGAATTAAATTTGTTATCAAAGAGGAGTTTAATTTCAAAATCCACCTATTGATTGCTTTTTTTGTTTTATTTTTTGGGATACTTTTTGATTTAAATAAATTTGAGTGGGTGGTGATAATTTTTGCTATCTTTCTCGTTTTAATAACTGAGGTTATAAATACAAGTATTGAGAATTTAGCGGATTTGCTTGTAAGTGAAACTAATACTAACGTAAAAATTATTAAAGATATCGCTGCTGGAGCAGTTCTGCTTACCTCTTTAGCCGCTACTATAGTTGGCTTGCTAGTTTTCCTCCCAAAAATTTGGAAACTTTTAAATGGATAAACTTCTTGTAATTCTTGGACCCACTGGCGTCGGAAAAACTGACCTTGCCTTAGAGCTAGCAAAAAAATTCAACGCGCAATTGATAAGTGCGGATAGTCGCCAAATATACACTGATATGGATATAGGTACTGGAAAAGAAATTCAAAATTCAAAATTCAAAATTCAAAAAGAGAAAGGAAAATGGATTGTTAATGAAACTCCAATTTATCTCTATGACGTAATATCTCTTCAAGAAACCTTTTCGGTAGCAGCTTATCAACAATTAGCCTACCAAACTATTCGTTCGACTCACCAAAAGGGGAAATTACCGATTTTAGTTGGCGGAACAGCTCTCTACCTAAATGCAGTTACTCAAGGTTTAAATATCCCAAAAGTCCCCCCGAATAAAGATTTAAGGAATAAATTAGAAAGAACCCCACTTGGGGAATTATTAAAAAAGTTAGAAGAAATTGATCCAAAAACTTTTGTAAGAATTGATAAACAGAATCCAAGGCGAATAATCCGCGCTCTCGAAGTTTATTATTCAATTGGCCAGCCTCTTTCCATGCTTACGAAAAAATTTAAAGTTGATTACGATATTTTAACTCTAGGATTAACCTGCGACCGAGACTATCTTTATAATTTGGTTGATAAAAGGGTTGAAGCGTGGATAAAAAACGGTTTTTTAGATGAAGTTAAGAATTTAAGGAAGAAATATGGGGATGTTCAAGTATTTAATTCCCCTGGTTATCGGCAAATCTTAAATTTTTTGGATAGAAAGATATCTTTAGAAGAAGCAATAAGGAGAATAAAGTTTGATCACCACTCATTAATAAGAAAACAGTATACGTTCTTTAAAAGAAACAAGAAGATTATTTGGTTTGACATTACCCAAAAAAATTTTAAAAGGGGAATGCAGGATTTAGTAAATGAGTGGTACAATAATTAAAGATGAAGCTATCCAGAGAAACGCTTCTATTTTCAGTTTTTATATTGCTCCTGATAATTTTTTACTTAGTTAGGGAAATTATTGCCCCCTTCATATTAGCGGTAATTTTTGCTTATATTTTTAATCCAGCGGTTGACTTTTTGTCGAACAAAAGTAAGGTTCCAAGAACCTTATCGATTATTTTACTTTATTTGGCGCTAATTTCTTTAATTTTTTATAGCGCCTTTTTCTTGGTGAACGGTTTAATCTTCGAAGCGAAAGAATTGACAGAAACCGAACAAATTTTGAACCTAAATCAAGATTCGTTCGCTAATTTACCAGCTTGGACGTTTTTCGGTTTAAAAATTGGAATTGCCCCGATTTTGCAGGAAACAATAAAAGCTTTATCCAATACTGCCGTAGAGATTCAAAACAATATTTGGCCCACCTTTGCGGCAAGCTTAAACAGGTTAGTCAAAGTTTTAATATTTTTAGTTGCCGGTTTTTATTTACTTAAAGATGGAAGAAAATTTATTCAAAACTTAAAAAACCTTTTGCCAAAAACAAGTCAAGAAAAAATCCAGAGCCTATTAGTAAAGATTAACGCCTCATTGGGAGCTTATCTACGGGGACAAGTGCTACTAATTATCATTATGGCTACTGTGACCTTTAGTGTTTTGTCTTTTTTAGGGATGAAATTTGCTCTTGTTTTGGGAATTATAACCGGTTTGCTAGAGCTAATTCCTTTTATTGGACCAATTTCAGCAACTGTTTTAGCAGTGGTAGTCGCTTTTGTTACTGGACAAAATCGTTTAAATCTTGATCCAATAAGCCTTTCAATATTAGTTATCATTATTTACACAGTTTTGCGACAGCTCGAAGACTATTTTGTTATCCCCCAAGTTTTGGGAAGAGTAACAAAATTACACCCACTAGTAGTATTATTTTCTGTTTTAGCTGGTGGGAGTTTAGCCGGGATTTTAGGTTTTGTATTAGCCGTACCAGTTGTGGCCACTAGTAGAATTTTGATAGAATATTTTTTAAATAACCATCATGAGAAAAATTGAAATAAACCCAAGAACAATTTTACTTATTTATCTTATTCCGATTGGGCTATTTTTAGCCTGGAGCCTGCGGGGAATAATTATTGCTTTATTAATTTCTTTAATATTAATGAGTGGCTTCGCGCCGTTAGTCGATTGGTTTCAAGGCAAATTAAAGTTCCCTAAAATTTTGGCGGTTATTTCTACCTATCTACTCGCTATCATTTTCTTAATTTTATTACTTTTTGTAATAATTCCTCCTCTGTTTTCACAAACTAAGGAATTCTTTAGTAACTTTCCTTTCTATGTGGAGCAGTTTATCACTATTTTTGGAAAAGGAGACGCAGCTGCTACCTATACTGATAATTTATTGACACTGGGAGCCAACCAAATAAATACCCTCCTAAACAATATTGTGATTTTAAGTTTTGGAGTTTTTTCAGGAATTTTTGCTTTTTTATCAATCCTTCTTA
>Ga0209542_10006317_pt1 | contig 23099 bp, 26 predicted proteins | sample RifCSPhighO2_01_FD_184028 | JGI IMG/M metagenome (GOLD analysis project Ga0209542, IMG submission 184028) | Soil microbial communities from Rifle, Colorado - Rifle CSP2_plank highO2_0.1 (SPAdes) (version 2) | ecosystem: Environmental > Terrestrial > Deep subsurface > Rock core/Sediment ... | reverse complement strand
TTTGCGGGAGGGAGGATTCGCAAAACCGAGACTGATGTTTTTGAAATTCGGCGGGGTTCGGGTTTCCGCCCCGCAGGAGAGTGCGGGAGGAATGCGGGGCGGGAATTTTTTGAAAATTTTGACAGGGACAATAAAGACAGAATATCAAAATTAACCAATGTATTCAAATTCGCACTTCTCTCCATTGGTTAATCCCAAAATCCCAAAGTGGACGAAAAACATCTTCCATTCTGGTCCGTCAGATATTCCTATTGATTTACCGTTTATAAACTTCTCGCCTCTGTAATTCTTTCCCGCCAGATCATAGGTTACCAGAAGCCAGCAGTCGCCACCGTAAGCATTGTAGTATTTCATAGAACATTTATTTTCCTCTCGTTTGAACGATTCTAAGTTTGGCTCATACAAGGCAGTACCAAAGACATTTTTACCGTTCCTTGTTCCGAATTTACCAAATAGAACATTCAACGGAAAAACATCTAACTCTGGTCGTTCCTTTATCTCTAGTGGGTGTGGCACGAAACCAATAAAGTCGTGATTGTTCATAAATTTGTTTTAGTTAATTTCATAAAATGTGACATTTATACTTTTTTCCTTATGTAATCCGGCTTTTACATAGGTAGCATCTATCATTTCAGCCATGCCGTTTTTTTCTATGCGAAAACCAACTGCTCTGTTTTCAAAATTTGTTGCATGTTTATGCGCCAGGAACATACACATTCCAAAAGAAATTCCCGATGCAGTTCCAATTTTCTTATAATTCTTTGACTCCTCCTCCGATAATTCACGTAATTTATTTTTCATAATAAATAAAAAATTCCTCTAATAAAGAGGAAAGAGTTTTTGTGCGGACTAGGCACAAACACATCTTTCCTGACACTTTTGTGTCTGGTTGGATTTAGCACCTTACAATTGCAGGTTGCTGTGGGGTCATCGAGCCAATTCTCTACCACCACTCTTGATCGAACTATTTAATTGTATGTACATTATAGCCGATTGGGTTTTGCAGGTCAATGCGACGAGATTGAAAATAAACTAATTACCCAATTTTTTTAATCTGTTCATTATGTCTACGATATCATCTATATCGCGCTTACTTATGACAGCATATTCTTGATATATATTGTAAATTAAGTTACCAATCTTTTTTTCTAAATCACCATCTACATAATACAAAATATCTCCTAGATCTTTTTTGAGATCCAATCCGCTACTTTTGGCTACTTCCATTGCGTCAATACCAGACTGACTACCAGGAAGAGACTCTATTTTTTCTTGATTCATTAAAACAAAATAATGTAATTGTTTATACACTCTACGAAAAATTTCTAACTTTGTTTCAAAGATTCTCAACTTTTTACTTAAAAAATATTGAAAAAACATCCCAATAATAACTCCGATTATAGAGCCGATTCCAGTTTGGATAAGTAAATCTATTATTTTGGTTGACATAATATATTAGTAACCGAGGTAGCTATTTGTTGGTTAATTTATTACCAAGGCAGTGATAAAAAGTCCCACTATAATTATGGAGGAGATAATGCTGACACGAGCAAGTTCGAACATTTTATAGCCCTTTGCTTCTCCTGCGCGAAGATTCATTGTGCTTATCGCATATATAACTGCAACAAAGGTAAGTAACGTCAAAATCCAGTGCTCAAAACCAAAGATAATTATAGTAACCACTCCGAGAATAGGGAAAATAACAAGTAGTCCGCCTGCCATGATTAAAATCACCAAAAGTATTAAACCAATTACACCGCCTGCTATGTATAATGATAGATATTCCATATAATTACTTACAATTTACTGTGTCGAGACCAGCTAGATATGTCTCTTCCCACCATGGTTCGACTGATTCCGCTGGTATATTTTTCCAATTCACTTTTGTAATAGTGGTTGGGTTATCAATTTAACGATTATATCCACCATATTCCGGCCATACGATATTTCCAGAGCACGCTTTATCTGATAACCATTCAAAATTTAAAGAATCTTGTATTTTGCAAAATCCGGCAAGAGAAAGACCGATAATCACCAATAAAGCTATCGGGATTGTAAAAAGAATTATTGGAAGTTTTTCTCTATAACCTTTTATATTCATATAAATAACCACCCATAAAAACGAGCTCAAAAAAGCCACAATAAAACTATCTGTTATACCAAGTACAAAAATCGAGACAGCCACTGCAGAAAAAGTTGTTTTAAAGAGAAAGTTTGTATACTCTCGTTGTTCAGTTTGATGTTTTTCATTTAATTCTTCAAGTTTTTGATTTTGTTTTTCTCCACAATCTAAACACCAATTTCTCATCTGGAATGAATCATCATAAACGCAACAGTATTCTGTACCATTTGGAATAACTTCCTTACATTGAAAACATTGGGTTTCTTCCCTTGGATTAATTGATTTTCTTTTTAGCATATTTAGTATAATATACTATACTTAATTCAGCCTGTCAAAATTTTCAAAAAATTCCCGCCCCGCATTCCTCCCGCACTCTCCTGCGGGGCGGAAACCCGAACCCCGCCGAATTTCAAAAACATCAGTCTCGGTTTTGCGAATCCTCCCTCCCGCAAAATAGTTTCGCAAAACCGAGTCCATTTTTTCCGAACGGCTCATTTCCTGCCATTTGAGTCGTTCAGCGTTTCCCCGCACTTTCCATTCTTGGAAAGCTCTGTGCTTCGCACAGAGGCGTGCGTAGCACGCGCGAGGGAACGCTAGTCATTACCGATTTTGAAAATAGGTTCTAACTTGGTATAGTAAAGACACCATTAGAAACTTTTATTTTCTAAAATATTGTGCTAAATTACATCTATGGATCCTGAATCCAAAAAACTGTTGCAAGATACTTTTGCGTTGACCCAAGAGAATACCAGCATGTTGCGTTCTATGCGACGCTCGATGCGTTTACAGCGTATTATGAGTTTCGTCTATTGGCTCTTTATAATTGGCTCTGCGATAGGCGCGTATTATCTAATACAGCCGTATGTAGAGCAATATAAAAATCTTTATAATAGTACAAGCAATATATTTAAAGATTTTCAGCAGTAAGTTTAAAAAGAAAATATGCCTGGATAGCTCAGTGGTAGAGCGCAGTCCTGAAGAGACTGGCGTCGGGTGTTCAATTCACCCTCCAGGCACACATGAATAAGAAACAAGATAGCTTTATTTTCTAGATTGACCTGACTTTTACGTTGCTTTTTCTTTCTTTGTCTACTTTTTGCATTTTGATGGTTAAAAGCCCGTGTTTTTCTGTCGCTTCAACTTCTTCCGGCTCCACTTCGGCGGGAAGCGATATCGTGCGGGAAAATTTCCCCCAGTAGAGCTCTTTGGTAAAATAGTTTTCCTCATCTATAGTGCGAATCTCTTCACGCTTGCCACGCACTGTTATTATGTCTCTGCCGATGGTTAGTTCTAAATCGTCCGGCTTAACTCCGGCAACCATTGTTTGCAAAATTATATCCGTTGGTGTTTGGTAAACGTCAACCGCCAACTCCGCTTCATCATTTTCTTCTTCAATCCAGCTGTTGCCCGATTTTTTGTTACTCCCATTCGTTCCCTTTAGAAAATCTTTTTTTGAATCTTCCTCCTCTTCTCTCATACTGATGCTTCCAGTTAACCTCTCAAAAAAACTTCTTTTTTTATTTTCCATGAATGTTAGGCTTTAGGAAGTTTAGGCTTTAGGCCTTAGCATTTGCTAGTGCCTAGGGCCTAGTTGCCTAGTGCCTGATTAATTATTAATTTACCCTTCTTACTTTTTCAAAAAGTAGCATAACCACCACCGTCACCACCCACAAGAATCCAAACACTTTCAAAAAATCACTTCCGTTATTCTTCATTATAAAAAAATTAAAGACACTATGCAAGGCAATCGCTAGTCCAAAACCTACCAAGATATGCCAAAACCTTTTAAATCCTTTTAAATGGAAGGTCAGTCCTAAGGCAATACCAAGAATTCCGCTGGAAACAGCGTGTAAAAGCGTTGACCCCAAAAATCTAAGCTGACCCGTGAGCAGACTCACTGCGGTTGCGCCTATAGAGAGTGGTTTAATTAGAAATAAGGCATTTTCAAGCGCCGCAAAGCCCAAAGCGGCAGTAATCAGATAAATTGGCCAGTCTATCGGCTCGTCTATCTGATTTGTCTTGTAAAGAACTAACAACACAGCGAGATATTTTATTATTTCCTCCACACTTGCCCAGCCTATAAGTTGCCATTCATTACTGCTTACATTAGTTTGGATAAATTTTTGAATCGGCAGAACACCAATAACTGCCACCATGCCCATAATAAAGACTATGGTCAGCAATCCTTTTGGTTCGGATTTTTTTTTATCTTCCCTAAGCCAAAACCAAAGCCAAAGCAGAGAGGGAATTATCCCACCCAAGAACGCTAAACCTAAAATTTTCGGGTCGGTTATCATTTGGATTTATCTTGAGTGAAGTTGAAAGGCCATTTTTCCACCATTAGTAAATTTTTGTTTTTTACAGGAAGCATGCTCCATATTTCTTCAGTAACAAAAGGCATAAATGGATGCAATAATTTTATGGAATTTTCCAAAATATAATAAAGCGTTGCCCCATATCCTTTTTTATTCTTGGATTCTTCAATTATTTCATCAGCAAAACGATGCCAGATATAAGCATACAACTTTTCTGCCCCCAGGTAGAATCGGAAATTATTCATATCGGATGTCACATCTTTAGCAAACAAGTTCCATTCCTCTATGAGTTCTTTATTTAGTTCACCTTCTCTTTCCATACTTAGAACGTAGCGGGTTATATTCCAAATTTTATTGGTAAAATTTTTATAGGCTTTTACTTTTTGAATATCAAATTTTGCATCTGCTCCCGGACCAATGCCTACAATCATAGACATCCTGAGCGCGTCGGCGCCGTATTCTTCTATAATTTGAATGGGCTCCACACCGTTGTCCAGTGATTTACTGAATTTTTGCCCTTTGGCGTCTCGAAGCATTCCATGCAGATAGACTGTTTCAAAAGGAATTTCACCTATCAAATATTGAGACATTAAAATCATTCGCGCGACCCAAAAGAATAAAATTTCATATCCGGGATTTATCACGCTAGTAGGGTGGTATGTAGCTAAATCGCCAGTTTTTTGGGGCTTGCCCGCCGTAGTCTTGACGGAGGCGGGCCAGCCCAGGGTAGAAAAAGTCCAAAGTCCTGAAGAAAACCATGTATCCAAAGTATCTTCGTCCTGGACCCAGCCGTCTCTCTCCGGAGGTTCTATTCCGCAATATGTTTCGTTTTTACGATACCATACAGGGATTCTGTGCCCATACCATATCTGCCTGCTGATGCACCAATCGCGCAGATTTTCCACCCAATTAAAATAAACTTTTTCAAAGTGATTTGGTAGAATTTTTATTTTGCCACTTCGTACGGGCTCCAGCATCAGTTCTTTGAGCGATTTATTTTCACGGGAGATAATTTTTTTATTCACATCCACGAACCACTGCAACATAATCTGTGGTTCAATAATACCACCGGTGCGTTCAGCGGTAGCTACTCTATTGACATAGTTTTCATCTATCTTTACCAGCAGTCCTTTTGCTTTTAATTTTTCAACAATTTTTTCTCGCGCGTCGGAAATTTTTCTTCCCGCGAATTCCTGTGCTATCGGAAGAAATTTTCCCTGTTGGTCGATAATTTGTTCTTTATCCAATTTATATTTCTCTGCCAGCGCGAAATCTTCGTGCGAATGAGCTGGGGTGATTGTCATTACGCCGGTGCCGAATTCCATATCAATCATAGCATCTTTGATAACCGTTGCTTCAATCGGTCCGTTTATCCACTCCAATTTTATTTTTTGTCCATGGGTATAGCTCCGATAGCGCTGGTCGTCCGGATGCATCACGACATATTTATCGCCAAATTTTGTTTCCGGGCGCGCGGTGCCTATTTCAAAAGGTCCGTATTTAAATGTAAAAAATTTTCCCTTTCTTTCTTCATAAACTATCTCATCGTCGGAGATTACAGTTTGCCCCTTTGGGTCCCAGTTTACTATTTTATTTCCTCGATAAATCAAACCATCGTCATACATTTTTTTGAACGCAGTTCTGACAGCTAAATTGCGCTTATCGTCCAAAGTAAATGCTTCACGAGACCAGTCCAAGGACGCGCCTATTTTTCTTAATTGGGCAACTATTGTTTTTCTACTGCCATCCACAAATTCATCAACACGTTCCAAAAATTTTTCTCGCCCTATATCTTTTTTCTTTAAACCTTCCTTTTCAAGTATTTTTGTAACTTTTGAATCAGTGGCTATGGCGGCATGGTCAGTGCCCGGAAGCCAAAGAGTTTTTTTACCTTGCATTCGGTTATAGCGAATCATTGTATCTTGCATAGAATCCTCCAGTACGTGGCCTAAATGCAGTACGCCGGTAGCATTTGGCGGAGGCAGAACTATTGAGAAGTAAGGCGCATCAGCTTTGGTTATTCCTTTTTCCACACACACATCCGGGTTAAAAAAACCGCTATCTTCCCATAGTTTATAAATTCTTTCTTCTGTTTTTTTAGGGTCGTAAGGCTTGAGTAGCTTCTCGTCCATACTCAAATAATATCATATCTGCTCCCTCTCTGGCGAGGCCAAAAGACTATCAGAGCCTTAGATTACTAGTTGCTTTTATATTACTTATTTGTGGAACTTTTTTCCTGTTTTTTATATATTGCAGGTATCCGGCTATGCCAATCATTAATGAATTATCTCCAGTAAGTTCTTTTTGTGGTAGTAGTAGTTTTATTTTTCTCTTAATCAGTTTTTTCATTTCTCTCTGCAGATGCTTATTGCAGGATACTCCACCTCCGACAATGACGGTTTTTATTTTATATTTTTCTATAGCTTTAGCTGTTTTATAAATTAAACATTCAATGGCGGCGTTTTCAAATTCCAGCGCAATCTGCGCTTTGGTTTTTTCGTCAAGTTTTCCATCAAGACTAATTTTTTTAATCAAATATAAAACTGCAGTTTTCAATCCAGAAAAAGAAAAATCAAAATTCTGGCTATGCAGCATCGGGCGAGGCAGAGCCAAGGGAAATGATTTTATCTCGCTCACAGTTTGCTTTTTCTCACCACGCATATTTTTCTGCTGAAAAATTGCTTTTCTCGCGCCGTCGCGCTGCGAAAAGGTTCGTAAAAGCAAACTTGCTCGCTCGCGTTCTCGCTCCGCCAATTTTGAAATCTCCGGTCCGCCGGGGTAGGGCAGTCCGAGCATTCTGGCCACTTTATCAAAAGCTTCACCCACGGCGTCATCTAAACTCTCTCCGATGATTTCATACTGCATCCATTTTTTACTAAGTATTAATTGAGTATGCCCGCCAGAAACTAAAAGAGATAAAATCGGCGTTTTTACTTTAGGAATTATAAATTTTCCTCTATTTTTTCCAAATACAGACATTATATGTCCTTCCATGTGGTTGGTAGGTATCAAAGGAATCCGCCGGCCGGCGGACCACTTTTTTGCTAAATCTTTGGCGAAAGTAATGCCTTCCCAAAGACACATCTCCAGCCCCGGACCATAAGTAACGGCTATCGCATCAATTGGACTTTTTAGGTCAACATTTTTTGCTATCGCAGATTTTGTTAACGTTTTATCCATCCCAGCTTCTTTCAAACAAGCTTCCAGAAGAATAGGTAAATTTTTGGTATGTTCTCGTTTAGCCAGCGCAGGGTACACCCCGCCATAGGGAATATGTATCGGTATTTGGGAATTTGAAGCATCTGCCAAGACTTTAAAAGAAGCGTTAGTAGTGCTTCCTTTTGCTTCTATTATTGTTATTCCCGTGTCGTCACAAGACGTTTCAATGCTTAAAATTTTCATCTTGGTGGGCGGTACAAGATTTGAACTTGTGGCCTTGTCTACGTCAAAGACACGCTCTACCAACTGAGCTAACCGCCCGCTGTTCCTTTATACCATTTTAAAAAAATTGTCAATATTTCATCTTTGTCTGACTTCCGGAAAAACTCGCGAGCATGCCTAAGTGTATTATAGAACTATATAGCGAATTTTTCTAATATCCCTAATTCTGCTTTAGTATTAGGTTGAAGACCTTCTATGAGGTTGGACACAGGCACCGCTTCTATTTTCTTTTTTTGCTCAAAAGCTATCTTTACAAGGTCAGTCAGATAATATTCACTTTGGATATTTTCATTTTTTAGTTTATCAATATTTTGCCAAAGCCAATTTGAATCAAAAGCATATAATGCCGGATTTACTTCCTTTATTAATTTTTCTTTTTCCGTTGCATCTTTGAATTCAATTATATCTATCACTTGCCCGTCAGCTTCTCGTATTATCCTGCCGAAATGTCTTAAGGCAGACCGCCACTCTTCAAAATCGGGCACTAGCACCGTAGCTAGAGTTAGGGTTGATTTTTTCTCCAGGTGTTTGGAAATTATGCGTTCAATAGTCTCTTTTGAAATGGTTGGCTGGTCGGCAGAGATAACCAGTATTATTTTACTAGCTTTAGGCACAGAGTCTTTAGCAGATTTTACAGCATCCCCGGTGCCCAGTTGCAGGTTTTGTTCGGCGTATATAAAGTTGTGACCAAATACTTCTTTTATTTTTTCTTTCTTATAGCCAACAACTATTACTGGCTTTATAGACAAATGCAGACTTTCAATAGTATGGAGAATATGTTGCAACAGGGGACGGCCTTTAAAAAGCGCCAGCGCTTTCGGTTCATCAGACTCCATGCGCTTACTTTTCCCCGCGGCTAATATTATGATTTGGACATTTTCCATACTAAGAGACTATTATATACTAATTTTTTTCAAAACTTTTGGGATTTTTTTAAAGTCTTCCGTTAAAACTTCGCGCATAGAGCCGTCATACAGCGCCGCCGCCGGATGATACAGAGGGAAGAAGTATTTGGTGGACATTCTTTTGAATGGTTTAATCAGCAACTTGCCGTGCGCGCTCCCAATTTGCAAATCTGGGAAAAAATTATTCATTGCATGACGGCCCAAAAATATTATCAGCTTGGGAGAAATTATTTTTAGTTCCTCCAAAAGCCATTCTCGGCAGGCGGATTTTTCTTCCGGCAAGGGGTCGCGATTATTCGGCGGACGATATTTCACAATATTCGTGATATACACATCTTCTCTTTTTAAATTTATCGCTTCAAGCATTTCATCCAGGAATTTTCCGGCGGCTCCGACAAACGGACGCCCCAGCTTGTCCTCCGAGCGTCCGGGTGCTTCGCCGATAAAGACAATCTCGGCTTTGGCGCTACCGTCGCCCGGCACGGCTTGGGTCGCAATCTTTTTGAGTTCGCAGTCGCATTTTTCCGTCCATTTTTTGTGAAGGCTCTCTAGTTCCGCTTGTTTATCCATTAATATAATATATCAATATAATTTTATATCACAAACTTTTTATAAATTTCGTGGCCTTAGCTATATCGGGCGGACTATTTACTGTTTCCCACCGCTCAAAAGGGAATGCTTTGAGGGAATATGTGTCAAGCTTAGCGAGTAAGGTTTGAGGCAGACCCAGTTCTCCATCTCTGGTTGAAATAGGCTGAAACTCAAAAACTTGCTTATCAAGTATATTGAATCCGTTATAAAATATATCTTCAACATAATTGTTTTTCGTAGTATGTCTTACAAACCCTAAAACGCACTCGTTTTCAACTTTTATTCCCAGATAACTTTTCGGCATAATTTTCTTTGAGATTCCGATTCCGATTACTTTTTCTTCAATAGCATTTTTGATGTCGGTTTCTTGAAGCAAGTCATCTCCATTACATACACAAAAAAGTTCGTTCTCATTTATCAAGTCTTGGCACACTAGCAGAGCGTCCATTGTGCCTTTTGGCTTGGCCTGTATCCTATAAAACACCTTATGACCAAAATAATTTTTCTTAAAGTATTTTTTAATTTGCCTACCTAGCGGATTGTTGATTACAAAAATAATATCAGAAACATATTTTAAGTATGGCTCGACAATATGCTTCAAAAGCGGTTTGCCTAGAATAGGGATCATTCCTTTGGGTGTTGTGTTGGTCGCGGGCAAGAATCTTTTTCCAAGACCTGCCGCTAAGACTATGAGTTTCATAATATAAGTGAATTATAGCATTGTTTTCTTTTTTGCGATTTTTTCAAAAATAATATAAAATGTGCAATATGGTTCTATAATCTAACCAAGTTAGAATATAGCGGACATCGGCTTTTTAAAAGCCGTAAGTTGAAAATTTAAAAGGTGATAGGAAATTTAACATAATAACTGGCTCTATCGTCTAACGGTTAGGACATCGGCTTTTCAAGCCGGTAATCCGGGTTCGATTCCCGGTAGAGTCACCGCAACAAAACTGAGCGCTCATAAGAACGTCTTAAACTTGACTTGTGACCACATTAACTTAGAATGCGAAGCGTTCAAAATTCGGACATTGAATGTCCAAAGCCAACTGCTTTTTATAATTATTTGATATATACTTAAACTATACTCGTCCCGTATCAAAGTGGAGGGTTGGCAGAATGGTAATGCACCGCTTTCGAAAAGCGGCGGGCGCAAGCCCTTGCAGGTTCGAGTCCTGTGCCCTCCGCATTGTAGGACACTTCGCCCAAATCTGGGCGATTTGTCTTGAATTATATAGGGTTTCAGAGGTTCTAATCTTCATAAGTTCCTTTTCTGCATCTTCAAGATTTTCAAAGATGATTTTGAAGTAAGGATGCAGTTCTACATTGAGTTTTTGGTCTTCTATGATGAGGTGTGAACCTAACGCCGCAAAGACGGCTCGTTTGGTGTCCATATCACCTTTGGCAAACCACATTTGGGCATAGTGAGCAAAATTAAAAGTTCTCTCGCTTAATTCAACCCATTCCTCAATCGTCTTGCCTTGTGTCTTTAATTCGCTTTCAAGAGCCACCTTCTCTTTAACGAGACGGGTCTTCAATGTTTGATATTCTTGGTCAGTAATAAGTTTTCCATTCTCGTTTTCGGGAGAGGTATATTTGAGCAAAAGATTATCTAACTGCCTTGTGGTCTGAAGCAGAATTTTTTGTTTGTTTTCTAAAACCGTTTCGTTGCTTTGAGCTTCGTTTTGGCGGATTTCGTGCAGATATTTAATTGCCCAATCCTTAAACTTGTCAGAAATGGTCAGATTTTTAATTAACATATCAATCTTGGCATTGAGGTCTTTAAGTTCAACCATCTTTTCTGGACAATTCTTGTCCTTTTGTTTAGTGCAGTGGTAATAAACATAATGGTGCACATTGCCGTTTTTCTGTCGTTTTATTTTTTCTTCGGCAGTTATCATCGCTCCGCAGTTGCCACACTTCATCAAACCTGTGAAAGCGAAGCGGTGTTGTTTTGAGCGTGGTCTACCATCTCGCCCCATCAATTTTTGCACTCGGTCAAATTCTTCTTCAGTAATCATTGGTTTGTGGCTACCTTTGTATAGTTGTTTTGGTTTTCCATATTCAAACCACCCGTAATAAAACGGATTGCTAAAAATCTCATAAATTGCACTCCGACAAAGTGGTTTATTTCCACCAGTTTTTTTATTCTTGCGAGTTCTAAATTTCCACTCTTCGTTTGCAATCTTGAGAATTTGAGGTGGAGTATAATTACCCGTAAGCATCATATCCCACATTCGCCTTACCACACCAAATCGCTCTGGGTCGTTAAATATAAAGTTTTGCCCTTTTTCTTCAAAGTTTTTGCTGTTTGAATAACCTAGCGGGGCACGGGAAGGATACCAACCTTGCTGAACTTTTGTTTTAAGACCTCGTTTTACAGCCACTCCATTATCATCCGATGATTTTTTAGCCATACCAAATTCAAGCTGTAAAAAGAATTTATCCTCTGGTGTATTGTAATAAGTTCTGCCACTGGTGGTTCTTACTTCTAAAAGCCACCCCTCATCCATTGCAGTGATTATTCTACCCCCGTCTGAAGCGTTGCGGGCAAGGCGGTTTGCGTGCCAAACGAGCAAGCCATTAGCTTTACCAGCTTCTATATTATCCATAACACCCTTGAATATAGGGCGACCACGCTTATGAGCTGATTGGCTTTCTCCTTTTCCATCTCCCAAAAATCTTTCAACAATTTTAAGATTTTCTCGCTTTTCTAATTCTTCAACTTCTCTTTTTTGGTCGTTAAGAGAAAGCACTTGCCTATCTTCGCTCTCCGTGCTTTTGCGTGAATAGGCAATGTATTTGATTTGTATTGTATCTTTATTCATAAACGCTAAAGGGACGGTCTGGTTGCCCAATTCACTTGCTCCGAAGAGTAGCCACACTGGCAGACCGCCCCTTTAGGGCAATGTGGCAAATAAAAATCTCTTCGGATTAACGCTATGAATTTAGGCAACATATATATCATATCATTTTTTAGTAAAGCGAGCAAAATTCTTATCATACCTTGAAGCCATCGTTATCCAGCCCATCTCAAACTTGTCATTTAACCTCAAATACCGCCTATATTTTCTTGTGGGTCTGCCTCTGTAATACATTCTCTTAACTTCTTTTTCTGCTTTATCTACATCGGGAATTGATATTCCGTTCCACCTATACCTGCCTCCTTCCATCTGCTTGGCGTAAGCAATTTCTCCGCAATGCCTGCAACCGAACCACTTACCAATGCTATACAGCACTCCCACTCTCCGTCCGCAATACTTTCCGTTTTTAGTTAGAGGACAAATAAACCAATATCTTTTGCCACCATACCTGCAAGGCGTAGCATCCAGCTCAATTTTATTATCCATACTCTCTTTATCGCCAGTAGAATTGCTGGTATGAGTATAGTTGAGTTTAATGTAAGCTCGTTCTTGAGGTGTATTCCAATTGTCCCGATGAATTGAAAACCCAATACTGCTTCTTTCTTCTCCATTCATTGTCCATCTGATATTTCCTGAAGCATAACTAAAATCTCTTACAAGATAGCCCTGCTTCTTGAGCCAGAAGATACTAAATGCGTTTGATTGTTCTGCGATATTCTTTGACATAATTATTTTTTTTATTATCTGCCGAAATCATTAGAGATTTGACTTGCTTTTACCTGTTATTTGCCTGTTTATCAGGTAAATCATTTTATGCTGTTATTATGCTGTTCACCAGCATACGACCAACCTTTTTAATAGCGTTGGAAAACTCATAAATCTGGATTTACCCCACCATCTAACTCACTATTGTTTTGGTTGGTTGATATAGTGAGCGGAGTGGTAGGGTAATACATTTTCTGTTCTCTAAAAGTTAAATTTTGAGACATTGCATTATTTAACATTTAGCAATTCTTTGGTTTTTTCTTTGCCTTTTTCAGTTAAACCAATAATCTTAATTTTGTTAAAACCCTTAATAGATAAGGTAGCGATTTTTTCGTTTAACTTTAAGTGTCCGTAATCTTTCTTAAAATCTTCTACGCTTTTTCCTTGCATACCATACATTATCGCCATATTGGTTAATCTCATAGGCGAGAGACCTGTAATATATCCTTTTTCTAAAAGCAACCATAAACTTCTGGATAAACTTGCCTCTTTTACGATTTTATTTGTGTCTTCTAAATAGACGCCTGACAACTCCTTCCTACTTACCATAAAACCATCTTGAGACCTTTCATAACAGGTTTTAATTATCCATTTTTGTAGTTTGCTTAATCTTTCTTTTGCCATATTTAGTCATTCTTAATTTTTCTTTCTTGCTCGCTATTTCTTTGTTCCTCTGGGGTGATTGGGTAAATTAGCATTTTTCTTTTATCATTCGGGTCTGGTTCTTGAATTATCAGTCCAGCATTTTCCAGCATTGGAATAATATGCTGACGCAAGAGCCAATCCGCCAGCACTCTCCCATAAACTTGAAGATGTTTAAGAGTTATCTCTCGCCTTGCTAAACCAAGCTGACCCGTGATTTCTTCAAATCCCACACTTCGGTTTTGGTTTTTATCATTCCAAGCTGGAACTATTACATCTTGAAAAAGCTGGTAGATGTAGGGTGGTAGATTAAATTCCTGACTTTCAGAAATTGCGTCCCATACTTTCAATGCCTCTTTTATATCGTCTTCGTTTGCGATAATGGTTGAACCATTTTTCTCTCTGAACCATAAATTAAGTAAGGCAAACGCTTTAATCAGGGAGATAATTCGCCCAACATCTCTTGAATGTCGGGGTTTTAATGTTTTGTTCTCGCTGAAAAAGGCATTTTTTAACTTGTCTGGTGAACTTATTTTTATTCTCTGCACACCCTCAAGTTTTATTGCTCGTATTCTCTCTTTAAGAGCTTTTCGTTCTGCATTATCTTCCAGCGAAAGTTCGTATATATCGCTGTCAGTTTCTTTTTTGATTTTCTCGTTAATTGCCTGTCTGATTTTCTCTTGATTGGTCTCTGGACTTAATAAAAGAAATCTGGTCGTTTCTTGCTCATCAATTTTTAGCATAGCCGTGCAAAAAATTACTGCTGGAAATCCTTTGAGGAATATGTTTTTGGTTTTTAATCCGAACTTTTGGGATTTGTCGGTTATTTTTAAGCGAATTTCTTTTTTATCGTGAGACAGCAATGGTCTCAAGTGTTGTAAGAGCAGAGTGTGTGGTTGGTCTAAAAAAATCAAAATCTTTCGGGATAAATCAACTAAATAACCATTTCGCTTTTCGTCATATTCGCCGCCACTATGAAAAAAAGCCGTAGGACTGCAATACCCGACTTCAATAACATCATCTTCTGGAAAAAGCCGAGCGACTTCTGTCGGAATATAAGATTTACCAGTTGATGAGGGTGCATTAAAGGAAATGTTAAGCTGTGAGTTTTCGGTATAAGCGGAAAGTTCACACAAAAAAGTTATGAGTTTATTTTCCTCATCTTTTTTAATGGTCAGCCCCAGTGTTTCAATAAGTTCCTGCGAGGAAAGTGGCTTAAACTGTGAAGTATCAATTTTTTCTGGATATTCCTTTGCATATTTACCAAACAAGTCATCGGGATTGCCGTTGAGCTTTACGAAGTAATTAGTGATGTCGCCACTCTCGCCGACTTCCTGTGGCAATGTGATTATGTAGGTCTCATTCCCACCATTTTCCACCATTTTTGCCACCTTCTCCGCTCCTTTCCTGCCAGCGTCATCGTTGTCATAACAGATATAAATTTTCTTATCTTTTCCTATCTTTTCACACCACTCTTGTTTGAATGTCATCGCTCCGTGCGTTGAGGTAATTGCCGAAATCATTAGAGATGCAAGAAGCAATCGGTCTAATTCTCCCTCGCAAATGACAAGCGGATTGTTAGCATTTGTTAGCATTTCCCAGCCATAAATCTGGGCTTCAATTCCTTTGGGGTAAGTAATCTTGTCATCTCCAGCGTTCGGGTCTTGTCTCAACTTGAAAAACTGATAAGCACCATAAATATCTTTTATAGGTATCGTAATCCACCATTTGCCATAGAAGTTGCCCCAGCCGAGCTTGTGTTGGTCTATAACGGCGTCTGTAATGCCTCTGGCGTTGAGATATTGGCGAATGTTGGCTGGAAGTGCCAAGTGGCAGGTCTCAACCAACTCTGTGTCAAACTTCGTGGATTTTCGTTGTTTTTTCGTTGATAGCAACGGATGTAATGCAATGTCTTGTATTCCATCTCCAAAGTGCTTTGCTAGCGTAAAAATGTTTCCTTTTTCTCCGCATTTTTTGCAATCGTATTGTCCCGTCTCTGCGTTAAAATAAAGATGAGCTTCCGTGCCTTTACTGTCGCTATCACAGCCATTGAAAATGCAGTGAGCAATAAGTTCCTTTCCGCTCTCACGAAAGGCAACGCCTTTTCTATTTAGATATTCTTTAATTGTAATTGTTTGTAATGTTTCCATATTGTGTAATGTTGGTTAATTTTATAAATTTTTATTGCATAGGGCAGTTATGTATCATTTGGTATTTTGCTTGCTTGGTGGGCATTTACTCTTTTTGTAGTGTTGATTTTACAAGGGTTTTTTCGGATAATTCCTCGCTAGTTTTAGTATAGAGGTCTTCCAAAATACTGTCTCGTTCGTCTGTTGCAAACTCATCTTTCGGCACAAACTTTTTGAAAGCATTGTTGATTTCTTGCTTGCTGTATTTCATACCCCGAATTGCCTTTGAAAGAGTAGGAATTGCCCCAATACTATCTTGCTTAAAATTATTAAATCTAAATGTTATTGTTTCTTTCATAAGGACTAAAGTTTTTAATGATAGGTTTTTCTTTATCAGAAACAGCTCCCAGCCAGTCCTTTTTCACTGGACGATAAATATGGTGAAAGAGCGTGAGAAGATTTATGCCAAGCTCCGTAGCTTGCTCATCAGAAATCTCCTCTCCGAACTCCTCAACATACAACTCTTTGAACTCTTGTAGGGCGGTTTCTGAAATCATTTTTTTATTCCGAATATAAGCGATTTTTTAATGCCTTGATTGTATCTGCGAAAGTGCGTGCTTTCACTTCCAAACGGTCTGACCAGAAAAGGTCAATGACATTTTCTATTCCGTCCTCTTTCTTGAATACAAAAAGTGCTTTTCTTGGGTCTTTATTTTTATCTATTCCAAGAAGTTCAAACCCCGAACACAAAAGAGCTACGCTACAATTCATATCGTAGGTAGTCCACACGAGAGATGGGTCATCAAGTGAAGTATATTTCCACTCCTCGTTTTCAGATGACTTTTTTATTTTATTACTCATTTTATTTTGGGTAATTATTTGTAATGATTATGCACAACGACTGGTGCATTGTTTTTATTTTTACTCTTTGGAAATGTTCTGTATATTTCTTACCCTTTTGGTAAAAATTAAAAATAACCAAGTTTTACTTGGCTACTTTAAGAGCTCCAACTACCAATTTTTCAAGAATAAACAAGATTACCTAATCCTGTTGTTGAAGATGATGCCCTTGCCTCTATTTACTGACAAAAGTGGTTTGCTGTTATCTTCGTTTTCTGGGATGCTCGCGTAATGCATAAAGCCATTACTTCTATCTGTAAGGTTCGTTTGAATAAATTTTATCATTTCCTTTGCATTGTAGTTTTTTGTCTTTTTAATTTTACTTTTTATTTGTCCACCGAGTTTTGCATACGGGATTTCACCCCCGTCTGGGATGAGGTCATAGAGAGCACAAAAAACTTGATACCAGTCGTTGTTTTTTGAAAGGATGCGTAGGTCTCCTTTGTATCGGAAATCATTACCATATTTTCTGATATAAAAATCTCCATTTCTTTTTGAAGCAAACGCAGTTTTTCCAAAAGCGTCTTTATCAATGACAGGATTTTTTGATTTCACATTTTCCACCAGTATTTCTTTGTTTATAGTCCAAACCTTTAGTTCATCTTGATTTATTGCACGGCGATTGCCAGAGCAAGATATAACAATCTCGTCTTTGTTATTGCGTAGGGGTGATATAAAATGTTCTTCTTCACACCACTCACAAGGCAGGTTCTCAAGTGTTTGCCAGTGTTTTATAATTTTCAAATCCAAAAGTTTTTTGAAATCATCACCGTGATTGAATAGGTCTTGATAGTCAAGAGTGGGGTTTGTGTGTTGTAATCGTTTAAGAAACCAGTCCATAGTATTATGAAATAAAACCTTTTGCTTTTAAGAATTGTCTTATTTTTTGGTCTTCTGGAGTGTTTTTTAAGTTCGCACCTCGTTTTGTAAGGTGTGCCGTTATCTGTCGCTTCCTGCCTTTTGTTTCTTCTGCCTTTTTGAATATAAACTTTATTTCAAACTTTTTCGGTATCCATTCGCTCTCTTTAGTTCCACCACTATCATTAACATCATTCTCTTTTTTGAAAACTGTATTTATCATTTCTTCCATTCCGCCCGTTCCCACATAGTTTTGTTTTCCACCTATATCAAGGCGTAATGTCTTCGTGGTATCGCCAATCTTTTTATATTCCACTGCCTTGAGGTAGCATCGTTCAATATCACCCATTGGTTCTGGAGTAAGTTCAAGTTTTTGGATACTGCCCCTATTTTCTACATTATATTTTCGCTCTGTCATATCCGCATAGGTGCAATTCAAAAATCTCTTTCCGAATATATCTGCAAGTTTCGGCACATTTTCTGCTGGATTGCTTGTCCTTATGCCAAGTGTTTTTTCAGTTGGATTATAGACAAAAAGAGTATTGAAAAGTGAACGGACACTTGGGGTTCTTTCTATCGCTGACTGTTTTTCTTTGTCGCCAGTAAAAATGAGCTGGTTTTCTGGTAGGTTTTCAAGATAGACACGCACAAGCACACAATCTTTTTCTAAAAAGTTAGCAACTCTAAACTTTTTTCCACGCAGGACATTCTCATAGATTTTTGCTACTTCTTCACCAAGAGCAATGAGTTTGCTTTCATCGGCGATTTTTTTTGTCTCTACAATATGTTCATCTTTTATTATGAGTTCTTTTAATCCCGCAAAGTTTTCGGTTTCTGCTCTTTCAAAGTATTTATCAAAAACATTTTTATGGTGTATATACCACCAAAGTGCTCGTTCATCGTGGCAAGCACATTTTCCATAATCTACTATATCAAAAGTTATATTATCTTCCTTTGCTTGATTTTCTAGGTTCGTAATATGTCTTTGTTCCGAAAGAGCATTTATATACAACATCTCACTAAAAAGCCATTGCCTTACTTTTTTATCTGCAAGATTTTCAATTGTTTGTATAAAGTGTTCTACTACATCTTTTTCTACTCGCTTTTTCTTTACTGCCGTTTCTTCGCCCTTTTTTACATCAAAATTGATTGGAGGGTTTTGTATGCGTAAAAAATCTGCCAACATTTTTTCATTGATGTGGCGTGCAAAATCTTTTGGGTCTGTAATAGGTGATGCCATAGTAATTGTAATTTAATGTTTGCAGAAAATTTATCTCTGCTATATACTGTATGTTATCAAATGTGAGGTAAAAAATCAAGATGAAAAATGTCAAAAACAATAAAGAAATACCAGAGCTTCTGACGCTAAAAGAAGCGTGTGATATTTTGAAATGTCATCCAAACACTTTGCGTCAATGGGATAAAAAAGGAATTTTGATTGCTATTCGTATTGGTGTAAAAAAAGTTATGCGTTATAGAAAAGAGGATATTTTGAAATTATTAAATCAAAAGAAAAGATGACATAAAAACATTAACAATTTATTTTGCCCAACACTTTTTTAAGTAGTGGCAATAGAATTCCCAACCACGACAGTAAGCTCTCCATTGAGCACTCGTGGTTGGGTCAATAGCAGGAATGTTATTGGGCAATCGCAAGATTGCCGCTCGTGGGGAGCTTTCTGTTTTCCACGAGCAACAAAACCCAACCACAATATGAAGAAAAAATTACAATTACAATCGGCAATTAAACCTGCTACAAAAAGTTTTGATGCAGAAAACAATAATCAGTCCATTTTTGAGCAGAATATACAAAGGGGTATTGAGGCAGGTATAATATCTTTCAACGAAGATAAATCAAAAATAACCTACGCTTGCTCACGGACTTACATAACGGGTTTTAAGAACCCAGAGGAAAAAGTTAGAGCTTCATATTTTTGCGAGCTTGTGCTTGATTATAATTACCCAAAAGAGAAAATGGATTTTGAGGTATTAGTCCCTCGCCGAACCCCAGAGGATAGGGCTGACATTATTATTTACGAAGATGAAGAATTAAAAACTCCTTACTTGGTAGTTGAAACAAAAAAAGACGGCATAACCGACGCAGAGTTTAAGCAAGCTATTGAGCAGGCGTTTGGCAACGCTAACAGCATACGGGCAAAACTCGCCTCTATTGTCGCAGGAACTACCAAGACGGCTTTTGATGTTGCAGGATTTAAGCCGAGCGAAAGAGCCAAGAATGTTATTTCAGATATTCCCCAAAAATATGGCAAAACTCCTAAATATAGATTTATAAAAGGCGAAACGGACAAGGAATTAAAAACGGTTTCAAGAGAGGAACTTATAAAGGCGTTAGAGAAAGCTCACGATACTGTTTGGCAGGGGGGAAGATTTGACCCGACAGACGCCTTTGACGAAGTTTCAAAACTCTTATTCTGTAAATTGAAAGACGAAAAAAATACTACCAAAGGAGACCCATATTCTTTCCAAATAGGCACTCACGAATTGCCAGAGGAAGTTTATAAAAGAGTAAATGGCATTTACCAGAAAGCGAAAAAAGAGGACGCTGAGGTTTTTAAGGACGATATAAAATTAGAGCCGAAAGTTGTTTATAATGTCGTTGAACACTTACAAACATTAGCAATAAACAAAATTGATTTAGATACTAAAGGAGTTGCTTTTGAAGTATTTATGACGGATTTTTTCAAAGGCAAAATGGGGCAATTTTTTACTCCTCGTCCAATCATACAATTTTGCGTTAAAATGATGAACCCAGAAAAGGGAGATTTGGTTTTAGACCCTGCTTGCGGAAGCGGAGGTTTTTTACTTAATGCGTTGGATTTTGTCAGAGAATATGCAGATAGAAATTACGACGAGCAAGAAGCCAGAGACCACTGGCATAGCTTTGCAAAAGACAATTTATACGGCATTGAAATAAATGATAAAATTGCCAGAGTTTGCAAAATGAATATGATAATCCACGACGACGGGCACACCAATGTTATAAGCACGGACGCATTGGAAAATTTTGAAGACATAGAAAAAATACACCCTAAATTTGAGAAAGACCATTTTGATTTAATCCTTACAAATCCACCATTTGGAGCAATTATAAAAAGAACTGAAAAAGATTATTTGGATAAATATAAACTGGGAGAAAAAAAGCCAAACCAGAAAACAGAGATTTTGTTTATTGAGCGTTGTATTGGCTTTGTAAAGCCCAAAACGGGCAGGGTAGCGATTGTTTTACCAGACGGCATATTAACTAACTCCTCTTTGCAACCCGTAAGAGATTTTATAATGGAGCGTTGCCAGATTTTGGGAGTCGTATCTCTGCCCCAGTTTGCTTTTGCTCATTTTGGAGCTGGAGTAAAATCGTCTTTGGTATTTCTTAAAAGGCGTGGAGAAAACGAAAAGTTAATAGATTATCCGATATTTATGGCTATTGCCGAACATATAGGATATGACGCAACAGGAAGAGCGGACGCAAAAAACGATTTAGATACGATTTTTGAAGAGTATAATAAATTCTCTAAAAACCCCAAAAATTATGCAGGCGTCTAATGTAAAAAATAAATGCTTTGCAATTTGGAGTAATGAAGTTGAGGGCAGATTTGACCCGCATTTTTACAAACCAGATTTTTTATTGTTGGAAAAAATGCTTAAAAAAATCAACTACGCAATTTTAGGTGAGGTTGTTGATTTTTCAAATGAAGTTTGGAATGGAAAAGATTTTTTTACTGATAAATTTCCTTACATAGAAATAAGCGAAATTGATATACATACTGGGGAAATAAAAAATATAACCTACTATGAAAAATCCGAAGCTCCCAGTCGGGCAAAGATGATAGTAAGAAACAACGACATAATCGTTTCAACCACCAGACCCCATAGGGGAGCAATCGCTTTTATAGATAATTCAAGAGACGGGTTTATAGCTTCAACGGGCTTTGCTGTATTAAGAGATTTGAAAAATAAAGAGGTTAATAAAAATTATTTATTTTACATTTTAAGAACCAGTTTTATATTAGACCAGATGTTGCAAAGAAGTAGTGGGGGCAACTATCCAGCAATCACGGCAGAAGAATTACAAAAAATAATCATACCTCTGCCACCATTAGCAACTCAAAATGAAATCGTTGAAATAATGAAACTGGCTTATAGGAAAAAGGCAAGCAAAGAACAAAAAGCCGAAAGTATCTTAAGTTCTATTGATGATTACACTCTGGGAGAGCTAGATATAAAAATAGCAAACCTAAAAAATAAAAATTGTTTTTGTGTAAGCTCTAAAGATGTTGCAGGTAAGAGATTAGACCCAAAGGGTTATTTAGGCATACCGCAGATAATAATAAAAGCTATAAAAAAATCAAAATACAATACAAAAATGCTTTCTGAATTATTAGATAGTAGTATTGCAGGAGAATGGGGAGAAGATAATACACTAGAAAATAATGAGGGTTATTCGCTAATTAAGGTTTTAAGAAACACAAATTTTGATAATCAGAGCAACTTAAATTTTGATGATGTTGCCGAGCGATTTATAGAAAACAAAAAATTAGAAAAAGTAGAATTAAAAAACGGAGATATTTTAATAGAAAAATCAGGAGGTAGCCCTATACAGCCAGTTGGCAGGGTTGCCTTGATAGAAAATCTGAAAGACAGATTTACTTTCAGTAATTTTTTACAATGTTTTAGAGTAAAGAAAGAGTGCTTGCCCGAATACTTATTTTGCTTTTTGAAAGCTCTTTATGGATTAAATTATATGGAATACCTACAAAACCAAACAACAGGAATAAAAAACTTAATTATGGAGGAGTATTTATCAATTCCCGTCCCGCTTCCGTCTATTGATATACAGAAAAAATTAGCAGATGAATTTAGAAACAGATTAGAAAATGCAAATAAGTTAAAAGCCGAAGCGATAGAAGAAGTTGAAAAAGCAAAAATTTTTGTTGAAAATCTGGTTAAGAAAGGTTAAGATTATTCTTGGGTAGTGAGAGTTGGTGTTTTTTAGCTTATGTTAAAAACGGGGGTCGTGAATTAAGTCCGTCATCCGCCTTTGTGCGGTGGATTGTCCGAGAGGGCGAGGGTAGCGGTAAAAAGCGACAACTGGCTTACGGGTGCACCAAGAGTGCTACTCCAACAAAGAATTTCCCACCCTGTGGGAATTTTTTGTTTCTAAACAATAGTAAGTAGTGTGGTGGGTTAAAGTAGTAATCGGGTATGTGTGTAGAGAAATTTAACTTTAATCTATAAATACCTTTTAATACCATCTTAATTTCAAATTAACTTTATTTTTTCGGTCTGTGTGGAAATGCCTAAATTATCATTTCTTATTTTTTAGACCTTTTTTACCCCGCCCCCCCATATAACCTAATCGGAAAACTCCAAGATATAGTGAGTAGCAAGGTGGGGCAACTAATTTAATTGATTTTTGCGTAGTTTAGAGACAAGCTGGGTATAAAGAACCGAGTAGTGGTGGTCTGAAAATAGGTTCTAACATCGTCCACTACCCTCCGCCAGTTAGGAAATGAAGTCATTGGCTCGCCCGCCCCGACTTCGCTAAAGCT
>Ga0209542_10006316_pt1 | contig 23104 bp, 31 predicted proteins | sample RifCSPhighO2_01_FD_184028 | JGI IMG/M metagenome (GOLD analysis project Ga0209542, IMG submission 184028) | Soil microbial communities from Rifle, Colorado - Rifle CSP2_plank highO2_0.1 (SPAdes) (version 2) | ecosystem: Environmental > Terrestrial > Deep subsurface > Rock core/Sediment ... | reverse complement strand
AGTTCCATTGGTTGGCTACATTTTTTTTCAGGGAAATTATGGAAATATTTATGACTATTACATGACGGGTTATTACCTTCCAATGGTTCTACTTTTTTCGATAGGGTTGGGATTTTTTTGGGAAAAATTTATTGGCATTAGAATTGTTATAGGCGAATTTACTAAAACCGGGTTGAAAGAACTCTCCATAAAGCCAAGCTCTCCCCTTTTCGTCTATATATTGATTTACTTTCATATCTTCAATGATTTGGGCTTTCAATTTTTCATACTCAACTTTCCCATACTCTTTATTTAAAATGGAATAACTTTTCCTTTTTAAATTTACGCAACCAAAATTATTTTTTGAAGCAATACACCACAAACAGTATTCTGTATTGACTACGTCAGGAAAACAAAAACCGGAAAATTTTGAGTTGCTTATATTTTCACCCACGTTAATACATTCATAAATGAGTTCGGCACCATTACCCCAGCCAGAATAATCAAAGCAATCTTTCGCTGGACGAACAGTTATAAACTGACACCATTTGCAATTCTCTGCGCCTTGGCAGTTATACATTTCTTTAGAATTTTTTGATCCATAGACATATTCACCGGTAACATTTAAATTAAATGTGTCCCCCATATAAAAACGATAAGGAAACTTTTTCCAAAATATTTCCGCCTCTTTTTTGAGCGCATTTATTCCGGAACGAGTGTCAAGATTGAGTTCTTTTAATTTTTTAAAATATTCTTCTTTAGAATACTGCTCATTGAAAATTTTATAAGAAGAACCACGTAAATTCACACAGCCGACACAATTCATGCACCCATAACAATTACGAGAAAACCACACATCTGTACACGCATCGCATTCCTGTGAATAAAAAACCCGATAAGATCTGTGTTGTCCAATTGACTCATAACATAATTCAGAACTAAAAATTCTTAAAGAATCAGCGGTATCCTTGGCCTCGTTTAAGATGGAAGAAAAATAAATATTCTCACAATAATCTGCCCAAATCGCTAAGGTGCAATTTTTAGAATAACCTATAGAATTACTAAAATCACAATTTTTTAAAGTCAGGTACGTGGTCTCAAGCGCCGGATATGGAGTTTTTTCGGAAAGTTCTTTTACTTGCGCTAAAAATGGCTTATTTGAATCATAATCCATAGCATATTCTGTACCGTCCCAGGTATCCCCCCACCAACAAGGTTGACAATACACAGTGATTTTTTGGGAAGCTGGGTACATAGACAATGTACGTTTCCCGCACTTGTCACAATTACGCCAAAAAAGAGACCACGAGCCGTGACAGGCTAGACGCCGAATCATTCTGCATTCCGGGCACCAGGTCGGCGCTGGAACTTTTATCTTTTCATAAAAATTAAAATCTTCTGGCTCAATCGTAAATGAACCTTTACAATTCTGACATACCACATTTTGAGATTTATACTCCATAACTTTTTTGCAGCCTGCCCCGTATGAGGCTTCGCTTTCGTTCGGGGTTCTGGCAATTTTTTGTCTCTGGCTCCATGAGATTATTTTAACATTTTCTGAAACTCTTTAGGCAATGGCGATTCTATTTTTATGGTTTTACCTTTTAAGTTCTTAAACTCTATAGAAAGTGCATGAAGGGCTAAACGTTTTATTCCTTTAGGGCAAGAACCATTTGGATTATATAGAGAGTCGCAAACAACCGGATGATTTATGAACTTCATATGCACCCGGATCTGATGCGTCCGGCCTGTTTTTGGTCTGACTTCGAGAAAAGTAAAATCTTTTAATCGTTTTAGTACTTTATATGAAGTTTCAGCATCACGCATAGTCCCTCTTGCCCCACGGCCTGATAAATACCGACGGAAATCTTTCGGGCTTCGTCCAATCGGCTTATTTATTATTCCGTGGTCATTCTTAACTCTGCCTGAAACAATTACGTTATAAACTTTTTTTACTTCTCTCCCCTGGAATTGCTTTTTCAAAAATTCGTGCGCTTTTTTGTTTTTTGCAAGAAGCAGAACGCCCGATGTTTCTTTATCCAAGCGGTGAACTATTTCTAGTTTGGGGTATTTTTTAGCGAAGATATCTCTAATAGTTTTCTGTTTATCGGGGCCTGCCCCGTACCGAGCTTTTTGTCCCGTAGTGAACTTTGTTCTACTACTGGGATGCTCTGGTACGGGGTGCACCAAAACACCAGAAGGTTTGTTTATAGCCAAAATATCAGAGTCTTCGTATAGAATTTTTATTCGCATGTGCTCCCGGGAGGAATCGGACCTCCATCAAGGCCTTAGAAGAGCCTCGTTTTATCCATTAAACTACGGGAGCAAAATGGACGCAAGTGCGCGCTGAGGGACTCGAACCCCCGACACCTCGAGTGTAAATCGAGTGCTCTACCAACTGAGCTAAGCGCGCATGAAAGCATTAATTTAAATTACCATTTTTATAAAGATGGGTCAACGACAGGCGAAGGAAAATTTATTATTTCAATTGATTTCTTTTTTCTCAAGGAAAAATATTCCAGCACTTTTTCTATTTTTTCTTTTCTGGCTGTTCCTATTTGCCCACCGCCACTTAAAGTTATTATTGATTCTTTATTTATTTGCGTAAAAAGATAGAAACCATAAAAACCCGAAAGTAGAATCATCGCGAACACGAAATAAATTGCCAATTTCCAGTAAAGATTCAGATTGAGCGATAAGCTCTTTTTTTTAAAACTCTTTTCTTTTTTGAAAAATTTTATCATAGTTTTTTTAATTTACTCAATAAAGCTCAAAAGTTTTATTTTAAAAGTCGCGCCCCATTTTGAACTTGTTTGACCTTGATCAGGGACATTCGAAATGTCTCCTTTTCGGATATCCATAGAAAGAAACTCAAGTTCATATGGGGAATTTTCTAAAAGTGTTAAAAATTTATAAAGGCTTTCAAAGGTTCCCGACGCTTTCAGCCCAACCAAGAGGCTTAAGCGGTCCTCAGAAATATCAACAGAGGAAACTCCCGCTTCAGCGCCGACTTGAGGCGCCAACTCTTCAATCGTATCTAAAAATGGAACAACGTCAGAACTCTTGGCAAAATGAGTTTCCAATTGCACTCTCTCTCCTTCTAGCCTTTTAATTGAAAGATCGAGTGCCTTTATCTCTTCGCGCCTGCTCGTTTCTGCCCGCCATTCTAATTCCTTTAATTGCGACTCCTTGTTATGATTACTGATTGCCCCGAAAAAATACAAAAAAATAGCGCAGAAAAACAGGAAAAATATTATGGAAAGAAATAACGGTATTTTGGAAAAGCTACTTTGCATGTTATTGGAGAATTAAATTTAAATAAAATCGGATATTGGACCCTTTGATAAAATTTGAAATTGGCAGGTCAACTTGTTTAAATAAACTGCTCTCTTCCAGAGCTAAACGGAATGAAAGCAGGACTTCCCGAGAAGGCGCTTCCCCTTCGATGCTTGTAGTCCTCCCCTTAAGCGGATCATTTCCATAAGAAATATCAGTAATTCTGATATTTTGCATTTTCTTTGAAATAATGGCATTGATCACTTTTTGAGAAACGATAAACCTGTCATTTTCCGCATTTTCAATCATATTAAGTTTGTTATCAAGGTCTTTTGTCACCAGGAGAGTCTCTTGGTCGGGCAAAGGCACCAATTCCTGCTTTTGTGTTTCTAGTTTTTCATTGATAATATTTATCTTAGTAGCAGAAAGAAAGTAAGACGGTAGAATAGCGACAAAAAAGACAAGAACAGAGACGCTTGCCGTCATCAAAAACAAAACTACAAGCTTATAATAAAAACCGGTAATCATTTCTTTCTTTTCTTCTTGTGGAATTAAATTAATCATAAATTAATCGTTGTCAAAATTTCCCAAAGCGAGCCCCAATGCAGCCGCAAAAGAAAGCGCCTGCTTGAAGTCTATCTCTGGAATATAGGTCTCCGTGTCTACTATATTAACCCAAACATTGGCCATTTCCACCTTAGTCTTCATGCTGACGGAAAAATAATCGGCAAGGCCTGTCAAATTAGAGTCGCCTCCGCAAAGAATTATCTTTTTAATCGGCGGATTATTCTTGCCTGTTTCGTCTTTATGCGTATGCCAATATAAAAAATGCTTGACTAGTTCATCGCGCAAAATAGAAACACTGTTTAGAAGCACTGAGAATATTTCTTTGTTTTCAGTATTGCGCTGGAGACCGTATTTTTTCTTCATTTTTTCCGCTTCTGCAAAGCTTACCTTGAAATTTTTTGCAATCATTTCTGTCAGCATCACTCCCCCCACGTCAAGAGTAGAGGTAAACATCACAACGCCGTGAGATATGATAAAAATACCTGTGCGCTTTTCTCCAAAATCCACAATCATGTAAGTCTCTAGATCACCCTTTTTAATAACTGCTTTGAAAATTGCTTGGGCTTCGAGTTCGAGCGAGACAACAGATATCTGGGTATCTCTAAAGATAGCGAGATAGTTCTCAATTACATTCTTTGGTATCGCCGCCACTTGAAGATCTAAGCTTTGCGTGTCTTCGGAGAGCAGTTCATAATCAAAAATTGTATCTTGCGCCGAAATTGGTATATGCTCTTCCAGGGAAAACTCTATGCTTTCCCTGACATTGACCAGTCCTGTTTTCTCCAGTCGAAGCTTAAAGAGATAAACTTGCGCTTCCGGCAAGGAAGCGCGAACGAATTTCAGCCCTTCTTCTCTTTTAAGCAGTGATAAAATTTCCTCCATCCGCTTCGGGTCTTTGATTTTGCCTGATTCAATAATACCCTGCGGAATATTGCGCTCACCATGACGACCGACCCGGATGCCATCTCTGGTATTGATGAGTTCTATGAATTTCAGTGATTCGTCGGAAATATCCAAACCAAAAGAGGGTGTTGAGAGGAATTTGGGCACAGGAAAAAATCGGAAGAAAAACTTATTAAATGAAAGACTGGACATACAGATATTATACGATATATACTCCGACACCGCTATTGTTTACCATTTAATCTATCTAAATATCTTTGTAATATAAATGCTGCCGCTTTTGCATCTACCCGGCCTCTTTTTATGGCTTTTACCTTACTGTGCGCCTGCGAACGGCTCAATTCAGCTTTACCGTCTTTAGGCCTCCGCGCTTCTACCGACGTTAAAAATTCTTTTTGCTTATGAACCGGCAACTTAAATTTCTCTTTGAGTTCTAAAATAAAAACATCAATCCGGGCTGACAATGCGTTTAATTTTCCAGAGAAATCCACCGACTCCCCCACAACGATTTCCATTATCTTTTCCCTTTCTATAACCTCACCGAGTGTTTTAAAAGTATTTATGTCGCTGGGCACGATCTCTTTCGGAAAAGCCAAACGATTGTTCTCATCCGAAATTGCTACTCCGATTCTTTTTGTTCCATAATCAATGCCAAGAATTTTCATATGGAGATAATATAACACAAAAAAAGTAAATAATTTGAGCTTGAAAAATGGGCCAAAAAGAAGTAATGTTAGGTGAATGGAGGGCTCGCCTAATGGTATGGCAATAGTCTTGAAAACTATCGGGAGCAATCCCTTAGAGGTTCGACTCCTCTGCCCTCCGCCAGTTGGGAAAATATAAATTTGATATAATAAATATATATGAAAAACTTCAGTTTAAAGTTTATTGACGTTATGATTGGAATTGTTCTTGGTCTTGGTTTTCAGTGGTGGCTTGTACTAGACTCCACATGGCAATATGTGGCTTTTATTTTTGTCTACCTTGATATTGTTGATAACTGGATTGACTATTCTCCTTCACTGAAGAAATTTCCACCTAAACGTGAAATTGATGTTTTTCTTGATCTGGGTATTATGTTTACTTTTTTCCTATACATATACTCTACTCAACTGACGATTATATACTTCTTAACCGTTTTTATTGTTTTTAAAATTTTAGACTACTTCTGGCTTTGGAGTTCGGAAAAAGAATATAAATCGACAGGTATTGATAAACTATTTTTAGATACCTGGATGCGTTTTAATATATTTGAAGCAATTATTACCGGAATTTTGATTGCTGTGACGTTATTGTTTTCGATACAGCCTTTAATAATTATAATTATATTTATAGTTATCAGAATCATAACTCGCATATTAGCAAGTTTGCGCTATAAAAAAGTTCATTTTGTTTAGGAAATAGTTCTAGCCGCATACCAAAACCTCGCCAGAAAAATTACTCAAACTTAATCTTAAAGTTATACATACCCATGCTGCAGAGGCCCTGCAGAGTCTCTCCCGCTTTTTTGACGCCGAGGTCTATCTCTGTCTCGCCATTTTGCGGCAGAATCTTTTGGTAATTTAGGGATTTGATTACAAGCGCAGCCGAGCAATCATAAGTATCCTTGGTGTTCACTATTAGTTTTGTGGGTACTCCGGCTTTAGCTGTTGTCTTGCGGGGAGAATATCCGCCCTTAGCATCAATAGTGACATACTGCACGCCGTTTTTTATTTCCACATTTTGCACAGATGATTGAGTATCGGACCCACCCAAAAATATAAAACCAAGGGCAAATGCCAAGCCTAGAGTAATAATAATTAAAGCAGTTTTATTCATTGATTTTGCAAATCACGTCGCGCAAGTTCGATCAAAGCGTGACGCTATTTTAATTATATACTGAATAACGGATTAATGATTCTCAGTCCTGCTAGTCCGGCTAAAAACGCAAAAATTCCCAGCCCCAGCACGACGACTCCGGCAGACTTGAAAAAAAGTGAGGCATGTCTTCCGTGCGCAAAAGATGCTGAGCCAAAGGATAATAAGGCAAGCATTGGTAAAGTGCCGAGAGCAAAAGCAACCATGATCAGAAGGCCAGAGAAAAAAGATCCGCTAGAAAGCGCAGCCACTTGCATTGATTGGGTAAAACCGCAGGGCAGGAAAAAAGTGCCAAAACCGACGATGAGAGGGGTTAAAGTTTTGTGTTCTATTTTTCTGAAAAAGTTGAAGATGCCCGGGTGTAGGGTAATTTTGCTTTTCGCGAAGACTCCGATCAAGTTTAGCCCGAGCAACAACATCACCAAAGAAGCGATTAGCCCCAGGATTGCGGTCAAGGTGAAATTGATGCCGATCGCGCCCCCAAGCGCTCCTAATAGCCCGCCCAAAAGAGCGAAACTCACAAGCCGGCCGGCATGGAAAAGTATAAAAGTTTTGGTATCGCTAATATTATCTTGTGAAATTTTAGCCGAAAGAGAAAGCACCAGCCCGCCGACGATAGCTAGGCAAGTGGAAACTGAAGCAATTAGCCCGATAAAAAAGCTGGCAATCGGAGTAATTTGCCCGCCGATGCCGATATTTAAAATACCCGACTTCTGCAATATGAAAAATAGCGCTAAAAACAAGAGGCCAATCGGCAGAGCTTGCCAAATTACACCGTTTTGTGCAGTCGTTAGGTCTTGTCTAACGACTGATTTATTGACTGAAAGAGTGTAGCCGTTTGATTTTACTTTATTTGTCAGTAGTTGAGCCAGTTCTTCTGGATTTATATCAGTATCTGTTTCGATCTTAACGGTTTCTCTTTTTAAATCTACTTGCGCATTTTTTACGAAATCCTGCTCTTTTAAAATATCTTCAATCAAGATTTTACATGAAGCACAATGAGTGCCGGAAACATGGAAAGTGTATTTATTCATACTAATATTTTTCTTGCTTGTAATTTTTTATTAATTCTTTCCAGAAAAACAGACCAATAATTACGAGAGGCGCTGCGGTGATAAGGCCGGGATAATAACTCCACGTTTTGACGGCCATCCAAATATGCTGCAACTCAACGATATAAATTATTGCGGGAAGAAACATCAACCTCAATCGCCACTTCTCGCTCGCGATAAGCAAGGCAAAAACTACCAGAACCAACCATAGCATAAATTGAAAAACAATGAAGGTGGCCTGCGACACAGACATGCCATTTAAAAAGCCAAACATAAGCTTAGCGCTCCAGTCAACATTATAAAAACCGTTAAAAATTTCCTCCATGCCATGGGCTATGAAAACAGGAATTGATAATGCGAAAATATTTTTAAGTTTTTTGCTAATCATTTGTTTTCTTCTGCATGGCTTATAATCTCCAAATTACAGCTTTGATGTTCTTTGCACCACGCTTCGCATTTTTCTGCCCATTCAGGGCTCGCATAATTAAATCCGCATTCCTCACATTGATATAAGCTTATGTCGTCGTTTTTAATTTCTTTCATAGTCTTATCTTCATCTTAACAACTCGCAAGAACCGTTCTTGCGAACACCGGTCTTTGTAAACACATACGAGCGTTTATTTATTGATTTGCTTGTATAGCCAGATGCCGAGCAAGACGAGGTTCACTAAAACCAATAAGGCAACGATAGAACCGAATCCCCCTCCCATCATCCCGCTATAACCATATCCATATCCCATCATATAATTATGTTAAATTATTATTCATAATAAATCGACCCAAAAAACCACCAAAAAGCTACTGATTCTTATTGTCAATACCCAATACTTTATGAATCCAACAATAACCCCAGAAACTCTCAACAAGGGCGATCCATCCTATAACCACGATAATCGTATTTGTTGAACTCGCGTCAAAAGACGGAGCCCATGGTCCGAGTAGCCAGAAGGCCAAAGCGAAGCGAAATATTCTATCTAATTGACCTAAATTTTGATTTCCCATAAAATTCTTTAATTAATTAATTAATTAATTAATTAATCTAATAATTTCGACCTTTATAATTTTATCAACTAAGTAAATCTTTTTTTCTATCCTCAAATTCTTTTTTATCAATCTCTCCTTTAGCGTAACGTTCCTTTAAGATTTCAAGCGGAGACTTATCTTTCCCGAGCATATCATTGCCATGGTCGTGTCCGCACATATGACCCTTTCCGAAACCGCCTCTTACCAAGGCGACAATCGCCCAAATTATGAAACCCCAAAAAATGAACATAAATATCCAGCTGAACCCGCCAAAAGGCGTAAATCCAAAATTCATCATAGAATTATTTTCTTGATTAAGTCCTGTGGGAGACGACCACCCTCCCCACATCATATTCATCATAGGCATAAACCCAGCGCCTTGCGACGGAAACGCAGCAGAAGCATCACAACCGCTCAAGCGCTTGCCCATGACTATATGCATTTGCTCCTCGCCTCGCTCACCCATCATAATAATCATCATGTTATTCATCGCTTCATGGGAGGCCCCCATCATCCGACCCATAAAGTATTCACCGAGAACTCCAAAATTGTCGTCAGATAAATCCTCACAAGACAGCTCCTTGGTTTGAAGTTTTTCCCAAACTATTTTCCCTTCAGCCTCTTCGCGGGCGGTATGGTTATCGGGAACTATTGCGGTATCCTCCGCTATTCCTTGGGCAAAAGAAAAATTGAGGAGTAACACGAAACTAAAAATAAAAGTTGTGATAAAAAGTAATTTTTTCATACTATTTTGCGTTATCAATAATATCTTGAATAATTTGATCAACCTCTTTTGGTTTTTCACCCAGATCAGCGTGTGGAAAAAACTGAGACAGCACAATCGGACGCATGCCGGAAATAAAAGTCTCTCCGTCTTTAGTATACACATTTATCTTACAGGGCATACACAACCCAATCTTTATATCAGCATTCAAAAAATCACTGGCAAACTTAGCGTTGCAAAACTCAACAATTTTAAATGGTTCTCTTGGAAAACCCTTCTCGCCTAAAGCTTCCTGCACATCATGAACATACAAAACTCCCATGCCAGCTTTAGTAATTTCGTCTTGCACTCCCCGGACTGCTTCATCAAAATTTTTTGTCGTTGTTGTGGTGTAATCAAGTTCCATAAAATTTTTAAGTTAATTCTTATAATTTCTTGCTTTTAATCCGAAGCGAATTGCCGACTACGGATACCGAAGACATCGCCATCGCGAACCCGGCAAAAACCGGCGAAAGCAGCCAGCCAAAAATTGGATAAAATATTCCGGCCGCCAATGGTATACCGACAATATTGTAAATAAAAGCCCAGAAAAGATTCTGCTTTATGCCACGCATGGTTATTTTTGATAATTTAATCGCTTTTACAAGTTTTGAAATATCCCCGTGAAGCAAAGTAATTCCTGCTGTTTCTATTGCCACATCCGTTCCGGTCGCCATCGCGATGCCCACATCGGCTTGCGCCAAGGCCGGAGCGTCATTTACACCGTCGCCCGCCATTGCCACTATCCTGCCCTGTAATTGCAATTCTTTTATTTTAATTAATTTCTCCTGGGGCATTACATGCGCCACCACATCATCAATGCCGACAAGTGATGCTATGTATTTAGCCGCCCTCTCATCGTCACCAGTCACCATTACAACCTTAATGCCAAGTTTGTGAAGGTCGGCAACAGCTTGTTTTGACTCTGCCTTTACTTCGTCAGCCACCATCACAAAACCAAGCACTTTTTCTTTTATTGCAAGAATAACTGGGGTTTTGCCTTGCATGGTGTATTGTTCTAATTTTGAACTATCAAAAGAAAGCTTTAAGTCTTGTATAAGTTTCGCATTCCCAATAAAATATTCTGAACCACTAATTGATCCTTTTAACCCCTTGCCTTGGATACCTTCAAAATTTATCACATCTACTATTTTTATATTTTTTTTCTGATTCCCTTCGGCATAATTGACGATAGCGTGAGCAATAGGATGTTCAGATTTCTTCTCCAGAGAAGCAATTATGGATATGAATTCTCCGTCATTTAAATTTGAAAGATTCACAATATCAACGAGAGTTGGCTTACCTTTTGTAATCGTGCCGGTTTTATCCACAATTACCGTATCTATTTTATGTAATTTTTCCAAAGTTGCCGCATCTTTAACCAAGATCCCTTCCCGCGCGCCTTTCCCTACTCCCACAATTATTGCCGTGGGTGTAGCAAGCCCAAGTGCACATGGACAAGCAATCACCAACACTCCCACAAAAGAGACCAGGCCGTAAGAGAGAGCTTGTGAAAATCCTAAATATTGAGTCCCAAAGACAAGCCATGCTCCTAAAGACAAAAAAGCAATTAAGAGAACAATCGGCACAAATACAGATGAAATTTTGTCGGCTAGGGCTTGGATCGGTGCGCGGCTACCCTGCGCTTCCTCCACCATCTTAATTATATGAGCAAGTAATGTCTCCGAGCCGACTTTAGTCGCCTTGAAAGTAAATGATCCAGTAGTATTTATTGTTCCTGATACAACACTATCTCCGGTTTTCTTTTGCGCCGGCATCGGTTCACCGGTAATCATTGATTCGTCAATGAATGATTCTCCTTCAGTGATTATTCCATCCACGGGAATTTTTCCTCCGGGTTTTACAATAATTAAATCGCCGTGAATTACTTGATTAATCGGAATTTCAACTTCTTTTCCGCCCCGATTTACAAGAGCAATTTTGGCCTGCAGATTTAAAAGTTTTTCAATGGCATCGCCAGTTTTTAATTTTGACCGGGCTTCCAGATATTTTCCAAGCGCAATAAAAGTGATAACGATAATCGTCACATCATAATATGTCGCATCAACATTTATAAAAGGTTTGAGCGCATCTTCAAAAGCCGTAACCGCAAAACTATATAGATAGGCGGCAACGGTGCCAATGCCGATCAAGGTGTCCATGTTGGCTTTGCCGTAGCGCAAAAAACGATAAAACCCGAGCAAATACGGCTTGCCAACTACAAAAAGTACATAAGTCGCCATTAAAGGCAGAAGGTGATGGAAAAATTCCATTAAAATAGGGTTCATTTCGGGAACAATTTCATATTTAATCAAAATTTCCCAACCCAAAATGACAGCGCTAATGATTGAAAGCGGAACAGCAGATATTACTTTTATTTTCATGTCTTTTATTTCAGCCAACTTTTCGGCTTTGGACTGATTAAGCCCGAGATGTGCTTTATGTTCGTCCTCGCTCATGCCCATTTCTTTTGCAGTCATCCCTCCGGGATGCATGCTATGGTCTCCTTGAACAAGCGAATAACCAAGGTGTTCTATTTTTTTAGATAAATTTTCAGGATTAACCTTAGATTCATCAAAAGATATTTTCGCCGTTTCAGTACCATAATTCACTTCCGCAGAAGAAACGCCCTCCGTCTTTTTAAAAGTTCTTTCTATGATGCCGGCGCAAGAAGCGCAGTGCATTCCTTTTATTCTATAAGTTTTCTGCGTATCCATGTTATTTCCTCTTAAGTTTGTAAACTTTTAAAATCTCATGAACAGCTTTATCATTTTGTCCCTTTTTTATTTGGTTGATTACGCAATGACTCAAATGCCCCTCCAAAAGCACATCTTCAGCATTGGATAAGCCTTGCTTGATGGCGGAAGTTTGGGTAATAATATCAATACAGTAAGCATCTTTTTCAACCATATTTTGAAGACCCCTAACCTGCCCCTCTAGGATTTTGAGCCTTCTGACTAGTTTTTGTTTATTTGCTTGCATGAACCCAATATATACCCCCTAGGGGGTATTGTCAAGTGGGCTGGATTAATCCATTACTTTGCAAAAATATATTAATAAATGCTATAATTAGCTTATGGAAAAACTGGAATGGTCTGCTTTAGAATATGAAGAACGTGAGCGGAGCGCTGATTGGTTTTGGGCGCTTGGAATTATTACTCTTACGGCGTCTCTCACGTCTATTATTTACGGCAATTACTTTTTTGCGGCGCTTATTATTCTCTCCGGAATTCTGCTTGGATTTTTCGCAACTAAGCAACCCGACATGGTCCCTTATGAATTAAATGAAAAAGGGTTAAAAATCAGAACTCGTCTTTACCCCTATGAAAATATCAAATCTTTTTGGGTGCAAACGGAGGTGAAACCCACGCTCTTTATTAAGTCGGAGAGATTGTTTATGCCCGTGATGGGAATACCCACAGAAAATGCAAAGGCGGAAAAAATCCGTTCCATAATGCTTGGGAAAAATGTAATTGAAGAAGAAATGAGAGAGCATGCGTCTGAAAAAATAATGGAAGTATTGGGGTTTTAATTGGTGCCCTCACCAGGAATCGAACCTGGATCGCAAACTCCGCAAGCTCGCATTCTATCCATTAAACTATGAGGGCTGTTTGAAGCCTAGCAATTTCTAACCAAAAATTCAAATAACTTGACTTTTATTTTAGTAAGTGCTATAATGGAAAGATGTTCAATAAAAGAAATAAATTTTTTGAAATAACTCTAATGGCCGTTTTGGGAGCTATGTTGTTTGCTTGTTCCCCTGTTCTTAGTTACGCGCAATATTCAAATATCTACACCAGCAACCAATCAAGTTCCACAACACATCCAGCAAGCAACATTACTACTTCCAGCGCGACTTTGAACGGCTCGGTAAGTGTAATAAGTAATCTGTACACCGCCGCTTGGTTTGAGTATGGCATAAATACTAACTTGGGTTATTCTACACCACGCATTTCTTACGGCTCTGGATATTTTAGCTATAATTATAATATTTCAGGGCTTGGGGCAAATACTACTTATTACTTTCGGACTGTGACACAGAATGCGTACGGAATACAATATGGAAACATGGATTCATTTACCACTGACTACTTGAATATAAACGATAACGACGCGACAATTATTTCTCCTTCAGCCTTAACCGCAATAACAACGCCGGCGAATTCTATATCAAATAATGGTGCACGATTAAACGGCCTTATCCTTAATAAAACCAATGATGCTTCAAATGCTTGGTTTGAATGGGGCACAAGTTTAAATTTGGGTAATATAACTACCCCAATATCAACTGGGGTAGTTCCGTCCGTTAAACATGTAAATACGATTACAGGACTCCTGCCTGGCACGACTTATTATTTCCGCGCTGTCGTAGAGAACTCTTCTTGGAGAAATAACGGTTCTATTTTAAGTTTTGTCACGAGCAGTGAAAAGCAAACTAAAATACAAAATATAAATGCCAACTCAACGATAAAAGAAAACAGCTCAAATGAAAATCAGCCTACTTTCGGAGCAGCTGTTTTTGGAGCTGGTTCTTTTTTCCCAACTAGTATCCTGGGACTGCTTATCCTGCTTATTCTTGTATTAAGTTTAATAATTCTAAGTAAGCATCTTTATAGTAAATTCTTGGATAAAAAGCACTCATAAAAGCAATTTTTGTCCTCTTAAATAAAACAAAAAAGTAGAAAAAATCTATGGTATACTCAGTCTATGCAACTTAACGAAAAAATAGAAAAAACTATCAAAAAAGTAAAATTTTATCTTATTGCCCATAAAATAATCAGCGTTATTGTTCTGATTATGCTCCTCTATGCTGGATATTGGGGATATAAAAAGTTCACCGACATGGAGGGAGTTGCCCGTTATGTAACGGCCAAAGTGGAAAGAGGTATCGTAGTCGCCTCCGTGTCAGGTAGTGGCCAGGTTTCTTCTTTAAGTAAAGTGGACGTCAAAACAAAGGTCTCTGGGGATGTTGTTTATCTGGGGACACAAGATGGGCAAAGAATCGGAGCGGGAGGGCTGATTGCGAAGCTTGACGATAAGGATGCCCAAAAAGCCGTGCGCGACGCGGAAATGAATTTAGAATCCGCTAAAATTACCCTGGAGAAATTAAAAATCGAAAAATCAAAAGAAAATATGAATGCCGATTTGGCGCAGGCTTATGATGATGGTTTCAATAATGTTTCAAATGTATTTCTTGACTTGCCGGGAATTATGACGGGAATAGACGACATGTTTTTTAATAGCGATTTAAGTGCAGGCCAGTCCAATATAGAATGGTATATAGGAAAAGTTGCAAGTGAAGATTCTGGAAAAGCAATACTATACAAAGAAAACTTTTTAAATTCTTATAACCTAGCAGTAAAAGCTTACAATGTTAATTTTGAAAATTATAAATCAACCTCAAGAACATCCGATAATGCAATAATCGAAAAGATAATTTTGGAAACTTATGATACTTCTAAAATGATTGCCGACGCGGTTAAAAATGCCAATAATTATATTGATTTCGTAAATGATTCAATCCAAAGACATGATTTAGATGCTCCGGCTATCATAGCCACTCATAAATCAAGCCTAAGCGCTTATACTTCCAAAACCAATGCGCATTTGCTTTCCCTGCTTACGGCTAAAACAAGCATAAAAGACTACAAAGATTCTTTTCTAAATGCTGATTTAGATATAAAGTCTGCTGAACTAACAATAAGACAAAAAGAAAATGCATTGCAGGACACGAAAGAAAAATTGGCGGATTATTTTATTCGCGCGCCTTTTGACGGCACTGTAGCGAAAATAAATATTAAAAAATCTGACACGATAAGTTCAGGCGTAATCGTGGCAACACTTATAACTAAGACCCAGCTTGCGGAAATCTCCCTTAATGAAGTGGACGTGGCAAAAATTAAAATTGGGCAGAAAGCCACGCTTACTTTCGACGCTATCCCGGACCTGACTATTTCCGGCATTGTCGCAGACATTGATACTGTTGGCACAATTTCACAAGGAGTCGTAACTTATATTGTAAAAATAAGCTTTAGCGCCCAGGATGAAAGAGTGAAAACCGCAATGAGCGTATCGGCAGAAATCACCACAGACACAAGAGAAGGGGTGCTGGTCGTGCCGAATAGCGCTGTAAAATCCCAATCCGGAAAAAGTTATGTTGAGGCTTTTAATATGTCTCTTGCCCCATCCACGGACGAACTCGCCGGCTCTGTCTCTGAAATTCCTCCAGACAAAATTCCGGTAGAAATCGGCCTCTCTAATGACAGAGAAAGCGAGATAGTTTCCGGAATAAAAGAAGGCGATGAAATTATAATAAAAACAATACTGGGAGCGGCGGCCAAAGCGGTAGCGCCCAGTATTTTCGGCTCTCCTGCGACAGGAGGCAATAGAGGTACTCGAATTCAAACACGTTAAAATTAATGAGATGATAGAAATAAAAAATATTACAAAAACCTACAAGACGGGAGATATTGAGTTTAATGCTTTAAGTAATGTTTCTTTTAATATTACCGACGGAGAGTTTGTGGCCATCATGGGGCCTTCAGGGTCCGGCAAGTCAACTCTAATGCATATTTTAGGCGCACTTGATAGTCCGACCTCTGGAACATATTTTCTGGACAATCAAGATGTTTCTGCTTTGTCTGACGATAGATTGGCGGATATCAGAAGGGACAAAATCGGTTTTGTCTTTCAGTCTTTTAATCTTCTGCCAAGAACAACGGTGCTGCGGAATGTAATATTGCCCTTAGTGTATGCCGGTATACATGGTATAGAGAGGGAGAGAAGGGCCAGAAAAGCTCTCTTCGCCGTGGGTTTGGATGAAGGTCATTTTTTTCACCTTTCCAATCAAATTTCCGGTGGGCAAATTCAGCGTGTGGCAATAGCCCGAGCGCTTGTTAATAATCCATCGCTTATTTTAGCGGACGAACCTACGGGAAATCTGGATTCCAAAACAGGAGAAATCGTTATCGGCACATTAGAGCGTTTAAATAAAGAACTGAACCGCACGATAATTCTGATTACCCATGAAAAAGAAATAGCCGAACATGCTGATAGAATTCTTTTTATAAAAGACGGAAAACTGGTTGAAGACAGAACAAACCATACAAAAAGAAGCGTCGCGCTTTAATGGACGATTGCGCGACATGATTTCGTAAAATCAAATGAAAATAATAGATATAATAAATGAAACATATAGTTCCCTCTCCGCTAATCTTGTGCGGTCAAGCCTGACAATGCTGGGTATTGTGATAGGCATCGCCTCCGTCATTGCCATGATTTCCATCGGTAATGGCGCTAAAGCATCCATCCAATCAAGTATTGAAGGCCTCGGTTCAAATCTCCTGACAATTCTGCCGGGAGTGGTACAGCCAGGACGAGGAATAGTTTCTTCCGGCCGCGGCGCGGCGCAAACCTTGGACAATGAGGACATTGAAATTATAAAATCGATTAACGGAGTTGCGGCTGTTTCTCCTGAAGTTTCCCGAAGATTCCAAGTTGTTGCTATGGGTAACAACACCAATACCACCATAACTGGCGCTACGCCGGATTATCTTAATGTGCATAATATCATAATTGGTGAGGGTTCGTTTATAACCGAGAGTAACCAAAGAGGCATAGGCAGGCAAGCGGTTTTGGGTGCAATGGTTGCGACTGATTTATTCGCGGACGAAGATCCACTTGGTAAGACTATTCGTATTAATAATGTTACTTTTAATATCATCGGGGTACTCGTTGCAAAAGGCGGAGCCGGATTCTCCGGACCAGATGATATGATATTTGTTCCCCTCTCCACTATGCAAAAAATCCTCTCGGGGGTGGATTATCTCTCCATGATGGCTGTCTCGGTAGCCGACAAAAATCAAATGGGTTATGTTAAAGAATTGGCAATCAATGCACTTTTGGATAAACATCGCGTAGATGAAGCGGACTTCTCAATAATTTCACAGGAAGATATTTTGGGCACATTAACTACAGTAATAGACACCTTCACTCTTTTCTTGGCTGCTATTGCCTCAATTTCACTTTTAGTCGGAGGCATAGGCATTATGAATATGATGCTCACAACCGTAACTGAACGAACTCGCGAAATCGGCTTAAGGAAAGCAATCGGGGCAAAAAGGAAAGACATAAATTTACAATTTCTATCCGAAGCCGTAACTCTCACATTTATCGGAGGAATTCTGGGAATTATATTAGGGTGGCTTATATCCTTCGCGGTAACGTCCTCTGGTATAGTTGCTACGCAAGTTTCTTTGTCCTCCGTACTACTGGCCTTCGGCGTATCAGCCAGTATCGGAATTATTTTCGGCTATTATCCGGCTCGCCGAGCCGCTATGCTCAACCCAATTGATGCGCTCCGATATGAATAATTACCCAATGCGGATCAATAAATACTTAGCTTTTAAAAAAATCTCCACCAGGCGAGGCGCAGACGAACTCATAAAAGATAAAAAGGTTTTTATTAATGGAAAGTTGGCAGTCTTGGGAAGTAAAGTTAGCGTGACAGATAAAGTAGAAATAGGGGGCGCAAAACAAAAAGAATACTTATATTACGCTTACAATAAACCTATTGGGATAGAAACAAATTCTCCGCGAGAAGACCTTTTCCCTTTAGGAAGGTTAGATAAAAATTCGCATGGGCTCTTAATATTGACCAATGACGGGCGAATCACGGATACTCTTTTAAATCCTAAATATTTTCATGAAAAAGAATACATAGTCAGAACTTCAAATAAATTGCGCTCCAGTTTTAAAAAGAAAATGGAAGCTGGGGTAAATATTGAAGGTTATCTAACAAAAAAATGTAAGGTGAAAATTTTAACTGACTTTGCATTTCGTGTAATATTAACCGAAGGCAAGAAACATCAGATTCGCAGAATGTGCTCCGCTCTTTTCCAGGAAGTTGCAGACTTGAAGCGTGAGAGAATTATGAATATAAAATTAGGCACCCTTAAACCTAATACCTTACGGATAATAAAAGATGAAGAATTGGTTGCTTTTCTTGAGTCCTTGGGGTTGACAAAATAGGCGGTATTGTGCTACGCTTGTGGGACAAAGTAGGTGCGAAAAGAGTCGATTTCTAAAGTACACCCCCACACTTATCTTTTGATTGCACTGAAGGTGCGTTTATAAAACTATCAAAAAATAAGTGTGGGGGTAAACCCATTTGTATTTAACAACTTAATTAAAAAATCAAATCAATGACTGGTACAATAAAAAGGCTCACTGATAAAGGTTTCGGCTTCATTACAGCGGAAGGGCTTGCGAAGGATTTATTCTTTCACAGCAATTCTCTGGTAGGCGTATCTTTTGACGAGCTCAAAGAAGGTGATTCTGTTTCTTTTGAAACAGAGGAATCACCAAAAGGATTGAATGCTACGAACGTACAACGCGCGTAATATTCTCTTCAGGAAAATCGCTCCATTCGGGGCGATTTTTTTGTGCTTAAAATTTAAAATTAATAATTCAAAATTCTTTGGAGAAATTGTCGTGTACGTTCTTGTTTTGGATCACGAAAAAGGTCATCGGGCTTTCCTTGCTCGATTATAATTCCCTTATCCATAAAAATTACTTCATCAGCAACATCTCTCGCAAAGCCCATTTCGTGAGTAACTAAAAGAATTGTACGTTTATGTTCCGCGACAATTTCTCTTACCACATTTAGCACTTCTCCAACAAGTTCAGGGTCAAGTGCAGAGGTAATCTCATCAAGTAGTAAAATTTCCGGTTCCATTGCCAACGCACGGGCAATAGCCACTCTTTGTTGCTGTCCACCGGAAAGTCGAGATGGATACTCATTCGCTTTATCTGCTAAACCAACGCGCTTTAAAAAAATTTTTGCCTTTTCCGTGGCTTCAGATCGTGATAATCCTCGTACCAGCATTGGAGCTTCAATCAAATTCTCAATAACGGTTTTGTGTGGCCAAAGATTAAATTGTTGGAAAACCATCCCGACTTTCTCACGTAGAACCCGAATATTAAAATTGGTGGGTTTATTTATGATAGAAAAGCCATTCATTTCAATTTTACCATCGTCTATACGCGCAAGGAGATTTAAGCAGCGTAAAAGTGTTGTTTTCCCGGAACCGCTTGGACCAATGATGGCTAAAACTCGTCCAACCGGAACATCAAAAGAAATGTTCTTAAGAACTTCGAGCGTCCCAAACTTTTTTGATATATTTTGTATACTAATGGCTGATTTCATAATTCATTCCAAAAATTGGTTTATCCGCTTTGGCGAGCCTGCGCTCAAACCATCTTGAAAGATAGACAAGGGGTAAAATGATAATTAGGTAAACTACGGCAACGACCGTATAAATTTCCAAAGGTCGAAATGTCTCGCTAATTAAAATGTTTGAACGATGTAAAATTTCATTCACAGCGATAATGGAGGCAAGTGATGAATTTTTAAGTTCGGTAATGTAAAGACCCATAAGATTAGGAATCATATTACGAACTGCCTGCGGCATAACAATTTTTGCCGTAACTTGTCGAGATGTCATACCCAATGCCAATCCCGATTCAGACTGACTCTGTGGTATTGACTCTAACCCTGCTCGCACTGTTTCCGCTACGAATGCCGACAGATTCATTGATAAAGCAACTACGGCAGCGACGAAAGCTGAAATTCGCCAGTCAAACAAAATCGGGATAACATAAAAAATCCAAATTAAAAGAACAAGAATTGGTATGGCTCGAAAAATCTCAATATAAACTTTTGCAATAAATGAAAACATAGGATTACGAGATTTTTTGAGAAATGCTAACGCAGCCCCCAACACAGTACCGAGAATCACAGCAAAAAATGTTAACTCAATTGTGACTAACGCCCCTTGTACGAAAACGATTTTATACGACGAAATTATGTGCCAATTCCAATTATACATAAATGATTATTAGCGAACTTTATACTCTTTGACTTCGTGAAGCCAATGAGAATTGTATTTACGCTCAAGTTGTTGGAGTGTTCCTTGTGTTTCAAGGAACTGTAAAGAACCTTCTAGAAAGTGAAGCCATGCGGTATCATTTTGTCTTACGGCCCAACCGACAGGATTTAAGCCAAAAGAATTATTTTTAAACAGGTCAATAACTTCGAGATGCGCTTTAGCATACAAAGCGATGCTGTTAGCGTCAGCTATAGCAACATCCGCACGCCCTGCTGATACCTCCACCGCAAATCGTGATAAGTCGGATGACCCGACATCAATTTGATTTACTTTTGCGTTTTTAAAATTTTCTTTTACATAGATATCACCCGATTCGCCGGTGGCAACCGCCACAGTGATATTGGGTTTATCAAATTCAAAAATGTCTTTTACATTTTGAAATCTAGTATCGTCCCTACGGACAATCGCGCTTTCACCAACAAAAAACAAAGGTGGTCGTGTAAATGCAACAGACATTGAGCGGGGAATGTTTGCAAAGAAGTCTGCAACCACAACATCGCAACGACGTGATTGAAGTTCGGCGGCACCATTTCCATAGGTTGTTTCAGTAACATTCATTTTTACATTCATACGTTCCGTGATCATTTTCATTGCGTCGTACATATGACCAGAAAGTTCTCTGGTTTTCGCATCTTTCATAACATAAGGTGGATTCACAATAACACAAACATCAACACTCTCGTTTTTTTGTATTCGAGCAAGTGTTTCATCTCCGCCCCGCTGTTCGCCACGATTCATCCCTAAAATAGTAACGATAACTACAATAATACCGAGGGCAATTACAATATAAGATTTATTGTTTTCCATATCAGATATTGTATCATTATTATTATTTATTGTCAAATAAAGAATGGCAAAAATATCCTTATTTTACAAGGAAAAATAAAATATTTAGTAAAAAGTGTTGACAAATTTTCAACAAATATGATAGAATATGGATATGTTAGAGAAAGTATTAAATCAATTAGGACTCGGAAATAAGGAGCAAATAATTTATAAGCTTATTTTGGAATACGGGAAAATAGCCCCTGCTCTCTTGGCGCGTCTAGCAAAAATAAACAGAACCACGGTCTATAGTGTTGCAAATGAGTTAAAATTAAAAGGACTAATAGAAGAAGACTTGGGCGGTAAAACTCTTTACTATATTCCTGTGAGAGTTCAAGGTCTCGAAAAAATAATTGTAGAAGAAAACCAAAAAGTGAAAGATAAAGAGAACTCTATTCGTGAACTGCAAGAAATATTAAAAAACACCCCCGAATCAAAAACTTACTCTGTGCCGAAAATAAGATTTATAGATGAAGCTGATCTCGAACAATATTTATATGAAGCAACTACGAGGTGGTACGAGAGTATGCTTACTACCGATGCAACGTGGTTTGGTTTTCAAGATCACACCTTTGTGGAAAAATTTGAAAAATGGATTGATTGGAGTTGGGATAGAGCACCTCAGCCAATTAAACTAAAACTGCTTACTAATGAGTCTGATATAGAAGAGAAGATGAAAAGTAAAAAATATAGCGACCGAAGAATGCTTAAATTCTGGGACAATAATAGATTTACCGGCACGCAATGGATAGGAGGCTCATATATCGTTTTAGTTGTAACCAAACAAAGACCTTACTATCTTGTAGAAATTCACGACTCTGTTATGGCACACAATATGCGTGAAGTTTTTAAAACTATTTGGGATAAAAGCTAAGAAAATATTTTTTTAATTTGCTATTTATTATTGACTAAATTCCTCTCCCTTGGCCCATTTCTTTAAAATTTCATAGTCTGCCTCTCCGCAAATCCACTTTTTAGTTTCCATATTATAGAAAAAGGGCACTCCCCCACACATATCTTTATCTAGTTCTAATAAGCGCTTTTCATTTTCTTCATTATGCCAGACTTCCAAGCTCTCAATCTTTATCCCCTCTTCTTTCTCTAGGCGCTCCACCTGCCTATGCATCCGCACGCAGTGCGGGCATTCAGTTCCGTAAAATTCTAATAAGTGGCTCATGATTACTTAGTTAATTTGGACAAGCGAGACTTTTTGCGGGCAGCATTGTTCTTTTTTATGACACCTTTTTGCGCTGCTTTATCTATGGCCTTAAAAGCGCCCGGGAGCATCTTGAGAGCTTCTTTTTTGTCTGTCTTAGCAATCTTTTCAACTTTCTTTATTATTTCTTTCATCACTTTCTTCCTGGCATCGTTAAAAGCCTTCTTGCGAAGTGAGCCGCGGACTGCTTTTTTAGCTGATTGCGTTATTGGCATAAAGACAATCTAACAGAAAAGCCTAAAAAGGGCAACTTAGAACTCGTCTGAATTAAAAACACACCGTTTACAAAGGGGTTTCCAAAGTAATACGGTGCATGATTGCAAACTATTTACCGAGCCTTCACGCCGTGTTTAGCGGCATGAAGGCTCAAGAGATGGGAAACAACTACTCAGACACCTCGTTGAAAACGAGAACAGCGCTGGTCTCATTGAGGCCGTGCTTGGCCAGAACCGATCGCGACCAGGGACCGCCGGGGTACGCGAAGACGGCCATCTCCGTCGCCTCTTCCTCGGTATTCTCGCCGAAGGAAACACACCAGTATCCTCGCGGCACTCGGTTGACCTTCTCGGCGAAGACGGCCTTGACGCCTGGTTCTCCGACGAGCACTGCCTCTTCTCTTTCGAGAAAAGACAGGCATTCCTGGAAGGTCGCGTCTGAGGTCACTAGGCTAAACGCACGGACGCTCAGCTTCCGC